>Ga0193716_1000822_pt1 | contig 18530 bp, 8 predicted proteins | sample U2c1metaG_FD_145901 | JGI IMG/M metagenome (GOLD analysis project Ga0193716, IMG submission 145901) | Soil microbial communities from a riparian zone of the East river system, Colorado, United States - U2c1 | ecosystem: Environmental > Terrestrial > Soil > Riparian zone | place: USA: East River...
ATCCCCCCATTGATATCCCCCCCGACATAGTTCGGATTATATTCCTCCAGCTGAGCCGTATTAAATACATGCCGCGCCAGTATCCTCTCCCGGAAACCCGGCGCAAACCGCTCCACCTGCCGCTCGATCACCTCCGTCCTGTCCAGCACCGACCCATTTGGCACATGACAATAGGCCCAGGCAGTATGCTTCCCCTGCGGAGCCCGCGAAGGATCTACAATACTCTGCTGCGCCAGCAATACAAAAGGCCGCTCCGGATGACCTCCCGCCGCCGTTACAGCCTCCCCATCCACTATCTCCTCAAAAGTCCCGGCGACATGAACCGTCCCCGCCTCACGGCAACCCGCAGCTGTAAAAGGGATCTGCTCATCCAATGCCCAGTCGATCTTGAAAACCCCCATCCCATACCGGTACCTTTCCAGCTGCCATTGATATAAGGACGACCAGCGATGCCCACCCAGCTGCAACAGCTGCCGCGGCGTCAGATCAAACAACACCGCCCGCGAAGAAGGCAGCTGCGATAGCGACCGGACATATACACCCGTCTCGATCCGCCCTCCCAACGAGACAAAATAAGAAGCCAGCGCATCCGCTATAGACCCAGCCCCACGCCGAGGTATTGGCCACCCCTTCACATGCCCCAGCGCCAGCATGACCAGCGCAAATGCCGAAGTCGCCAGGTTACTCAGCGGCTGTATGGAATGTGCCGCCATCCCCGCCAGCAAAGCCCTCGCAGCAGAAGTCTCAAACCGCCGCGCCAGTACTGTCGAAGCCATCAGCCCCTTCAATCCAAAACGGGCAAGCACCAGCGGATGCTCCGGGAAACAAAGAGGCCCCAGGATCTCAGGCGCCAGCAAAGGCCAGTCCCTCACTATCGGCCCCATAAGATCGGTATATGCCCTTTCATCCCGGCCCAGCCTCGCCGCCACATCCTCCACCGAACCAGTCAGCAAAGCAGCCGATCCAGCATCCAATGGATGAGCCGCAGCCACCGCCGGATACAGATATTCCAAACCATGCTCCTGTAAAGGCAGCGTACTAAAAAAAGGAGAGCCGGCAGCAAGCGGATGAACAGCCGAACATATGTCATGGGTAAATCCTGGCAAGGTCAGCTCGGCCGAACGCATCCCGCCGCCAATCGTCTTACTCCCCTCCATTAACAGCACAGACAGCCCTGCCCGTTGCAGAGTTATAGCCGCCGCCAGCCCATTCGGACCAGAGCCGACAACCACTGCATCGTAGTCCTTCCTGTCTGTTTTTTTTCCACCCATCTACTCCAAATGTACCAAATTCCAGCGCCCTTCGACATCCACTCATTCAACAATCTGCTTCGGCGCCTTCCCACTCTGCCACCAGATCCCAAAAATGACCAGCGCCATCCCTCCGATCGTATACGCAGTAATAGGTTCATGCGTCACCACATTCGCGATCAAAAAACCAAAAACAGGACACAGAAAAAGCCAGAAGCTGGCCCTCGCCGCATCCTCTCTTAAAAGATACAACCACAGCTGCACCGCCCCGATAGACACCGGGATAGCCAACCACAATATCCCCCCGATAGAAGAACTATTCCAGGTATTGAGCATAGGCTTGTATGTCAAAGCTGCAAGCGGCAGCAAAAACACTCCACCCATCAACACCTGCCAGCCATTAATGGTCAGCAAATGCAGCTCATTCCATTGCAATCTCGAGAAATAAAAGACCCCGATGGAATAAGCCACCATCCCGGCAAGCAAGATCAGCAGACCCGCAGGCGTAGCCGTACTGTTGCGCAACAAAGGCAAAGCCGCCAGTACAACCCCCGCAGCACACAGCAGCAGGCTCAGCATTGTAGCCGCCCGCAGCCGCTGCCGCAAAAAGATAGCCGATAGCATATTTATAAAAACAGGATTAGTTGCAACCCCTAAAGTCCCCAATCCCGGCGAGACCTGCTGCATAGCCAGCACAAACAACCCCAGGTATATACTATTGGTCAGCAATCCATACAACGCGATCTGCCCCCATTCCCTCCCCTGCGGCAGCCGCTTACGCATGATCAGATGACTTATCGACAACATGATCGCCCCGGCCAGGAAGAACCGAAGCACGCAAATAACAAAAGGCTGCGCAGCCCTAAGCCCAATCTTCGTCGCAGCCGAAGCCGAAGCCCACAAAATAGAAAAGAGTAATCCAGTTCCAAGTGATAAAATCCTTTTTCCCACGTCCAGAGTAATTACTTAAATTTATAATACAATAATCAAAGCCATGAAACTCATACTCGCACTACTAATCTTTGTGGCACCCTTTGTCACTTCCGCCCAATCCGGCACCGAAGATAAGAAAGCAGCCAAACTAGCGGCCATAAAAAATATGGTGGAATCACAGAACTACGTCTTCAAAGCACAAACCGTCATGCCAATGAGCGGCCCGATCCGCCAGCTGACAACGGACTATGACGTAAAGATCACCAAACAAAGTGTTATCAGCTTTCTGCCCTATTTCGGTCGCGCTTATTCGGCGCCGATGGACCCGTCAAAAGGTGGGATACAATTCACTTCCAAAGACTTTGACTATTCCCTGACGCCAGGTAAAAAAGACGGATGGTCAGTCCTCATCAAACCAAAAGATTATCGGGATGTACAGCAAATGACACTGACTATTTCATCCACCGGCTACGCCATCGCCCAGGTGACCAGTACAAGCCGGCAACCGATCAGCTTCAATGGCACCATCGTCGCGCCTAAGACCAAATAGATCGCTGCATCCTCCAGGTAGCCGCAACTCAATCCCCCGTGCACACCATCACTGGTACCGCCCAAAAAGCCTCACCAGCCTGTCCGGGTAATCTGAGATCATCCCATCCACACCAAGCGCAGCCATGCGATTCATGTCCTCCTCCTTATTGACCGTCCACGGCAGTACACCCACTTTGGCCGCATGCGCCTTCTTCATCAGCTCTGCATCCACCAGCTTAAAAGCAGGACTGTAAATGGTAGGCGTAAAACCAAGCTCACTTATATTTTTCTCAAAACTTTCCTTCTCGACAAGATAAGCCGTCGTCTGAGAAGGATAATCCCTATGCACAATGCGCAAAGTCCTTGGATCAAAAGACTGTATTGTCACCCTGGCGCCAATACCCTTCGCCTTCACAACACCCATCAGCAAAGCCACAAAACGCTCAGGCGCCGGATGCAAAATATCGTCTCCCTCAGGACCACACTTGGTCTCCATATTATAATACACCGGCTTCAGGTGATGCAACCGGACATAAGCCTCCACACTATCGATAAGATCAGCCAGCAAAGGCTTATAGGTCTTTACCATGGTTTGCTCCGGGAATCCCCGATGTTTCTTCACACCCTCCGGATACCGGCGGATACTGTCATAGGTCATCCTGTAAAGTATATAGTTCTTTTGATCAGCCGTGTCGATCTCGCGTCCGTCGGGCTTCACCATAAAGTCCGAAGACATATACAGGTCATGCGATACCACCACCTTCCCATCGGTAGAGATGACACAGTCAAGCTCCAGCGTATGGATACCCAGATCGATAGCATGCACCATCGCCGGGATAGTATTCTCCGGCATCAGCCCCCGACCACCCCGGTGAGCTTGCAGATCAAGCACAGGCTGCGCACCAGCGGCAACAGTAACAACGCCCATAAGAAATGTAAATAGGATTTTCATGATCGCAATTTGTCAAAAATCACCCAAGTCTCATATTATCTTCCCATTAACTCAATCCCTCGTCACGGACCTGTACCGCGTCGGCGACATCCCCATGACCTTCGTGAACCGCTTGGAAAAATAATACGGATCATCAAAGCCCATGCTCAGCGCAATGTCTTTTATCGACTTGTCCGTGATCCCCAGGTGCTGACTGGCCTTCTGCATCTTCATCTGGATAAAATAGTCTATCGGAGCATATCCCGTCCGCTGCTTGAACAGACTGGAGAAACGCGAAGGCGAATAATTATACCGGTGACTTAATTCATTCAGCGTAATATTCTCATTGATATGCTCCTGCATAAAAAGTATAGCGCTGTCGATACAATCTACCTTTGCAGCAGGAGAAGCCACAAAATGTTTCTGGTTATAAATGAATAGCGTGATAAAATGAGAAAGACACATATTGGCAAACAGCAGATTGTCGATGCTATAACCCAGCTCCAGCGTTTTATAGATCCTGGAGAAAAGCGAGACCATTTCGTTACTGCTGCGCACCGGATGAGGTTTGAAATGCTTTTGAATAACAGGCAGCACATTGAAGTTGGGCAACAGATTCCCGCCAAAATGGAGCCAGTATATAGTCCATGGATCATCCTCCGAACTGCCATAAGCATGCTCAACATTCTGCGGCAGCAGAAAACATTCATTGGGACCCACCTCATATTTTTTGTCCCCTATCTTATACCAGCCATGCCCATCCACACAATAGAACAGAAAATTCTCAGGCAGCCCTTTCTTCCGGTATGTATAATGACTGGTTGCTCTGGGATAGTAACCCAGACCGCAAACATAAAGCTGTCGTAACAGTACGTTATTTTGAACACGCGACTTAAGTACAGATTTCGGTATCTCAATACGCTGCCGCCCGACGCCGTGCCAGATATTCTTGTGAGACCCTACTTTATTCTGTTCCATTGTCGTAATTTAGTACAACTTCTCCCAAAGGATTCGTTAATTCCACGGGTAAATATAAGCATGCTTTCGATACGTATATACCTCTATATTATCTTTAATCTTTGCCTAATCTCCATCTGTTCCGCTCAGCCTTCTCCCATTTCTATGGACAATATTATTTGGACCACCCCCAGCCTCAACGCCGGCGAGTCCATGCCCTGCGGAGGTGGCGACATCGGCCTCAACGTCTGGGTAGAAAATGGTGATCTGTTAATATACTTCGCCCGCAGCGGCAGTTTCGACGAAAACAACGCCCTCCTGAAAGGCGGCCGGGTTCGAATTAAACTATCCCCGAACCCCTTTCAAAACGGCGATTTCCAACAACAACTAACCTTACAGGATGGGTCCATCACCGTCACCGGTAAAAGCCGCTCCCATATGACAAAAGCCCATGTCTGGGTCGACGTCTTCCGCCCTGCCATCCACATCGACCTGTCCGGCGATCAGCCGGTAAAAGCCGAAGCCATTTACGAAAGCTGGCGCACAAAAGACCACGAAAACATCGGCAAAGCCAACAATGCTAATTCCTATAAATGGACCTGGAAACAGGCACCCGGCGGCAAAGTCATCACCCGTCGCGACAGCATCCGTTTTCAAAATAACCAGGTCATCTTCTATCATCGCAACAAACCCGGAAATACCGTTTTCGATGTCACCGTCCACCAGCAAGGCCTTGATTCAGTAAGATCACAACTGATCAATCCCCTCAAAGATCTCACCTTCGGCGGTCTTATGCTGGGCACAGACATGATCCCCGCCGGCATCACCAGCGGCCGCTACCTGGATACGGACTTCACGGGATGGCGTCTCGTGAGTCGACGCCCGCGGCCTGCCCACAACATCCTCCTGGTCCTTGCAACAGCCCAAACAACAAAACAGCAGGACTGGGAAGACAGTCTGAAGCATGCGACAACCGATGTTTATGCGCACAATCCCACCGCCCTTGCAGCCAGCGGCGCCTGGTGGCAGGCATTCTGGCAAAGAAGCTTTATTTATATCAATCCCGATTCACCCGACCACTCCCCCCAATGGCAAGCCGGCCGCAACTACCAGCTCTTCCGCTACCTGCTCGGTTGCAACGCCTTCGGTCGCTATCCGACAAAATTCAATGGCGGCCTTTTCACGTATGACCCTTCCCTGACTGATACCACACTACATTATACACCCGACTTTCGCAACTGGGGCGGAGGAACGATGACCGCACAAAATCAACGACTGGTTTATTTCCCCCTGCTCAGCAGCGGAGACTTCGATGTACTTAGACCACAGCTCGATTTCTACGTCCGACTATTACCAACCGCCGAACTGCGCAGCCGCATCTATTGGGGACACGCCGGCGCCTGTTTCACCGAACAGCTCGAGGACTTCGGTCTGCCCAACCCCGCCGAATACGGCTGGGACATGCCCGCCGGTCATGACAAAGGCGTCGAATACAACGCCTGGCTGGAATACGAATGGGACACAGTGCTGGAATTCTGCCTGATGATGCTCGAAAGACAACGATATACCGGAGCAGACATAAGCGAGTACCTGCCCTTTATCCAAAGCTGCCTCACCTTCTTTAACGAACACTATCAATACCTCGCCGCACGACGCGGCCGCCGCTCCCTCGATGGCTCAGGCCACCTCATCCTCTACCCCGGCTCCGGCGCAGAGACCTACAAGATGGCCTATAACTCTACATCCACAATAGCAGGGCTACATACCATCCTGACCCGTCTGCTCGAACTGCCCTCTCACTATCTCAATGACTCCGCACGCGCCAAATGGACCACCATGCTCAGACAGTTGCCCCCCATCTCTTTCCGCAGTTTTGACGGGCATACGACTATCGCTCCCGCACAGGCCTGGGAACGACTCAACAACAAAGAGGTCCCGCAACTCTATCCCGTCTACCCCTGGGGCCTTTATGGAGTTGGCAAACCCGGACTCGACACCGCCCTCAACACCTGGAAATACGATACCGATGCTATAAAATTCCGGTCCTATATCGGCTGGAAACAAGACAATATCTTCGCAGCAAGACTCGGACTGACCGACGAAGCATCCACCCTTACCATCGAAAAATTAAAAGATTCCCAAAACCGCTTCCCCGCCTTCTGGGGACCCGGCTTCGACTGGACACCCGACCACAACTGGGGCGGCTCGGGGATGATCGGCCTACAGGAGATGTTACTCCAAACGGACGGGGAGAAAATATTCCTCTTCCCCGCCTGGCCACGCAACTGGGACGTTCATTTTAAACTACACGCCCCCGATAACACCACTGTAGAAGCCATCCTGAAACACGGAAAGATCCAACTGTTAAAAGTCGAGCCGGATAACCGTCGAAAAGACATTTTTATTAACTTACGCTGATATGAAGAAGTGTTTATTATATTTATTATTCATACTTTCTCTAGCTGCCCGGGCGCAAAATAGATCCCTCACCAACACTTCAAATAGTAAACACACCATCCTCTCCGGCACCGACATAGGCTCCGTGAAATGGACAGAGGGCTTCTGGGCCGACCGCTTCGCGGTCTTACGTGATTCCATGCTACCCCGCCTCTGGCGCATCTACAACGATCCCCACATCAGCCACGCATTCACCAACTTCGAAATAGCAGCAGGCCTCGACACCGGCTCCCACGAAGGTCCCCCCTTCCACGACGGCGACTTCTACAAACTACTCGAAGGGATGGCGGCAGTCTATGCCGTCACCAAAGACAAAAGACTGGATAGCCTCATGGATCATGCCATAGCCGTCATAGCAAAATGCCAGCGGGCAGACGGCTACATCCATACTCCCGTGATCATCGAAGAAAAAAAACATCCCGGCAAGACCACAGCCTTTGAAGACCGGCTAAACTTCGAGACCTACAACATGGGCCACCTCATGACCGCAGCCTGCGTCCACTTTCGCGCAACAGGAAAAACCACCTTCTTGAATGTCGCAATCAAATCGGCTAATTACCTCGTAAGTTTCTATCATCGCAGCTCTCCCGAACTGGCCCGCAACGCCATCTGCCCCTCCCATTATATGGGCATCGTCGAGCTCTACCGGACCACAAAAGATCCCGCCTACCTCGAGCTGGCAAAAAATCTCATCAACATCCGCGGACTCGTCAGCAATGGTACCGACGACAACCAGGACCGGGTCCCCTTTCGTGATCAGTTTACAGCAATGGGACATGCGGTAAGAGCCAACTATCTCTATGCCGGTGTGGCCGACGTAGTGGCAGAGACCGGAGACGATTCCCTCCACCATAATCTCGATGCTATCTGGTCTGACGTAACAGAACGGAAAATGTATATCACGGGCGGATGTGGAGCGCTCTACGACGGCGTCTCTCCCGATGCCATATCTTATAATCCCCCCGATATCCAGGAAGTGCATCAGGCTTATGGCCGCGACTACCAACTTCCCAACACCACAGCCCACAACGAAACCTGCGCCAACATCGGCAACATGCTTTGGAACTGGCGCATGCTGCTGCTCACCGGCAATGCCCAATACACGGACGTACTGGAACAGGCCCTCTACAACAGCGTCCTGTCCGGCGTAAGCCTCGATGGCGATCGCTATTTCTATACAAACCCTCTGCGCGCTTCCCGCGCCTTTCCCTATACGTTACGATGGGCAGGAGGAAGAGAAGAGTATATAAAGTTATCCAACTGCTGCCCACCCAACCTCGCACGAACCATCGCCGAAGTGGCAGATTATGCCTACAGTACAAACGAAAAAGGTATTTGGGTCAACCTTTATGGCGGCAATACCCTCGAAACCCCAACACTAAAGATCCAACAACAAACCGACTACCCCTGGGATGGGAAAATAACACTCACCCTTGATAAAATACCGGCAAAACCCTTCTCCCTCTTCCTGCGCATCCCCGGTTGGTGCAAAGACGCCTCACTCTCCATAAATGGCAAGCCCAATTCGACGACCTTAACCCCAGGCACATACGCAGAACTAAGTCACACCTGGAAACCCGGCGACATCATCACACTTAACATCCCCATGCCCGCCGTCCTCATCAAAGCCAACCCGCAGGTCGAAGAAACCCGCGGCCAGATCGCCGTCCGCCGCGGCCCCATCGTCTACTGCCTCGAATCCCCCGATCTCGCCACCAACATTTCCATCTTCAACATCGCAATACCCGCAAACATCATCCTCCACCCAACCCAAATAACCATCGGCCGCCACCATCTCATGGCCCTCGATGGCACAGCCCTTCTCTTACCTTCCTCCAACACTCACCTCTACCAGCAACTATCCACTACCCCTCCTATCCCCACCCCGATCCGCCTCATCCCCTATTACGCCTGGGCCAACCGCGGCGACACCGACATGACCGTCTGGATGGAACTCCAATAACTATTCTTTCAGGATCTTAATTACCATATTTACCTGCCCATTGGCACTATTGATCTTCACCATATACAGCCCATTAGGCATACCTGCCACATTCAGCAACCTTCCCGTGCCTACATTCTCCCACTCGCGGCCTACCCTTCCGTTAATATTCACCATCCGCACATTTACCGCACTCACACCCGCCACCTGGTAACTGATCCTCAACTGGTTCGTCACAGGATTAGGACCAAGATGAACAGGATAGGTCGTATCACCGGTAGGACCCGTACCTCCCGGATTCCCCCCTATAGCCGTACTTTGGCTATAGTATACCGTATCCGATAAAGGCCCTGTACATCCCGCGATCGTCACCGCCACCGAATAATAAGCAGTTGCCGGATCTTTAGGAACATATAGCTGGCTTGTATCGCCGGCCAGCACAACACCCTGCCGATACCACTGATTACCCGCAACAGCGCTGGAACTTAACCCATTGGACGTTTTTGTGATAACAGGTTTGTCAGGCTCTGACGTAGCCTTGACCACCACCGCCGGTGACACCCCGATACAACCCGAATTATTTACCGACACAGTATAATTTCCCGAAACGGCAGCCACAAACACCGGATCATTGGCGCCAGGGACAGGCGTGGCCTCCAAATTCCATTGATAATTGACGCCGCTAAACGTACTTGCGCTCAACTCCGCACTATCACCCCGGCAAAACCCTATAGGCCCTCCCGGAGTGATCATCGTCTCAGGCAAGGATATATAGGGTAAAACCACAGTCTCAGATGTCGGGGAAGCACAACCATTCCCCAATACCCGTACAGCATAGGCCGCACTGTCCTGGACCCGGTAGACATTATCAGTAGCACCAATTAAAACAACCCCATCCCTATACCACTGATTATTTACAGAAGAAGAAGAAGAAGAGACCAGGTCGACTGCCTGTCCCTGACAAACCAGGCTATCATTTGTCGTGATCGTCGGCGCATCCGGCGCCTGTTTGACGACAACATTTATGACTGGCGAAACGGCCGTAACCCCGGCTGCAACAACTGCAACGGAATAGCTGCCGGAAGTCCTGGCTGCATAGATAGTATCAATAGCCCCATGCATGGCTATTCCATCCTTTGACCACTGATAGGTGGCCCCGCTTACCTGGTTCGTCCGCAATACCGCACTGTCGCCCGGGCAAATTTCCGTACTGCCCATCGCAGAAATGGCAGCCGCAGCCAGGCCGTCATCACCCCTTGAATTGATAAAAACACTGACACTGCTCGCATTTCCCCAATTTGGCACGAGGAGCTCGGGCTTGCCGTCACCATTGACATCCGTTATCGCAACTTGCCGAAGGTCATACCCATAAAGGCCCGTCAATGACACATCGTCGGAAAAGGAAAGATTCCCCGTTGTACTATGATTCTTGAATAAGGTGATGGTGGGATTATTCCAGGTGGCTACTGCGAGGTCAGGCTTTCCATCTCCATCAAGATCACCCGCAGCAACATTATAGGAGATATTGTTATGTAAAGGATAATCCTTTCTTTCCGCAAAGGCAACAACGCCGTTCCTGCTTGTATTGTGAAAAACGGAAAGCGTATGATACCCCGGATAGACCGCAGCTATATCCGGCAGCCCATCATTGTCCATGTCTCCGACGACAAGACCATTGCAATCAAAGTCGGGATTGGCCGCACTTAGCATCAGCGCTTTTTCAAATGCGATCTTCCCCCCGGAAGAAATATTCCGCATGACATAGATGCCCCCAACGATCAGGTCCGGCTTTCCGTCGCCATCGACGTCCGCAGCATAGGCGCCCTGAGCTGTCACAGGTAAGCCATCTCCACCAGCCGGAGCAAAAGAATAGACGCCATCCTTGCTGGTATTCTGAAAATATGCCATCTGTCCTATCATCGTATAGACAAGATCGGGTTTCCCATCCCCGTCAAAGTCCGCCATCACCGCATCGGTAGGATTCAGTTCATAACCCAGATAACAGTTGATACCGGCGGCAAGGGATATGTTACCTCCCGTACTTGTATTTAACAGGATGGTAAGCGAATCCGTATAAGTTAAATTGTCATACTCCTTATACAGTACAACGTCCGGTTTCCCATCTCCATTCATATCAGCAATACAAGCCCCCTCCGGTGTCGACCAGCCGCTCAGCGGATATTCCACCTTGCTGGCAAAAGATACCGCTCCGCCCGTACTCGTATTTTTCAATACCGCAATACCGTTATTACCCACATGAGTGACGATCAGATCAGGCTTCCCATCTCCGTCAAGATCACTGGCTATGACACGATTAGCATAAGCAGTCACACTGCTGTCCGCCTTGTCGGGAAAGTCGGCAGCCGTAAAAGCCGCACCCGTCCCTTTATACGTAACGATAAAAGGCTGATTCGATGAAGCGGTCAGACCGTCTGTGACAAGGGTTATCGGCCTGTAGTCAGCCCCGGCAGGCACTGTCACTTGCAGCTGACTGCTGTCTCCGGATACGATCATGGCCTTCTCCGCGCCAAAATAAACCGTATTATTGGCTGGAATTCTATTAAATCGGCTGCCCCTAATCGTTACCAGCGTTCCAACCGGACCCGAAGAAGGAGAAAAATGGTTTATCACTGGCCCCGTATAAAATCCACCCAGCGAAGCCGAATCCGAACCATTAACTACCGTAAAAGCCCAGTTTCCGGCTCCGATCGATCCGACAAAGGCTTGAATGGTAGTGGGAGAGACTACCTTGAACGAGTCTACAGTAATCCCACCGACCCTCACAACGGTTGTTCCGTTGAAATTCGTCCCCTTAAGGGTCACGACCGTCCCCTTTCCTCCTGATACGGGATTAAAAGCCAGCAGGGTCGGGGCAAAACTATATGCAAACCCGCCCTTTTGCGCTATGCCATATCCCGTCGATACGCTGACATTGCCGCTGGCGCCCGTACCCGTCACCGCCGTAATATGCGTCGATGAGTCGACGGTGAACGATACGGCAGCAATACCACCAAAACTTACTGCACTCGTTCCCGTAAAATTGACACCGTTTATCGAGACAGTACCGCCATTCCCGCTGGCTGTTGGAGTAAAAGATTGTATATAAGGCACCGGCACCATATTCCGGAATACTGATACCGTACTTGCATTATAATTGGCCGTAGCGATCTCCGGCCTTCCATCCCCATCGAGGTCGGCGCCGATCGCCGCATAAGCTCCATTGCCTCCCATATAATAGATCCCGCTGCTCATTGTAAGGACACCAGGCGTGCTGAAATTGGCGAGCACCGACACCCCGTTGGCCACGCTGTTGGGTGCAATAATATCCGGCCGGCCATCACCATTCATATCCATTACAGATAGCGTATTCGCGCTGCCAAGCCCCATCCCGTAATCCGTTTTTGGCCCCAACGTCACCACACCCCCTGAACTCGTATTCCTGTACACCGATACCACGCTATGCTGCTGATAGCTCACCCCCAGATCAGGTCTCGCATCCCCATCCAGGTCCCTCGCGATTATCGCTATCGGTCCCGGCGGCACAGGAAAGTCGATCTTCCCGTTAAAAGAAATGCTATTCGGTGTACTCGTATTTTTAAGAAAAGAGATTGAATTGCTCCCATAATTCACGACCACAAGATCAGGCATTCCATCTCCGTCCATATCGGCTGTCGTCGCCATGTTTGGGGCCATACCCGTAGCAAAAGCCAGTTGGGATCCAAAAGATAAAGCCCCTGGCTGACTGGTATTATGATACACAGAGACCGTATTCCTGGCGCTGCTCAATACGACTATGTCCGGCCGCCCGTCGTTGTCGATATCCGCCGTAGATACGGACAAAGGTTCGCCATTTGTAATAAAGCTTAGCCTGGGCGCAAAACTTATCGCACCGGCAGTACTCGTGTTCAGATAGACAGAAACGGTACTGTCACCCCGGGCGCTGACCACAAGATCCTGCTTCCCGTCCCCATCCATATCTTCCAAGCTCAGCGCCGCAGGAATACTGTCCGTTGCATAAGCCAGTTTGGAAGCAAAAGACAACTGCCCGACATGGCTCGTATTACGAAGCAGGTACACTTTTTTAGCCGGCTGATTAAGTACTGCCAGATCAGGTTTGCCATCTCCATCCACGTCGGCCACTGCTATGCCGCAATTTCCATAACTTGTTGTCGAATCCAGCGGAGCGGCAAAGCTGCTGGCGCTCAAAGGCACTCCGCCACCCGGAAAGCTCGCAAGGAAAGCCTGCGAAGCATATCCTGTCAGCCCATTCACCGTTACCGAAATAGGCTGATAAGTGACGCCGGCAGGCACACTCACCGTCAAAGACGTAGCTGTAGCCGACCTGACAGCAGTAGCCACAGCCCCAAATCGCACCACATTATCTTTTGGATTTGAGCTGAAATTAATTCCGCTAATGGTGACGGTCGCTCCTGGAAGACCGAATGTTGGTGAAAATCCGATGATAGAGGGTTTCTGAGCACGGCCGCAAAACCCGGAAAGGATAAATAAGAGCAAGAGGATAAAATAAGCATAATGATGCTTACGGAATAGGTTGAAGATAAGGCTAAACATACAGTTAATCTCTAATGGTTAGGGGATTCGCGCGTCAAATTAATACTATAAATCCTATTTTCTCATTAAAATAATAGTTAGCTTTTTATTAGTATATTGCCTTCCTGACATCCGTGCGTAATTAAATATAGAAACCTGATTCCCAGCATAAAACAGATCATTCTGCTCCTCCTTGCCGGTATAACCTGGACCACCGGCATCTGCCAGACAAGGACAATCGTCGGGGTCGTTGAGGATTCACTTTCTCATACAGTTTTACCCAATGTCAGCGTCCGTGTCCAAAACGGCAACCGCGGAGTGCTCACCGACGCACAAGGCAAATTCACCATTCGCGTCGGCCCCAACGCCTTGCGCCTCACCATCAGCACCTCCGGTTACCTTACCCAGACCATCGCCATCCCCGAAACGGCAACAATGACCGTCCTACTCTCCAAATCCTATTCGACATTAAAAGACGTCATTGTCACCACCCGCAGAAAGGCACATTACAGGAATAAGAACAACCCCGCAGTAGAGCTTATCCGCGAGGTGATAGCCCATAAAGCTCAAAATGGCCCCGGAGCCGATGATTATACCTCCTACGAGCAGTACGAGAAGACCCGCCTGCTCCTGGACAAAGCCCCGCCCATCATCATCGACAACAAGCTGTTGAAACGATATCATTTTATGTTCGAGAACAGGGATACCGTCATCGTTCCGGGTAAGTCCCTCGTCCCCATTTATATTGAAGAGGTATTCTCCCAGAATTACTATCGCAAGCAGCCGGAAAAAAGCAAAAAGATCGTCCTCGGCCGCAAAGGGGTCGATTATGGTGAGTACATCGACATGAGAGGCATCAGCACGATCCTCAACCGCCTATACGAAGACGTTAATATTTACGATAATACGATCACGGCTTTTACCATGCAGTTCGTGAGCCCCGTCGCCGAGCTGGCTCCTACCTTTTATATGTACTTTATTCGTGATACCGTGGTAGAGAACGGCGAAAAGCTGGTACATCTGTATTTCTCACCCCGCAATCCGGAAGACCTCCTTTTTCGCGGGACACTATATGTCACACTCGACGGGAATTACGCCATACGGAGAGTAGAGCTGGGCGTTAGCAAACACATAAATCTTAATTATATCCGTGACCTCAACGTCAAACAGGATTTTGAGAAAGGCCCCAACAATCGCTATCATCTCGCCAGCTCCGACGTCATCGCCACCTTCAGCCCCTTTCCAAGAACCCCAGGCGTGGTCGGCGAACGGATCATCACCGTCAACAGCGTCCAGAACAATGCCTTGCCCGATTCCCTCTTTAAAGGAGAAACCATCGACACGCTCATAAGAGCAGAACGACAAGCAGACAGTTTCTGGGTCGACAACCGGCTCACCCCCCTGAGCAAAACAGAGGCCCGGACCTATGCCAATACCGATAGCCTCGTAAAGATGAGATCTTACCGGAGATTGATGGATTATATCACAGTCTTCACTGCCGGGTACAAGTCCGCCGGCAAAGTGGACATCGGCCCGATCGGCAATTTTTATACCTTCAATCCCATCGAAGGCCAGCGCCTGCGCTTGGGTGGACGCACCAATACAAAACTAAGCACCCGCTATTTCGGAGACGGATATATAGCCTATGGCGAAAAAGATAAACGCTGGAAATATTCCGGTAGCCTCTCCTATGCGTTTAACAACAAGTCTATTTATACCTTCCCGCTACATTATATCCAGGCCAACTATCAGTACGACGCCAAAACCCTCGGTGCAGAGAACGCCTTCGCTTCAGCCAGCAATTTCTTCACCTCCTTTAGCCATGGCGATAATTCCAAATGGCTGTATAATCATATAGCCCGCGTTTCTTATGTACATGAATACGGTAACCACCTGACTTTTACACTGGGAACAAAATACTGGGACCAAAGCCCTACAGGCACACTCCTATATATTTACAAACGATTTAGCGACGAGTCCGATACGATAAGAAAGATCACTACCGGTGAAGTATCCGGGACTCTACGCTGGGCGCCCCACGAACAATTCTTTCAAAACAAGGCTGCCCGCGTCAATGTCATCAACAAGTACCCCATCGTTACCCTACAATATACACGGGGTATAAAAGGCCTCTACGGCGGTCAGTATAATTCCGACGCACTGCATCTCAATGTATACAAACGCTGTTACATCGCGCCGCTTGGTTTTACAGATGTATATTTCGACGCCGGTTATCTCGGGGGCAGCCTGCCTTTCCCGCTGCTGATCATCCATCCCGGCAATCCTTCCTATTTTTATAGCCTGCGCGCTTATAACCTGATGAATATCGGAGAGTTTGCAAGTGATCACTACGCAAGTATCAATGCCGACCATTTTTTCAATGGCTTCTTCCTGAATAAGATACCGGGCCTCAAACGCCTGCGGCTAAGAGAGGTCATCGGCGCCAAGATCCTCTATGGCGGCCTGCGCAACGAGAACAACCCCAACGTCAATCCGAATCAAATGAAATTCCCGCTGACCGACGGTCTTACATCTACCTATACCCTGGTTTCAAAACCGTACGCAGAAGCCAGCGTCGGCATCTATAATATCTTTTCCATTTTCCGTCTCGACCTCGTCAAACGTTTTACCTACCTCGATCATCCTAACGTCTCCTCCGTAGGCCTGCGCATCAGCTCGAACTTCAACTTCTAACCAACCCCTCGCCACTGCCGGCATCTAATACCTTATATAAACAGGCCCCAGCAAACCCGCAGGCAAAAGCCCCCCATCCGATTTCCAAGGCGACGTCGTCCAGGTCCGCCTCAAACCCAACGGCAACCGCTGATCTCCCGTCAATCGGTTCGCCCAGGTATTCGTCACAACGATCCGCAATTCATTCCGGCCAGCATGCACAGCCTTAGCAATATCCAACGCCTGGACAGTCCACACCGTCCCGCAATCAACCCCATTGACATACACCGTAGCAACATTCTCAACGCGGCCCAGATCAATATATACCTTCCCACCTACAGCATTCAGCTCAAAATGATTCGTATACACGGCAGACCCTGAATAATACCGGAGAGCCGAATCAGAAGACACACTCCAATCAAATAATCCCCCCACTTTCACCTCCATAGGCCCCCCATAAGCCGTATCAAACTTAATCCTCCAATCCCCCCTAACCTCTTTCAATACATGCGGCTCGCTCAACGCCCCTGCATAAGGATACCCCCGGTCAACAGGCGGCGCCGCGGCACGACGAAACACCACAAACACCGACCCGCCAGCCCCAAGCACCAATCCAAACTTCGTCCGGCCATTACTGACCGACCATTTCTCCAAAGGCTCAGTCCCCCCCGTCACAGGGTTCCAGATCTCAGGCTGACGGCCTACACTCCTCACCGAAGCCCAAAAACTATTGGCCTTCTCCAGTTGATTGGATATAAAATAAATATCAAAATCCGGCGCCATCCGGTGCGTATAGGTAATCCCCTTCGCCCCAACTTCCAAATCCCTTGGTATACCAATAACGTCCAATGAAGAATCCCGAAGAGGCCCAATAATAACCCTCCCCTTCCCAACCCGACCCGACTTCGATAACGCCCTCAAAACATCCTGCGATCCAATAGAACGATAACCCCCAACCGTATCGATCAACAAATTCGCCCCCTCCTTCACCAGTTGCAAAAACTTCAAAGCCACCGCCTCACTCACCCGACCCGCATTCGGCCATACCAGCAGCCCATAGCTTGCCCCACCCGGCAACACAACCCTCCCATCCACAACCTTCGCCAGTCGCAGCAAAACATCCGGGTTAAATGAATCAAACGCATATCCATGAAGCGGATCAACCCAGTCCGCCGGATCAGCCATATTCGCAGAATGCACCACTCCATTAGGCGCCTTCGTCGTCGGCACACCTTCATTCGCCAGCCGTACCGCCTCACTCCTAACCCTCTCCACACCCATCAGCCCCGGCAACATCTTAACCAACTTTTCAGGCAACACCGCCCTCCTCGGGATCTCCTCCCCCGTAAACACCGCTATATCCGCTACCGGCCTCCCCTGCTGCAACAGCCACTGACAACGCTGCGTATAGTCGATCCAGGCCTTGCTTTGCGCCCACCAGGTCTGATCCCGTTGAAAAAAATTCCCCACGCCGCCCAAGGTCATCCCTGGCTTCCGATCCATCCAGGGATTATGCGTAAACACATGAAGGACCATTCTGTTAACTCCCAAAGCATAGTTGCGGTCCTGCAAGGTCTTCAGCATCCCCGGATGCTCATCCCAACTCAGCCGGAGTTCGGTAAACGCCTCCGCCTGCACCAGCGCTTTCCCATAGACGTGAGCGCCGGATATCGCATCCAGCATATCATTTGGTTTGTCATGCGTAGGACTCCTCATCCAGAATTCCCCCATCGGGATATCCGCCTCGCTAAAATGCAGCATCCCGTCACTCGTCATGGTGGGAGCAACACTTTCAGCACTAAATACACAGCCGTTTTCATGCGCCAGCCGCGCCATCGTCACATAAAACTTATCATGCACCAGCTCCATAATGGTCTGCCGGACATCATGTAAAAAACGCTCCGAACTATCCGCCGACCCCACAGGTGCCCCCGCCATGACCGGCAGCCACTTATACAGATCATATCCCCGACGCTTACGAAATTCCGATCGGAATACCGGCGACCAGTTCTGACTGCCACATTCCCAGCTGTCCACATGAAAGATCTTCAGCACCTTCGCCGCCAGCTCAGGCCCAGCCTGTCGAATAGCCTCTCCAAACCATTTGTCGAATTGTAATTCCACGACCCGAGCATCAAACTTATCACACTCCAGCCCCTTGCCCCCTCCCCCAGTCGCATTCGTATGCCCCGTAGACGTATGCCCCATGCGAAGTATCGCCCAATGACCCGCCGGAGCCTTCCAGACAAGATGCCCGGCAGAGTCCATCTTATCCGTCAAATCGACAATCCTACGAGGATCGATA
>Ga0193716_1000825_pt1 | contig 18486 bp, 19 predicted proteins | sample U2c1metaG_FD_145901 | JGI IMG/M metagenome (GOLD analysis project Ga0193716, IMG submission 145901) | Soil microbial communities from a riparian zone of the East river system, Colorado, United States - U2c1 | ecosystem: Environmental > Terrestrial > Soil > Riparian zone | place: USA: East River...
GAAACGGCCGAAGTCGGCAAAAAAACGTCCCCCTTTTGCAGTTAAGTTCCACGGTAAGGAGCTTGTAATTGCAGCCGCCTCCTCCACTGCGAAACCGTCATTACTTCCAGTGACAAAAGAATAAGCGCGAGCAAAGGGGTCAACCGAAGCGGCAAACCCAAACTCGGCGGCTCGAAAATTGAAGTTACCCCCTCCTTGACTGCGCTGCTCTATAGTAGAGTCGAGCACCATACCGATGCTCGGGTTCAGAGCCGTCGGCGCGCTCTGCACTCCCTGAACTGATTTTTCGACTTGCTCGACCCTGACTGTCGTCGAGGATTTTTCTTTTTCTAATTGATCGATCCGTTGCAAAGCTTTTTGCATCTGCTGCTCCATGCCCTTCACCGTGGCCCGGAGCGATTCCAACTCCGAGCTTTGCGCCAATGCGAGGCTTGGAAATCCAAGCGAAATTACCCATAACGAAGACGCCGCGACGCGGCGGAATCTCGTTGGAAGTAGAAACATCATCAAACCGCCCTCCAATGCAATCCGTCGCCCTCTGTAGATCAAGAGGCGAGAAAAGAAGGGAAACGGATGCGATTATGTTGTAAGTCCGATTCCGAAAGAAAAACTACAGGGAGGTTTGGGAAGGCGGTCCGCGGACGTAGATCTGCTCTAAATCGTCGTCAATCCAAATTGAAGTGACCTGCTTGGCAACACGAAAAAACCCTGGTTGCGGTGCGATCGCCGCAACACTAGAGCCGGCCGCGAGCTGAGTGCGCGCACCGTGCAGGCAAGCACACTCCTTGCTGACTTGCGCGTTGGAGTAAGCGTGAAAGTGGAGTGTCAGGAACACAACGAATAGCAGCGTCGCCGCAGTGACTACGCGACGAAGCCGTAACCCCGTTGTCATTCCCGAAAAAAACATCGTCCTGAAACTAACCAATGGAATCTGCGATGTCAACGGAATCCGTTTTCGCGAGAGGACGGCCGCTACGTAAATGAGCACAGATACATCCCGATAAACCCACGACTGAACGGCAAACCATCGTATGAAGATTTTTCCTCTGCTTATTTCCGAGTTCCTCAGTTTTACATTAGGATCCCGCCAACGTAAACGTGAGTCTCATGAGATCCCTGCTCTGGCTTTGCTTCGTTTTCTCAGGTGCGGCTGCGCTCGCTTTGGAAATGCTGTGGATGCGCTCGGCCGGTCTCGTACTCGGCACGACAGCATACACAGCCGCGACCGTTCTTGGTTGTTATTTTAGCGGTTTAGGGTTGGGCTCCATTTGTGCGCGCCGCGCTTCGCCAGGGCCCGTGCGGCTTTACGGTTGGCTCGAAGTCGGTGCGGCAGCGGGCGCACTGTGGTCCGTCGCGATTTTCTTCTTGCTTGCGCGTGATAACGCTCAGACGTGGCTTTCCACAGCTGGAATCGCCGGCCGGGTTGGCGCCGTTGCCTTGGCGCTTCTACCAACGACATTTTGTTTTGGCGCAACACTTCCGACCCTCGCCCAGGCTCTTGCCGGCCTGGACACAGTAGGCGGACGCGGCAGTCTACTTTACGCCATTAACACTGCGGGGGGCGTGCTTGGCGCTGCTGCCGCAGGCTTTGGACTACCGGTTTTGGTTGGCGTGCGGGCGAGCTACGCCATCGCCGCCGGCGCGAGCTTCTTGGCTGGAATGCTGGCGATGATGATCGGTGATCAACAGACACTGGCACCGACAACCAAGTCACGTGCCAAGAGCAAAGAGGCGTGGCCGCAGCGTGCGCGTCTGCGATGGGTTGCCGCCGGTGCCGGCGCTTTAGGTCTCGGTCTCGAAGTAATTTGGACCCATCTCTTCGCACAAGTCCTGCACAACTCAGTTTATTCCTTCACGGCAGTCATCCTTGTTTTTCTCTTGGCAGTCGCGATCGGCGCGGCATTCGCCGCGTTGATCCTGCGTCGTGCAGCGCCGTCTGTTATAGCAGCCACAGCGTTGGTGGTTGCGGCCGGTGGAACTGTGGGCGGTCTATGGGTTTTTATCTACTTGACGGATGGGCTCACCTACTTCGGCATGCGATCCGGATTGCCAGAATATCTTCTGCGAATCACAACGCTGGCAGCAGTCACAGCAGGCCCTGCGGCAATTGCGTCTGGAATGGTTTTACCGGCGCTTTGGGCAGCCTGGGATGAACGCACGAGCGTTGCCCACCCGCTGGGGGATCTTTCGGCGGCGAATCTATTCGGTGGCGCCATTGGCGCAGTTACTATGGGTTTTTTAATTATTCCGAGCCTCGGCATTCGCGGCAGCCTGCTGGTCGCGTCGGTGCTTTATGTATTGCTCGCCGATCTGTTGGCGCAGCCGCAAAGCAGGTTGAGACCGCTCGCATACGCTGTCCTGCTTGCAATTGTAATTGCCAATCCACTGCGCGCACCTCTCGTGCATTTTCTTTCTAAAGGCGACACGCTCCGCGGCATGTTAGAGGGAGCAAGCGGTATCGTTACCGTTACGGAGGGAGGCGGAGATTTACAACTCAGACAGGATAATTTCTACGTACTGGGCCGCAGCGCAGCAGCGACGAATGAGCGTCGTCAAGGGTTAATCCCGTTATTGCTTCACCCCAACCCTCGTCATGTTGCCTTCGTCGGCTTAGCGACTGGCATCAGCGCAAGCGCCAGCCCTGCACTTGGTGTCGAGAAAACGACGGTTATCGAGCTCGTACCCGAAGTCGCCACCGCGGCGCGCATGCACTTCGCTCCCTGGAACGCTCAGTTGCTAGAGCGCCCCGACGTCCATCTGGTGCTCGATGATGGCCGCCGGTACCTTGCTGGCAGCCAAGACAGTTTCGATGTGATTGTGTCTGACCTGTTTGTGCCCTGGAACCCGGGGAGCGGAAACCTGTACGCGCAAGAGATGTATCAAACCGCAGCTCGCCGGCTCGCGGCAGATGGACTCTTCTGCCAGTGGTTGCCGCTCTATCAGTTGACCCGCGAAGAATTCGACATCATCGTGCGCACGTTTCTTTCTGTCTTCCCTCAGGTCAGCCTTTGGCGTGACGATTTCTATTCAGAACTCCCGGTCGTCGGTCTGGTCGGACAGCTCGCACCGAAGCCCCTCGACCTAACGCGAATTCATGAACGCGCGCTTCATCTGCCGGACTGGAGCAAAGACCCGCTCTTTTCGACTCCATGGGGTTTTATAATGCTCTATGCCGGCAGCCTCAGTGCCGCACCTGAGCTCTTCGCGTCAGCGCCGCTGAACACGGACGACAAACCACTCATCGAGTTTCTCGCTCCGAAGTTGACACGCGTCAATGCAACGAGCAACACCGATTGGTTCATCGGAAAATCTTTGGCCTCGTTCTACGATATTCTTGATAAGCGCCTGGAAAGCACTCCTGACCCGCTTTTGCCCGCGTCTAAACAAATTAGCGCTGCTCGGCGAGCCGGAACATCGCTCTATCACTACGCCGTCGCAGCCGCAGAGCGCGATGACAGCGCTGCCCGTCGCTACCAAACTGAGGTGCGCGAGCTGGTGCCCGAAGTTGTATTAGCTGGAGACAGCGCTTCCAAGACGAAGGAGAAATCCCAGGATCAGCGGGATTTAGCAATGCTCCGCCAGCAGTACGAAGTGCTGCGCCGGCAATTCGCCGAGATGCAGCGGCGCCTTAGTAAACTTTCAGGCTCCGAAGAAACCGCCGGGCACTGAGTCCCATCAATGACACGACGAAATTGTGTTTACACAACACGGTCAATAATCGCCTGGATTGCATCGTTCAGCCGTTCGGTTGCGACAGCTTAACCGGTGCAAGCACTTCGCGCATGACCGTCTCGGCTACGACCACATTAGCTTGCCCGGTCAACAGGACGCCATACAGCGGAACCGGTCTCGCCGAGCGATGCGATTGCCACAGGACAGTGCCGGTCTTATCAACAATCATCACGTCCAGCGCGACGATCACACCGTCGGCTTTCATCCCGCGACTGTTCGGCGTCGGCTCCCAGCGCCGCACTTCGATGTACAGTGCCACTGCGTCAAGGTTCGCCTCGCGCAGAATTTGCGCTGCCATCTCTGGGCTCGTGGGCACACGATCCTTGGTCGCCACTTTCACCGCATTCGCACTGATGACTTCGAATCCTTTCCCTGCAAGTCTTATGCGAGCTTGCTGAGCAAGAACATCTCCGACAGTCATGTTTTGCAAAACAGGTGGACCATTGTCTGCTCCCGTGCGCGGGTCGGCGGTGTCATGTTGGTAAAAAGGTGGAAGCACGGCGATTAGACGAACGGTCTGCGGCAGCGGAGTGACGATTGCCGGCGCGCAGGCGACCGCTCCGAATAATGCGGCGATCAGTCCGATTCTCGCCATGAACGTCATGCAAATTCTTCTCTCGTTTTCCGTCAAGGCGTACCGTTAGAGCCGGCCACAGGATTCAAAGTCGTCCGTTTGTGCCGTAATAATTCATTCAGACGGCGGGTCTTGCGGCGGGCTGAAATCTCTTAGCCGAGGCCGCCAGTCATCGCCTCTTCCATTGAAAATTCCATCCGGAAAACAATGACATATGCCCAATCCGCCATGAAATTTTTTGATCGCTATCTCGAATTCTTCAAGCGAGCCATACCACTCGGTTGCGCGCAATTCCGCGTCTTTCATGTCCGTTCCCAACGGATGAATATGGCACGAGCCCGCCGCCCAAGCGGCGTTCAATGACCACGTTAAGCAAAGCTCCGCGAAGGTGAACAATCTGAATCCGAATGTCATTCACCCTTCTTCTGCCGCTACGATACGTCGCGCGCCGAGAAAATGTTTAATGTACCAAGGTTGATTCAGAGCCGTGACGATTACATGGCCGGCCTTTTTCTCAGCGTGCACAAATCGATTGTCGCCGATATAAAGACCGACATGATCCGGCGTGACGCCGTCAGATGAAAAAAATAGTAAATCGCCCGCTTCTACCTTCTCTAGGGCGATGTCCTGACCGGCGTGAAATTGTTCGCGCGCCGTTCGTGGGAGGGCAATACTCGACTTAGCAAAAAGCGCTTTGACCAAGCCTGAGCAATCCATGCCGACGCGTTCTGACATGCCGCCCCAGCGATAGGGCAACCCCAGAAAATGCCGAGCCGCTCGCGCTAGTTGATCACGAATCGGACGGGCAGAGGTGGTTTCGTCGGCGAAATTCATCCCTTTAGAAACCAGAAGCAAGGTCAACATGAATGATAAAATTAATGCGTGTTTTGCCATCTCAAACTCCTCATTAGACTCGCACACTCAAACCATCCGACAGCGCGTTGCGGTACGCTTTCCAGGCGGGAATGAGCCCGATGGCAATTCCGCCTAAAACTACATACGTCAAATAACCATATTGCGTGGCGGTGAGCGGCCTGAGCGGGATGTGCAGGCCGAATCGTTGTTCAATGATCGGTTGAAGCAGGAGCAGCGAGCCGTAAACGATGCCGATACCCAAAATCGTCCCAAGAAGAGTCAGCAGTCCCGACTCGAGCACCAAAAGGAAAATCACCTTCACCGGCCCAACTCCCAACGCTCTTAAGATGGCAATTTCCCTCCGACGCTCGTTCAAAGAAGTGTAAAGGGCCATGAGCATGCCAAGCAGTCCGACGATGACGACAAAGATCGCCACCACTTGGAGCACTTGTTCGCCGTAACTGATGCCGCTCCAAAGCTCGCTCAGAGCAACACCCGGAACCACCGCCGTCAGCGGCTCTTCGGAAAAGTTCGTAATCTCCCTTTGTAGCGCGAGGGTTTGCACCCGTGATTTCGTACGCAGGAAAAACGCCGTGATCTGCTCGATCTTGATATCTTCTTTTTTTATTTTCTCCGCCGGTGTTTCTTGTCCCTTGATCGGCGGCGCGCCCTCTTTCCAGTCGATGTGCATCGCTTCGATGCCTTCGAGCGTGACGTAAAGAGACCTGTCGATCGGCGTGCCCGTGGGTTGCAAGATGGCAACAACGGTAAACGGCTTATCGTCGTGATCCATAATGCCGCGGCTGTTGGTGATTCCGTGCGTGACCACGATCCGCGCTCCCAAACCGTAATGTAAAGCTTGCGCCACGTCGCTGCCGAGGGCGACGTCGAAGATCTCACTCGGGGCATGTCCCTGGGCAAGCTCCAATTGCCGGTCTTGCCGGTAACGATAGTGCCGGTAGAAATCTTCGTTTGTCCCGACAACCCGATAGCCCCTGTGGCTGTCGCCCAAAGAGATTGGAATTGTCCAAAGCACCGCCCGGTTATTTTTTATTTTCTCGTAGGACTCGTAAGTGACGTTGGCTGTGGGCGTGCCGATGTGGAATACCGTGTAAAGCAGCAACTGGATCGGACTGCCACGCGCGCCGACGATCAGATCGGTTTGGCTGATCGTGTTGGAAAAACTTTCGCGCGCGCCGCCACGGATATGTTCGATCCCAATCCAAAGGCTGACACTCAGTCCAAGCGACAACAACGTAACAATCGTCGTAAGTTTCCGATTGATCAATGAGCGGTAGGCGAGCGAGAAAAGAATCATTTTAAACCTTGTTGATCTCTGACAAGGAGATCGCACGGTCGAAGAGCGGCATCATACGTCGGTCGTGACTGACAAAAATCAAAGTCGAGCCGATCTCGCGGCACTGATCGAATAATAACTGAAGAAACCCCTCGCGATGATCTTCGTCCAACGACGAAGTCGGTTCATCGGCAATGATCAGCTCAGGAGCGCCCATCAAGGCGCGCGCCGCCGCCACCCGCTGCTGCTGTCCAACGCTAAGATCGACGACGTTGTCAGCGACAATCTGACCAATGCCCAATCGCCCGGCCAAAATTTTTGCTTCATCCTCTCGAGATCGCCCGTTCAACCGCTCTTGGCGTTTTGGGCTGATCCGGCACGGCAGCGTGATGTTTTCGAGAACGTTCAGATAGGGGATCAGATTGAACATTTGGAAAATGTAGCCGAGGTGCGCGGCGCGCAACGCGTCGCGCGCCGGTCCCGACATCCGCGTCAAGTCTTGCCCCAGAATCTTCACGCTGCCGTCTTGCGCCTTCAGAACACCGGCCAGAATGCCGAGGAGCGTCGTTTTTCCGCTGCCGCTCGGGCCGTGCAAGAAAATCCTCTCGCCCTTCGCGATAACAAGGGCGGGAACGTGCAGGACGAGCTTGGATGTCCGGTAAGAGAAACTCAATTGCTCGATCTCGACAGCGTTGTCCATGGCCGGTTAGAGCTCGACCTCGCCTTTATCTTTCTTTATCGTCACCCCCGATTGCTTGGCTTCGCTCAACACCTGCACGTTGATCTCATGAATGTCGGGGAAGAACTTCGAAACGCCAAAGGTGGCTTTAGTCCCGACGGGAGATCGTTCGCACTCAAAGGTATGCGTGGCCTGCACTTCACTGTGCTCACCGCTTTGTTTTCGATTGTCGACTCCGCGCTGCTTATCTTGGGTATCATGATCTTCGCCGCGGACGATCCGAGCTTTTATGGTTCGCCATGTGCAGCCATTTTTCTTGTCTAAAACAACCAACTCATTGAATCTATCGTTGATGATTTTCATCGCGGCATCACGCTTTTTTCGCTCTGCATCAGTCCTGGCCTCGTGCTCGAATCCCATCAGACCTTCGGTCGGTGTACGAAATTCCACGATGACACGCTTGCCTTCGACGACGATGTCGATCTCCGCCACTCCATGCAAATGGGCCTCGGCATGGCGCTGTTCAGCGGCGGTCCCCTTATCGACGACCAGCGCCAAGAGGCTGAGTATCGAAACTATTAATAATAACGTCTGATAGAACATGGCTCACTCCTATCGTTCCCGGTACGGTTCTATGGAGAGACCGCTCATGAAGTACGACGTGTCGGTGTACATATTCTGCTCGTGTTGGATCTTTAGCCGCCCTTCTGCCCACACCGGCGCGTAAAAATCGAACGGGACTTTTTTTCCGTTGTCCATTTTTACGTGAACGATCTGATTGGGCGGTGGTGCCGGCACATGAATGCACGCTAACGGGTACGGCACCAGGAGAAACTCAGAAACCTGCTGATCGTTGTCTTCGAGCGGAATAATAAATCCTGGAACTCGAACAACGGCGCCGTCATGCTTCTTTAGATCCGCCGGCGCCTTTCCCGAGCGGAAGTCGAGTCTACGGAGATTATCCCACGTCAGCGAAGGGACTTTTTCCGCCGCGCCTGCGGCACCGCCAATCGTCACCGCCGGCGAGCCGAAGAATAAAAGGCCGATACAAAAGATGATCAAAGCCAACTTAGATTTCATGTTCGTCGCCCCTTTCCTTTAAGGACAGCGTATCGCTCTTAGGTTGTTTGGCATCGGAATAGGATCCTTGTTCATGAGCGCACTCTTTACAGAGATTGCATAGTCGCCGGTTCAGGAAATGGCCCGCCGCCAAAACCAGCGTTCCAGAGATGACAATCGGAGTCTCGTATCGCTCGTCGACCCAAAAGCGCCCGGCGCCGATCAACGCCAAGGACGACACCAGAAAAACAAAAATGTGAAAACGGCGGTGGTATCGAAACCCCCATGTGAAGCTGCTTACGGCAATCACCATTGACGTCGCGACAAAAATCTTTTCGATGCCGTCACCCAAGAGAAAGCCCAGACCTAAAAGCGGCAACACTCCGACGAGCAGCGGAAAAACAGAGCACTGGATGGCGCAGGCAATCGAGACCGTGGCGCCTAGCGAATCGATCCACGAGCGAGGCGCCACGGCGTAGTCATTTTTAGCCATGAAATCCTCCAATCGGCTTGGAGCCGACGGACGTTGAACGGGCCACGGCACACATGCGATCGGCCGTACTTGGCTCCGTTCTCTAAAAAACTAACTAAGAATGGGAGAAATGAAGATCAGTCTACGAAACTGGCGGTGCGCGAATGGATTGAAAGCTAATCAGAGAGTGTGAAGCGATCTGGGATTCGAAAGACTCGTGCAGAACGAAGGATAATGAAGTCGCCCAGAGTCCCGCCGCTGCAGTGATACCCACTTGCGTGCGGGTACCATGCAAACAGCTACATTCATGGGTAATCTGAGCAGCTCCGCCAGTGACGGCGTGAAAGTGCAGGGGTAGGAAAAAGACGAATAACAAAATCGTCAAGTTAATAGCTCGACGAATCCGCAGTCCGCTTTTTATTCCTGGTGTGGACACGGTCCCGACCCTAACGAATGCAATTTGCGATGTCAACAAAATGCGCTAACGGGTAGTGTCTCAGTTTGAATTTTTAAAGCCGCCCGTGGTGATGGTTAGCGGGTTTCCCGCTCCTGTAAAAGCGAATCTGAACTCTTTCGACCGTTGCCAAGCCAGCGGAGATCGCATTATCAACGATGGGGAGAAACGCTTCTATCTTTTCCGGAGTATCGACAATTTCGACAATGATGGGCAGATCAGTCGAAAGTTCGAGTAACTTAGCAGTCCGCACTCTGCTGCGGGCTCCGAATCCCTCCAATCCGCGCAAGACGGTTGCGCCCGCCAGGCCATGTTCTCTCGCGGTACGGACAATCCATTCGTAGAGCAGCATTCCAGCGTGCCGATCACTCTCGCCAATAAATAATCGCAGCAAGGAGCCGTCGTTCGGAAGTGTCATGGTCAACCTCCCATAAACTCATAGGCGTAACCGGCATCGCGTCCCCCTACTAGATAAGAGATCATCAGCTTAGAGGCGGCGTCTATTGCCGTCCAGGTCCAAACATCGCCAACGCAGGCGCCTTCTTTTCTTCTGGTACGTTCTTCGCCTTCGCAAAGCGTCGCCGAACAAACTGCCGCCGGCGAGGCTGACCATGACGAAGATAACCTGTTTGAGCCTCGCTTCGCTGATGGAAATGAAAGCGACTCCCGATAATCGTCATATCGCTAAAGCCCGCCTCTTCGAGCGCATGGACGACCTTGTCAATCATGTTCGTGCGGATATAAGCTTTGATCAGCTTCATACCGTTTCCTCCGATTCGTTTTGACCTTCGGAACGTCTTTCTCTAGCTTCTCTTCTTCCCTCTACCCAAGCGTAGAGGGATGGCAACACCACTAGTGTGAGTAACGTCGATGTAATGAGCCCGCCTATCACCACAGTCGCAAGCGGCCTCTGCACTTCGGCGCCGACGCTCGTGGAAATCGCCATCGGAACAAAACCCAGGCTTGCAACCAAGGCTGTCATTAGCACTGGCCGAAGCCTGATCTCTGCGCCGTGGAGAGCGGCGTCTCTGGGGGTCATGCCTTGTTCGCGCATCTGCAAGATGTAAGACATCAGGACCACACCATTTAAGACTGCCACGCCAAAGAGTGCGATGAATCCCACCCCGGCCGAGATGCTGAAGGGTAGCCCGCGGAGAAATAGAGCCACGATTCCACCTGTCGCCGCGAGCGGAATGTTTAGATAGATCATGAGAGCGGGTCTGATGGAATTGAAGCTCGTGTAGAGCAAGACAAAAATAAGGAAGAGCGCCAAAGGGACGACGATCAAAAGCCGCGCGCTCGCGCGCTGAAGATTTTTGAACTGCCCGCCCCATTCAGCAATATAACCCGTCGGCAATTTGAGTCCTGACTGAATCGCCTGTTGCGCGTCGGCAATAAACGATCCCAAATCCCGGCCGCGCACGTTGAACTGAACCACTATACGGCGTTGAATATTTTCCCGGCTCACAAGCACGGGGCCTTCTTCAACGTTCACGTTCGCGACTTGGCCGAGCGGAATCAGTAACCCGTCCTTCGCGGCGACCGGGATCGAAGCAAAACCCTGTGGATCGAGCTTGCCGTCTTGCTGGAAACGCACCGCTAATCCAAAGCGTCTCTGGCCTTCGAAGACCGTGCCGACAACCCGTCCGGCTCCACCGGCTTCCACCGCAGCCATGATTTCCGCCGCATTAATGCCGTAACGGGCGGCCCGCTCTCGGTCAACTTTGACGCTTAGCAGAGGCAGTCCGGCTGTCTGCTCAGCACGAACATCCGCGGCTCCCGGTATCTTTGATATGATCGCGGCTGCCCGATCTCCGAGCTCCTTTAGCTGGTTGAGATCATCACCAAAAATTTTTAAGGCTATATCGGCCCTGACGCCGGCAATAAGTTCGTTGAAACGCAGTTCGATGGGTTGTGTAAAGCCGAACACAACCCCCGGCACTTCCTTCGATAAACGCTCATTGAACTTCTGCACCAACCCTTCATGCGTGGCGGCCGTGGTCCACTCCTCCTTGGGTTTCAAATTCACGAATATATGTGAGAGGTCCAAGCCGTCGGGATCGGTCGCCACCTCCGGCGCGCCGGTTCTCGAAACGACCTGGGTCACCTCCGGAAATTTTCGCAAAGTCTTCTCGATCCAGAGCGTGGTTTTGATCGATTCGCTCAGGCTGATGCTGGGCGGTCTTATGGCCTGGACAACGATAGCGCCCTCGTCGAGCTTAGGAATGAACTCGCTACCCATGAAGGGAACAAAAATAAGGCTGAAGGCGAATACCCCGGCAGCGATAGCGACAGTTATTAACGGATGGGCGGCCGCCCGGGTGAGAACCGGCCGATAATATCTATTCGCCTTGCGAATGAGCCAGGTCTCGTTGTGCTGAGTCGCCCGCATGAAAAATGAGGCGAGCACAGGCATCAACGTAAACGTAAGAACCAGCGATCCGACCAGCGCGAGAATCACGGTCAGAGCCATGGGTCGAAACATCTTACCTTCGACACCTTCAAGCGTCAGAATCGGTAGGTAAACGATGATAATGATTCCGACTGCAAAGAAGATGGGTCGCAAGACTTCCCGCCCGGCCTCTAAAATAATGTGAGATATATCTTCTCTTCTTGCCCTCTTCTCATTGAGGTGCCGGACGATGTTTTCGATCATCACCACCGCCCCGTCAACAATCAGGCCGAAGTCGATGGCGCCTAAGCTCATCAGATTTCCCGAGATGCCACCGTAGAACATGCCCGTGAAAGCGATGAGCATGGAAAGAGGAATCGCCGAGGCGACGATGAGACCGCCGCGTATGTCGCCGAGCAGGAGAAAGAGAATTGCGATTACCAAGATCGCGCCTTCAACCAAATTTTTTGAAACGGTGTGAATGACTCTACTGACGAGGTCGGACCGATCATAAAATGGTTCGATGGTTACGCCGGGAGGGAGGCTCGGAAGGATCTTTTTGATTGCTTCCTTGACTCGCTCGGCCACAACTTTTCCGTTCTCGCCAGCAAGCATGAGCGTGAGCCCTACGACCGCTTCGCCCTCGCCGTTCATGGTCGCGAAACCTATGCGAGCGACTGAACCGACCTTGACCTCGCCAATGTGATTCACTGTGATAGGTGTGCCGTTTCGCGCCTCGATAACGATTTGGCCAATCTCTTCCGGATTCTGAATCATCCCTTCGCCGCGAATGATGTATGCCTCACCGCCATGCTCGATGTAACCGCCTCCGGCGATCAAGTTGTTTTTCTCCAAAGCCTCGAAGACCTCGCCGATGGGAATACGGTAACTGATGAGCTTTTTTGCATCGACGGCAACTTGATACTGTTTGGCAAACCCTCCCATCGCGTTGACTTCGACCACGCCAGGCACCGAGCGCAGGCGATAGCCGATCTGCCAGTCGAGAAGCGTCCGCAATTCCATCGGCGTCTGGTCCTTGCCGCGCACGACGAATTGGTACACCTCTCCCAAACCGGTGGTGACAGGGCCGATGTCGGGTGTGCCAAAACCGGCGGGAATATTTTCCTTGGCAACCGACAGCCGCTCGCCGATCTGCTGACGGGCAAAGTAGAGATTGATGTTATCTTTGAAGACCACCGTAACCACGGACAGGCCGAAGCGAGAGAGGGAGCGAATTTCCTCGACACCCTGAATGCCGTTCATCGCGGTCTCCACGGGGAACGTTACGTAGCGTTCCACTTCTACCGGCCCCATAGGCGCCGTGCGGGTAATGACCTGCACCTGAACGCTGGTAATATCGGGGACGGCATCGATGGCAAGCTCGCGGACGGAATAAATGCCCGCGGCTATGATAAGACCGGTAAAGATCAAAATCAGGAAGCGGAATTTGAGAGAAAAACTAAGCACTCGTTCGAGCATATTTCACCAATCAGTGCCCATCCCCTTCCAGGCTTTCTTTGAGGAGTTCGGATTTAAGCGTGAAAGCGCCCGTGACAACCACTTGTTCGCCTTCTTTCAATCCGGACTTCACTTCAACGCTGTTACCGAACTCTCGGCCAAGCTCTAACTTGCGTTTAGCGAAAGATCCGTCCTTCTCCTGTACGAATACCGCGGGTTTTCCTTGAATCTTCTGAATAGCTGAAGAGGGAATCATGATCGCTTCCGTCGACGAGGTCCCGGTAACCACCTCGGCCGTCGCGAACATTCCAGGTTTCAAGAGCGCTCGGGGATTGGGAACTTCCACGCGCAGCGGGACGGTTCGGGTCTGAGGGTCAACGATGTCACCGATGTAAGCGACCTTTCCGGCAAACACCTCTCCAGGATAAGATTCCGTATGGATTTTGACGCTAGTGCCCTGCTTAATTTTCGCCAGATCTTTTTCATGGATATTCAGCAAAACCCACACCGTCGAAAGATCGGATATCGTGGCGACCTTCTTCCCGGCTTCGATCACCTCGCCTTTGCTCATCTCGCGCTCAATCACCACTCCGGGACCAGGGGAAGTCAGCGTGTACACCGAAGGCAAATTATTGAGATTGTTGATAGCTTCGTCGGATAAGCCGTAAAGACGAAGCCGTTCATGAAAGCTCCGTGCTTCCGCTTCTGCTTTTCGATACTCCGCCTCGGCCGCCAGCACATCCTTTTTGGCGGCTATTTTTTGATCGAACAGGCTCTTCTCTCTTTCGTAGTTTGCCTTCGCCAGATCAAGAAGCGTTTGGCTCTTAATATATTCCAATTTGGTCTGGCCGAGTTCTGTGCTGTCTAGCACCGCTAGAACACTGCCTGCTTTGACATCGCTTCCGACATTCACTCGGACGTCGACTACACGCCCCGTGATCCGGGGCGTGACGTGAAGTAGCCGGTCCTGGTTGTGCGAGATAGTCGCGGTCACTGCAAGGGTCTCGGCTATAGCTTCCGCTTTCGCGGGAGCGGTCTTTATGCCCGCGTTCTTGAGCGCTTCGGGAGAAAGTTTGACCCGTTGTTTCTCCGCTGCATACTTTTGTTCACCTTTTTTTTCGCCTTCATGCTTTTCTTCCTTGCCTTTCTCGCTCGTTTTCTTGGCTTCAGTCCTATTGTCAGGCTCGGCCTGTTTCTTTTCGCCACATCCGACAAGCGCAATGAAAAAAACCGCTGCCACAAAAAGCATCGATCCCGTCTGTCTCATTTCAACGTACCTCCCCGGAGATTTCTTCGAGGCTGATGGTGGCCTCTCGAAGCGATAACAGCACGTCCAAGTAAGACCGACGCGCGTTTACCAGATCAGTTCCCATAATCAACACGCGCGGCAAATCGATTGTTCGCTCGCGATACGCCGCTTCGAGAAGCCGAAAATTCTCCTCGGTCTGCTCTAAAATATCGCGCTGGAATAACTCGATATTCCGCTGCGCTGTTTGCCACCGGCTGACTGCCTGATCGACCTCCTTGCGGATTTCCTTTTCTAGCGCCGCTAACTCCGAGCGCACCTGCAGTCTTCTGGCATCGAGGCTCGCGATCTCACCTTGCCGGCGATTGAAGACAGGGAAAGGGATGGAGATTCCGCCGATGACGGCTTTTTCTCCGGAACCTTCATGAATGAAGGACATTCCCACAGTAGGATTCGGAAAGTTTTGCCGTCTTACGAGCGCAATCTCCGCCTCGGTCCGCTGAAGCTCGTACCGCCTAGCCAGGAGATCGGGACGGTTCGCCAGCGCTCGCTCTAGCACTTCTGCCGCAGCAGGAGCCGAAACGGTTGACTCGAGGCGGCCTTCGGGAACGTAGCTTTCTTGGAGCCCGCTGAGCCGCCTTAACTCCAGAAGCGCTTGTCTAACATTCTCTTCGGCATCGAAGGTTTCTTTGCGTGTTTGACCATAGCGAACCACAGCGACGTTGACTTCGAGCGCCGAAACATCTCCGGCATCGAACTTCACCTTGGTGACGTCCAAAAGATTTCTGTTTAACTCTTCGATCCTTCTTTGCAGAGCTAAGCGTTCACGAGCGGCGACAGCATGATAGAAGGCTCTGGCGAGTCTGCCTCTAAACGTCCGGGCAAAATCCTGGAATCCGGCCTCGGCTCTTTGCAGGTTGCGTTCGGCTTCCGTAATCCGAATTCCCCGCTGTCCGGCCACTTCAACTTCCATGGAAACACCAACGCCATAATCCGCGCCGGTTCCTTCGAAGGGAATTCGCCGGCGGCCGCCCTGTCCTTCAATGACCGGATTGAAGGGACTGATTAAGCGAGCTGTCGTTAATCTGCCTCGAGCGATCTCTAATTCCTGCTCGGCCGATCTCCAGTCGGGATTATTCTTTCGCGCCAATTCGAGAGCCGTCGCAAAATCCACCGATTGCTGGGCGTACAGTCGCGGCGGTACTAACACCACGACACAAGACGCCAACAACGTGGCTAAAAACGTTGTTGTCTTCATGGAAAATGAACCCCGGGGACGCGACGAATCGCGACCCTATTTAGAAAACGCTTAGAGAAGAATGCCCCGGAACGACGGGGCTAGGCCCGTGGAGGATGGAGAATATTGTTTAGAGCGAGAGAATACGGGATTTCTAACGTTGCAGTCACAAGCGCGGTTGACACCGCCTGGCAACTGAAAGCAGTCGTCACTGTAACGAAAGGCGCGTGAGAGTGATAGCAACCATGCTGATCCTTGTGATCCCCGGATGGAGCAGATGGTGAATGAGTCGGGTCGTCATGATTGTGTCCCGGGTCAGCAATATGAATTGCCAACGAGTTATCTGAACCGTCGAAGTCGGATTCAAACCGGCCCTGAAAGGACAACGAGAACCCAACCAACAGTATTAGCGCGAGACACCGAGTAAGTCGCATAAAGTGTCGTGATTGTAGGGTAAGCACTATGCTAGATCAAGTCGGAAGGAATTTTTGCTCGACGGGCGAAGATCGCTTTCCTGTTCTCTATCGCCTTTCTATTTGTTTACAGCACTAGAAGCATAAGTGTATGCGGCCCCACTTACTGCAGGATTTCTCGCGAACGGATTCACAGCTGATCGCGGTTTGTGAAGCGAACTAAAATCCGAAAGATTGCTGCAGAACAAACGGCAATGAAGTCGCCCAGAGACCCGCCACGGCAGTGATAGCCCACTTGCGACCGGGTACCCTGCAAACACCCATGCTCGTGAGTGATCTGAGCAGCTCCGCCAGTGTGACGGCGTGAACCTGCAGCGGCGGGAAAAAGACAAACAACAAAGCGTCCGCTTTTCATTCCTGATGTGGGCACGATCGCTCGGCCGATCTCGCTTTTCGACTCCTTAGGTCGAAACCGTTCCTTTGGCAATCCTAGGGAGGAGCCGTCAGCCGGTGGTTTATATCGATATCCAAGCTAGGCATCCCATCTACAAGTAAACCTCCGGCCTGGATCTGCGTCTAAGATGTTAAGATCGCAGAAAAACTATATAATCAGGAGGACTTGGAGATGGACTATCGAAAGCTGTTGGCGGCTGCGGGATGGCTGGCGGCGGTTTTTCTGCTCACGCCATCGTTCGCTTCGGCGGTGGAGGGCAAGGTCACTGCCGGGGAGCATGAATTGCGCAACGACGATCGCAGGGAGATCCAAGGCGACCGCAAAGACTTGGTACAGGACCGTCAAGAATTGCGCCAGGATCTCAAGAGCGGCGCCGGCAACGCGGAGATCCGCCATGACGTGAACGAGATTCACCAAGACCGGCACGAAATTGTCGACGACAAACGCGAGCTGGGGAAAGATGTTAAGGACCTTAAGGGCGACCGGCTCGAGCGCAGACAAGATCGCAGAGAATTTCGCCGCGACGTGAAAGACGCGAAGGATTGAGACGCAACTAGCATGGCTCCTATAGCGCCGGCGCCAGGCGCGAGTGCTTTTTGCCGGCCGGTCCTCGGTTTCTCCGGCGCGACTGAATTAACAACCGATAGGAGTCCATCGGTGAAATCTGGGGACGAGGAATTGGTGGCGTTAGCCCAAAAGGGCGATCGTCGGGCATTCGAGGAACTCGTGGATCGGCATAAACAGAAGGCGTACCACATCGCCTTCGACTTCGCGCGCGACCGCGAAGAGGCCAAGGATCTATCGCAGGACGCGTTTCTGAAGGCATTTATGAATCTCAAAAAATTCGATGGCCGCTCGGGATTTTATACTTGGTTCTATCGCATCCTGGTCAACGTCTGTCTGGACTATAAGCGGCGGCAAAAACGCGCGCCGTCGGATGAATTTGACGAGACGGCGATGAAGCAGGTGGAGCCGTCGCATCAGCCTGCCGCACCGATCGCTCCCGACCAACATGTCTGGGTCGGTCAATTTTCGAGAAAAGTCGACGATGCGCTGGCGGCGTTGCCGGCGAAACAGCGCACGGCGTTTATATTGAAAAATCATCAAGGATTGTCGATCCGAGAAATCGCCGCGATGATGGAGACCGCGGAAGGCACGGTGAAAGTACACCTTCACCGCGCCGTGACAACGCTCAGGCGGAGCCTGGCGGAATTCGCTTAGGAGGTTTTATGGCGCAACCAAGCCGTCTCATGGCAAACCCATGTGCTGCGTTCGAGGAAGATCTAGTCCTTATGCATTACGGCGATTTGAGCGGCACCGAGCTTAATTCTCTGCAAGCTCATGTGCCGAGCTGCAGCGGTTGCTCCGCCTATCTCGAAGAGCTCGGGAAACTACTGCCGTTGACGGTTAAAACCGACGAGCCATCGCAAGACTTCTGGACTCATTACAATCGCGAGCTGCGCGCTAAACTCGACGCCGCCGGCGCTAAGAGGTCGTGGGGCGAGAAAATAAGTGAACTGTTGCAAGTTCGCTGGGTACCGGTCTTCGCCACCGCTGCCGTTATCGCGCTGGCGTTGACGTTCACGATCGGCAAAGGCATCTGGCCAAGCAAAGATAATTCTCCGGAAGACGAAGCCTTCATGGAAATGCTGCCGGTCGCCGAGAATCTCGATTTTTTCAAATCGATGGATGTCCTCGATGATCTCGACCTATTGGAGTTCCTCGGCAACCAGAGCAACAACAACGCCTAGCGGAATCGCACCGATGTTGAACCGTACCGCCGCCGCCCTGCTATTTTTTTTTGTCGGGGCGACCGATGCCCTAGCCGCGACCAAGGATGGCGAAAAACCGGATCCCGAAATGCTCAAGATGATGGAGTTCTTGCGCGAGATGGAAGTGATCAAACAAATCGACCTGCTGCAGGACATGCATCGAGTCGAAGCCGCCGCCGAGCCAACGCGAACCACGCCACGGAAAGCCGAACCGGCCAAACAAAAGGAGACGGCTAAGTGAAACCGTTCAGACCCTTGGGATTTTATTTGTGCCTGGCGGTTTTTTCACCTGCGGTCAGCTGGGGACAATCGACGCCGCCGGGCGCCGCGTTGGCGCAGAACAATAACGAGGCCGTCGAACGCTGGCAGCGCATGACGCCGGAAGAGAAGCG
>Ga0193716_1000827_pt1 | contig 18469 bp, 13 predicted proteins | sample U2c1metaG_FD_145901 | JGI IMG/M metagenome (GOLD analysis project Ga0193716, IMG submission 145901) | Soil microbial communities from a riparian zone of the East river system, Colorado, United States - U2c1 | ecosystem: Environmental > Terrestrial > Soil > Riparian zone | place: USA: East River...
GCTTCGCGGCCTCGACGCGCTTCGCGGTAATGTCCGCGCCCACGGCCACCGAGTGTGTCAGCCGGCCTTTGGCATCGACGATCGGCCGAATCGACAAGCCCAGCCAAAACGTACTGCCGTCGCGGCGCGCCACCTCGCTTTCGTGGTGAAAGGTCTCGCCGGCCAGCAGTGCGGCATTCACCTCCGACACATAGGTCTCGTGACCCACCCACTGCGCCAGCGTACTGATCCCCTTGCCGATCAATTCCTCGCGGCGGAAGCCATGCTCATCTGCGACAACTTTGTTGCAGTAGACGATGATGGGCTCGGGCATCACATGCCGAGTGATGACGAAGAACGTCGAGGTTGCGTCGAGCGCCTGATCGCGCAGCGTGAGTTGCTCGCGCAGGGAAGCATTCTCCATGCGCAAAGCCTGCAATTGCTCTGCGGCCATGTCGCGTCCTTAGAGGCTAGTTCAGCGTATATCGGCGGGGGACGGGGGTTCTTTAGGCTTTGCCGTGTATTTTTAAAGGCTGTGGGAAGGCGCCGGCGCACTCTGCCGGTGCCCCGAAAAATACTGCGATATCACTCACAAATCACGGATTTTTCGGGGTTTTCCGACTTGCGCGCAATGAGCGCGCCGTGCCAGGCTGCGAAATGAACTAAGGATATCGCGCGCGATATGGGCGCGCGATGCAAATGCAGTACGGATGATGGACGAGCCCGTGGCAATGACCCCTAACTCAGGACGGATCGATTCGACACGACGGCATGCTCGCCGGCTGCCGCTCCATGCACGCGCCCTATGCGCCGTGGCGTGCGCCGTGATCACGTTTATCACCGGCGCAGCGGCCGCACAGGCGGCCGGCACCTCATCGACCATCGGCGAGCTGAAACAATTGAATGTCGAGGACCTCATGGACGTGGAGGTCACCTCGGTCTCGCGGCGTCCCGAAAAGCTGCGGGAGGCCGCGTCGGCCATCCAGGTCATTACCCAAGATGACATCCGGCGATCGGGCGCCACCAGCATTCCTGAAGCCCTGCGTCTCGCCGACAATCTGCAGGTGGCGCAGAAGAATTCTCACGACTGGGCCATCAGCGCCCGTGGCTTCAATACCAACCTGGGCAACAAGCTGCTGGTCATGATCGATGGCCGCAGCGTGTATACCCCCCTGTATTCCGGCGTTTTCTGGGACGTCCAGGACTATCTGCTCGAAGATATCGATCGCATCGAAGTCATCAGCGGACCGGGAGGCACCCTGTGGGGAGCGAATGCCGTCAATGGCGTCATCAACATCATCACCAAGAGCGCCAAGGACACCCAAGGACTGTACGTGGAAGCCGGCGGCGGATCGCAGCTGCGCGAGTCTGTGGGCGCGCGCTATGGCGGCGTGCTCGGACCCGACACGCAGTTCCGGGTCTACGGGAAGTTCTTCGATCGCGGCGATGAAGTCCTTGCGGGCGGCAATGACGCATCCGATTCCTGGCACCAAAGCCGCGCTGGATTTCGAGTCGATTCGGCGGGCGGCCCGCAGGACCGCCTCACCTTGCAGGGCGATGTCTACGACAGCCATGAACATGCTCTGAGCAGCGAAGTCGCCAACAGCAGCGGAGCCAACCTCCTGGGGCGATGGACACGCACTCTGTCCGACGACTCGGACTTCAGCCTGCAGTCCTACATCGACCGCACTCATTTGGCCGATCCTGTAGCGCCGTTGATCGTCGCCGGGCTGCAATTTTCCCCGCCGGGAACGTTCTACGATGATTTGACCACCTACGACGTCGACTTCCAGCATCGATTCCGTGTCGGCACAGGCAATCGCATCGTTTGGGGATTGGGGTTTCGGCGCACGCACGATGACGTCATGGACGCGCCGGCGCTCGGTTTCACCCCCAACGTCCTCGACCAGAATCTCTACAGCGCTTTTGTGCAAGATGAAATCGAGCTGCGCAGAAACCTCTCCTTCATCGTCGGCACCAAGCTCGAGCACAATGACTACACCGGCTTTGAATTCGAACCCGACGCGCGTCTGAGCTGGACATTGAGCTCCAGTCAGTTTGCATGGGCCGCCGTATCGCGCGCGGTACGCACCCCCTCGCGCATCGATCACGATCTCACCGAGGGAACGCCGCCGTACCTGGTCGTGCTCAAAGGCGGTTCGGACTTTACTTCCGAAGCGATGATCGCCTATGAGCTGGGCTACCGCGCCGCGCTCAGCTCCAAAGTGACGACCTCGGTCTCGGCCTTTTACAACCAATACAATGATATCCGCAGCACAAACTTCACTCCCCTCACCATCCTGCCGCTGTACTTCGCCAACGACCTGGAAGGGGACACCTACGGGCTCGAGTTCAGCAGCAATTTCCAAGTGACGGAAATGTGGTCGCTGCATGCCGGCTATAACCTGCTCCGGGAGCACCTGCGCATCAAGCCGGGCGGGTATGATCTCAGCAACTCACGCAACGAGACCGCGGATCCCGAACACCAGCTGTCGATTCGCTCCTCACTTGCCCTCCCACGCCGCACCGAGCTCACGGCGGCGCTGCGCTGGGTAGACACTCTACAGACCAACAATGGGCCCGCCCCCGGCACGGTGCCGAGCTATTTCGAGATGGACGCACGCGCCGCGTGGCACGTCAGCGAGCGCCTGGAATTGTCCCTGGCCGGTCAGAATCTTCTGCACAACCATCATCCCGAATATGGCTTTCCGGATCCGACCCGGGTGGAAATCGAGCGCAGCGTCTATGGAAAGCTGGCGTGGCGGTACTAGGGAACATGCAAAGAGCGCTGATTCGAGGCGCTCTGGGCCTGATGCTATTGCTCGGCGCCGCATCCGCCGCGGAGGCTCCCACCGAATTCCAGGTGAAGGCCGTTTTCCTGTTCAATTTTTCGCGTTTTGTGGAATGGCCGCCGCAGGCTTTCAGCGCAGCCGATCAACCTTTCGGCGTTTGCATCCTGGGCGACGATCCCTTCGGCAGCCGTCTGGATGATGCGGTGCGCGGCGAACAGATCGCTCAGCACCCGCTGTCGGTCCGGCGCCTGCACAGCGTCGGTGACTCGCGCGGCTGCCAAATCCTGTATATCGCAGCTTCCGAGGCGGGGCAGGTGCGCCAGATTCCCGCCGCGCTGGAACACCGCGGCGTGCTGACGGTTTCCGACATCAACGGCGCCGCGGAGGCAGGCGTGATGATTCAGTTCACCACCGAAAACAACCGCATTCGCTTGCGCATCAACGTCGATGCGGCGCGCGCCGCCGGCCTGATCATCAGCTCTAAATTGTTGCGGCCGGCCGATATCGTCGGTTCTGCCGCCCGAGACTGACGCATGACGGCCGCCTCCACCCCGATTCGAAGCATCTTGATGCGGATGATATTTCTCTCGAGCGCCGCGGTGCTGCTCGTCACGACCACCGCGTTCTGCACCTATGAGTGGCTGACGTTCCGGCAATCGAGCACAGAGCATCTGGCCACATTGAGCCAAGCCATCGCCAGCAACAGCACGGCCGCACTGGCGTTCCAGAACTCCGAGGACGCCTCCTTGGTTCTCACGGCGTTCAAGGCCGATCCGCATATCGCCGTCGCGGCCCTATACGACACTCAGGGAAAAATCTTTGCCGTCTATCCTCAAGGCACCGCCGCGGCTCGCCTGCCGCCCGGCCCCGGCGCCACGGGCTTCCGCTTCGCGCACGGCACGCTGGCTGGATTTCAACCGGTGGTGGAGCGCTCGAAGCAACTTGGCACGCTGTTCGTCGAATCCGATCTCGGCGCCATGTATGCACGCATCCGTTTGTACGCTCTGATCGTAATCCTGGTAATCGGCATATCTCTGCCGGTGGGCTATTTGATCTCGCGCCGCCTGCAGCACCAGCTGTTGCGGCCGATATTGGCGCTCGCCGACACCACTCGCGCGGTATCCGAGCGGCACGATTACACCGTGCGCGCCGCACGCACCGGCACGCAGGAATTCGACCTGTTCACCGACACGTTCAATCACATGCTGGAACAAATCCAGGCGTCGGAGAGCAAGTTGCACGCGCAACTCGGCCGCTTGAGCTTGTTGCAACACATCACGCGCGCAACCGGCGAGCGCCAGGATCTGCCCAGTATCTTTCAAGTGGTGCTGGGAAGCCTGGAAGAGAATCTGCCCATCGATTTCGGCTGCTTTCTGCTGCACGATGCGGTGGCGCAATCGCTGACGGTCGGCGCGCTCGGCGTTGCCGGCCGAACATTCGCCGAAAGACTGGGTTTCACCGAAGCGTTGAATGTGCCCATTGACCAGAATGGACTGTCGCGTTGCGTGGCGGGACAGCTGGTCTATGAACCGGACGTCGTGCAGGTGCCGTTTCCCTTCCCGCAGCGGCTGGCCGCAGCCGGGCTGCGCTCCCTGGTCATCGCCCCGTTGATCGTCGAGAACCAGGTATTCGGAGTGCTGGTGTGCACCCGCCGCGGCGATCATGCCTTCAGCAGCGGAGAGTGCGAGTTTCTCAAACAGCTGAGCGAGCACGTCGCCTTGGCCAGCCACCAGTCGCGGTTGTACGGCGCCTTGCAACAGGCTTACGACGATTTGCGCCAAAGCCAGCACACTGTCATGCAGCAGGAACGTCTGCGGGCGCTCGGGCAAATGGCGAGCGGCATTGCTCACGACATCAACAACGCGATTTCCCCCGTGTCGCTCTACACCGAATCGCTGCTGGAGCGCGAGCCCAATTTGAGCGAACGCGCGCGCGGCTACCTCACCACCATTCAGCGCGCCATCGAAGATGTGGCCAGAACCGTCGCCCGCATGCGTGAATTCTACCGCGAGCGCGAAGCCCAGCTCACGCTGGAGCGCGTCGAGGTCAATCGCGCGGTTCGGCAGGTGGTGGAGCTGACCCAGCCGCGATGGAGCGATCTGCCGCAGCAGCGCGGCGTGATGGTGGATCTCAAGACGGATCTTGCGGAATCCTTGCCGGACATCATGGGTGCCGAGCACGAGATTCGCGACGCACTCACCAATCTCATCTTCAATGCAGTGGACGCGATGCCGGCGGGCGGCACCCTGACGGTTCGAACTCGCCGCGTCATGGACGGCGGCGGGGCCGAGCGGGTGTTCATCGAAGTGACGGACACCGGCGTCGGTATGGATGACGACACCCGCCGCCGCTGCCTCGAACCCTTCTACACCACCAAGGGCGAACGCGGGACGGGCCTGGGTCTTGCCATGGTGTACGGCATGATCCAGCGCCACAGCGCGGAGCTCGATATCGACAGCGTGGTCGGTCAGGGAACCACGGTGCGCCTCAATTTCCCCGCCCGCTCCTCATCCGAGGTGTCGTCCTCGCACCAAGTCACCCCCGCCGTGCTGGGCCGAAGGCTGCGTATCCTGCTGGTGGACGATGATCCCATGCTGATCAAATCGCTGCAGGACACCTTGCAGGAGGATGGACACGTCATCACCGCGACTCATGGCGGACAGGCAGGCATCGATACGTTCGCCGCCGGCCTGAAACGGGGCGATCGATTCGACATCGTCATCACCGACCTCGGCATGCCGCATGTGGACGGCCGCAAGGTCGCCTCCTCCATCAAGGGCCTTTCCAGCGCGACTCCCGTGATTCTTCTCACCGGGTGGGGACAACGGCTGATCGCCGCGAACGATATTCCCGCGCATGTCGACAAGGTTTTGAGCAAGCCGCCGCGGCTGCACGAATTGCGCGCCGCGCTCACGGAACTTGCAACATGAGCGCCGTGGTCGCCCGGCTGCTGATCGTGGACGACGAGGCGGCCCAAATGCGCGCCCTCTGCGACACCTTGGGCCTGGAGGGCTACGCCACTCAAGGGTTCAGTTCGGCGCAGCGGGCATTGGAAGCACTGCGCCCCGCCGAGTTCGACCTGCTGCTGACCGACCTGATGATGCCGGAGATGGACGGCATTGCTCTGATCAATGCGGCACGGGCCATAGACCCCACGCTCGGCGCCATCGTCATGACCGGTCACGGCACGATCGACACCGCCGTGCAAGCCATGCAAGGCGGAGCACTCGACTACATATTGAAGCCCTTCAAGCTCAACGTTGTGCTGCCCGTCATCACACGGGCCCTGGATGCACAGCGCCTGCGCCGGGAAAATGCCGAGTTGCAGGAACGGGAGCGCTTGCGATCCGCGGAACTCGCGGCGGCGTATCAGGATCTCGAGTCCTTCTCATACTCGATTTCCCATGACCTACGAGCTCCGGTACGAGCCATCGACAGCTTCGCGCGAATTCTCGAGGAGGATTTTGCGCCCATTCTCGGCGACGAAGGCCGGCGCCTTATCGGCATCATTCGCGGCAGCAGCGCGAAGATGGACCAATTGATAGTGGGTCTGTTGGAGTTCTCTCGCGCCGGCAGAGGCCGCCTCGATCTTGATGAGATCGATATGACGCAGCTCGCCGCCGCCGCCGCCGCCGAAGTCTCCTCCGTCCATGGGCGGCCTGAATCCCGCATCGACCTCGGCGATTTACCGCCCGCTCGCGGTGACGCCACCATCATTCGACAGGTCTGGTGCAATCTCATCGGCAACGCCTTGAAGTACAGCGCCAAGCGATCGGAACCTCTGGTCAAGATCAGCGGTCGAATCGAAGGCTCTGAGGCCATCTACCAAATAGAGGATAATGGCGCAGGCTTCGACATGCGCTATGCGGACGAACTATTTGGCGTGTTCCAGCGCCTGCATAGCGCCGAGGATTTCTCTGGAACCGGCGTGGGACTCGCCATTGTGCATCGCATCATAACTCGGCACGGCGGCCGAATTTGGGCTCGGGGAATCCCTGATGCCGGCGCCTGCTTTGAATTTGCACTCCCGGCCGTCACGCCCTCATGATCGACCCCGAACAGCCGATATATATCACTTCATGAGCGCCAAACTTCAGCTGGTGATTGTTGAGGACAGCACGACCGACGCCGAGCTGGTGGCACGGTGTTTGGCCAAGGCTGGACTCAACGTCGTCATTTACCGAGTCCAGACTGAATCCGAGTTCATCGCCGCCCTGAAAGAACATCACCCCGACCTCATCCTCTCGGATTTCTCTCTGCCGCAATTCAGCGGCCTACGCGCTCTGGATGTAGCACGTCTCAACGCTCCGGAAACACCTTTCATCTATGTCTCCGGCACCATCGGCGAGGAACGCGCAATCGATGCTCTGCAGCGCGGCGCCATCGACTACGTGCTCAAAGGCAATTTGTCGCGTCTGCCCTCCGCCGTGGAACGGGCCATGCGCGAGGCCGCTCTGAAGGCCGAGCAGCGCAGATCCGAGCAGCATCGCAGCGACCAAGAGATTCGCCTGCAGCGCCTGACGCGAACCTATCGCATGCTGAGCAGCACCAGTTCCGCGATTCTGCGCCTGCGCAATCGCAGCGATCTGCTCGATGAGGTGTGCCGCATCGCCGTCAATCAAGGCGGCTATGAACGCGTGGCGATCTCTCTGATCGACGCCGACGCCAAGGCGTTGCGGCCGCGGGCGTGCGCAGGAGCGGATTCGGACTTCTTGCGATCGGTCGACTCCGTCACGCTCGATACCGCGGCGGAACCCGGGATGGCCGAGCGCGCGATCCGCACCGGCGCGCCCAGCGTGCGCAATGACCTCACGGCGGAACAGTCGTCGGGCAAACAGGATGAACCGCTGATTGCGCGGGGCTTCATGGCTCTCGCCGCCCTCCCCTTGCTCATCGACGGCACCCCGATCGGCGTCATTACCTTGTTCAGCGGCCAACGTGAGATCTTCGATGTCGCTGAACTCGGGGTGCTGCTCGAGTTGACGGCCAACCTGGGCTTCGCGCTACAGTATCTACAGAAAGACGAAGCCCTGCACTTCCTGTCCTACTTCGACAGCCTCACCGGGCTCGCCAAGCGGCCGCTTTTCTGCCAACGCTTGGCGCAGCGTCTCGTCGACGATGCCGTCGATGGCAACGGCCGAACCATCATCGTCTTCGACATCCAGAAACTCGGCACCATCAACGATTCTCTCGGCCGCTACGTGGGCGATCGGCTCATCGAAAGAATCGCGGCGCGCCTGAAGCACGCATACCCCGATCCCGAATGCATCGCGTACTTCGGCGGCGGCACGTTCGCCGTGATGCTCGCGGACATCGGCAATTCGGCCGACACCGGCCGCCTGATGCAGAACGCCGCGTCGCAGAGCTTCGTCGAGCCGTTCTTCGTCGAAGATCATGAATTGCGCGTCTCCATTCGCTCCGGACTGGCATTCTATCCGCATGACGCCGAATCCGCCGACGGCCTGGTGCAAAATGCCGAAGCCGCGCTCAAGGCCGCGCGCGAAGACAATGAGAAGTACATGCTGTACGGACTGCTGACCCAGCGTCCGACGTCGCACAGCCTCGCCCTCGAAGCCCGTCTCATAGGCGCCCTCGAACGCGATGAATTTCTTTTGCATTATCAACCGAAGGTGAATGTCGAAACCGGTCAAGTCGAGGGACTCGAGGCCCTGCTGCGATGGCAGGATGCACAGGAGGGACTGGTGCCGCCGTCTCTTTTTGTGCCGCTGCTGGAGCGATCCGGTGCCATCGTCGACGTCGGCGAGTGGGTGTTGCTCCAGGCGGCCCGCGATATTCGAAGTTGGCTGGGCGCCGGCCTCACCAATGTACGAGTCGCCGTCAACGTCTCGCCCATGCAGCTGCGCAGACGGGATTTCGTCGACCGCGTATTGGCGAGCATCAGGCCCGAGATCAAGCCGCCCGCCGGCGTCGACATAGAAATCACCGAGAGCATGTTGATGCAGGACCTGGATCTGTCCATCGCCAAGCTGTCCGAGCTGCGCGAGGCCGGCATCGGCGTCGCCATCGACGATTTCGGGACCGGCTATTCTTCCCTGCGCATGCTCGCAAAACTCCCGGTCGACACATTGAAAGTCGATCGTTCCTTCGTGCAAAGCATCGCCGACACACCGAACATGATGACTCTGGTCTCGACCATCGTGTCGCTGGCGCGCGCGTTCGGCATGAAGACTGTAGCCGAAGGAGTGGAAACCACCGAACAATTGCAGCTGCTGCGGCGGATCAAGTGCGATCAGGCACAGGGTTTTCTGCTGAGCCGGCCCACTCCGGCGGCCGACGTACCCGGCGTCATCGCCCGTCTTACCCGCGCCTCAGGCAATCAGAAATAAGTACGCACCACCGAGCGTACGATCCACGACTCGTCCACCAACAGCACGGCGCGCCATTTGTCGAAGGTCGTGCAGGGATGGGATACGCCAAACCCCACCAAATCGCCGACTTGAAACAGCGACTCGACGGGCCCGCTCACGAAGGCATGTTGATCGTTCAGGGCACTCACTGTGAAGCCGCCCGGTACCCCACTCGGCTGAAGATCGCCGGGCCGCGCCCAACTGACGAGCCTTGGTGGTGACGCATCGGCTCCGACGTCGCGCTTCCCCAGCCCGCATATCATGCGGCCGGGCTCGGGGATTGATTGCACATGCGCCCACACTTCGAGCGCCGGCTCCAAGTCGAAGCCGATTTCAACGGGCTTGCGGCTGCGTCGCTTGAGCGCCGCAAAGAGCTCGCGGTACATGTCTGAGTCGTGGGTCAAGTAACAGCCTGAGCGGATCACCACCTCATGGGGCTGCGACAGTTGCAGCGAACTCAACACCTCGGCGGCCAGATCGTAGAAGGCAGAGCCACCGCCCGTCAGCACGATCCTGCGGTCGAACAGCGCCTCAGCATCGGCGGCAACAGCCAACGCACCGGTCAAGGCCAGCATGGCGCGGGCACGCGATTCGCCGTCCGGTGCGGACTGGAAGACGCCTTCGAATGTCTCAATGCCAGCGAGCCGTAAGTACGGACCGGCGCGTTGAACGGCGCGCGCCACCGTCAATCCCGCCTCCAGCGTCCGTACGCCGGCGCGCCCGCCCTGAGCGCCCACCTCGACCAACACTTGAATCGGCCGTGCCATTCGTTTGGTTTGCCCGACCCCACGCAATGCCTCCACTCCTGCCTCGGAGTCCACCAGACAATAGAAGTCGAAGCCCGGATCGGCCGCCAATTCATCCGCCACCCAGCGGATCGCCGCATCGCCCACCAGCTGATTGGCCATGAGAACGCGATACGCTCGAACGTGCTGTATGGTCGCGGCCGTCAATCCCCAGGCGCCATCCGCAAATTGCCGCTCGAACAATGCCGGCGCCATGCTGGTCTTGCCGTGGGGCGCGATCCTCACTCCGCTGAGTTCCACGAAGCGCCGCATCCAGCGGCTGTTATTTTGCAGGGTTGCCTCTTTGAGCACGGCGACCGGGAAAAACAGTCCATCGTCGAATAGCGACCGTCCCAGTTGGCCAACCGCGGCGGCCATCCGGCCCTCGAATTCGGGTGGCGTCCCTTTGAGACTCCAATCGAGCGGCTCCGCCGCATGCGGGTCAACGATGCTCACGCGCCCTCCCCCGAAGGATCAGAATTGCAGCACTTTCACATACCGCACATGAGGCAACGCACGCAACTTCTGTTGAATGGCCTCGGGCACGACTTGATCGACACCGACAATGGCAATGGCGTCTTGCTCGGCAGCCTGCCTGCCCAGGTGGAAAGTCGCGATATTGATGTTCGCTTCGCCCAACATGGTGCCGAGAGCGCCAATGAAGCCCGGCCGGTCGATATTGTTGACCAGCAGCATCACCGGATGGAAGTCCGCTTCCAGCGCCATGCCTTTGACCTCGACGATTTTCGCGGTGCCCGCATTGACCACTCCTGCCAAAACGCGCCAACGGCCCCCGGTCAGCACCTTGATCCGGATCAGCGAGCCGTAGATGGGAGAGGTCTCGCGCCTCGATTCGGTCAGCACGGCGCCCTTCTGTTTCAGTACCGCGGGAGCGGACACCATATTTACATCGGGCATCAGAGGTCTCATCAACGCCGCCAACGCAATCGCGGTCAATGGCTGCGTATTGAGCAGGGCAACTTCGCCTTCGTACTCGATCTCTACCGCCTCGATGCCATCGTCCGCAATTGCGTTGGCGAAACTGCCGAGCTTGTCGATGAGCCCGATGAAAGGCTTCAGACGCGAGGCTTCCTCCGCACTGATGGAAGCCATGTTGAGTGCATTGGTCACGGCGCCGGTCAGCAGATAGTCGGATATTTGCTCGGCCACCTGCAGCGCGACGTTTTCTTGCGCCTCGTTGGTGCTGGCGCCGAGATGAGGCGTGGCCACGAAATTCGGTGCGCCGAACAGCACGCTCTCCTTGGCCGGCTCGGTGATGAATACGTCAAAGCCGGCCGCGGCCACATGCCCGGTTTCCAGAGCTGCCCGCAAGGCCCGTTCGTCGACGAGCCCGCCGCGGGCCGCATTCACGATGATGACGCCGCGTTTGGTCTTCGCCAGCGCTTCGGCCGAGAGGATGTTCTTGGTCTTGTCGGTCAACGGCGTGTGCAGCGATATCGCATCGGCGCGCGACAGCAAATCGTCCAAATCGACTTTCTCGACCCCCAGTTTTACCGCCCGCTCAGGCGACAGAAAGGGATCGTAGGCGATCACCTTCATCTTGAGGGCCAGCGCCCGCTCCGCCACCAGCGCGCCGATATTTCCGCAACCTATCAGTCCGAGTGTCTTCGCATACAGCTCGACGCCCATGAATCGATTCTTCTCCCACTTGCCCGCCTGCGTGGAGACGTCCGCTGCCGCGATTTGCCGGGCCGCCGCGAACAACAGGGCAATCGCGTGTTCGGCCGTCGTGATGGAGTTGCCGAAGGGCGTATTCATGACCACGATGCCGCGGCCGGTGGCCGACGCGATATCGATATTGTCGACACCGATGCCGGCGCGGCCGATGACCTTGAGCTGCGTGGCCGCGGCAATCACATCCTTGTCCGCCTTGGTCGCCGAGCGCACCGCCAGACCGTCGTATCCGCCGATGATTTTGACGAGATCGGCCTTTTTGAGGCCCACGCGGACGTCCACCTCCAGACCACGGCTGCGAAAAATATCGAGAGCCCTTGGGCTCAAGTCATCGGCAATCAGAACTTTGGGCACGGCGAATCCTTATCGAGCGGCATTGAGCTTCAGGAGGCAGTTGGCGAAAGCCCAGTCGAGCCAGGGCACCAGGGATTGGACGTCGTCTTGTTCGATGGTCGCTCCGCACCAGATGCGCAATCCCGGCGGCGCAGAGCGATAGGAGGCGACGTCGAGCGCAACGCCCTCTTTCTCCAGTACCGCGGCGAGGTTCTTGGCAAACTCCGCCTGAGCGGCATCCGGCAGCGATGTCACGCGGACGTCCACCACTTTGAGGCAGACGCTGGTGTTGCTGCGATTTGCCGCGTCGGACACGAGGAAGTCCACCCATGGCGTTCGCGCCGCCCATTCGGCGAGAACACCGGCATTGGCATTCGCGCGGGCCTGTAGAGCAGCCAGGCCGCCGACGCGCTCCGCCCACTTCAGAGCGTCCAGATAATCCTCGGTGGCGAGCAGCGAGGGCGTGTTGATGGTCGCGCCCTCGAACAATTCCTGATCGAGCCGGCCCTTTTTGGTCATGCGAAATATCTTTGGCAGCGGCCGCGGGGGCACATAGCTTTCCAATCGTTCGATCGCACGCGGAGAAAGGATCAACATGCCGTGGGCGGCCTCCCCGCCCAGTACTTTCTGCCACGAGAAAGTCACGACGTCGCACTTGGACCATTCGATCGGCTGCGCAAAGGCGCCGCTGGTGGCATCATTGATGGTAATGCCCGCCCGATCCGCGGGGATCCAGGCGAAATTCGGAATCTTGGCGCCTGAGGTCGTCCCATTCTGGGTGAAGACGATATCGGCCTCGCGCCGGGCCAGCGACAAATCCGGCAGAGCTCCGTACGGCCGGCCGACATGAATTCGGCAATCCGCTATTTTCAATTGCTCGACCGCATCCGACACCCATTCTTCGCCGAAGCTCTCCCAGGCAAACACATCGACGGGGCGCGCTCCCAGCAGGGACCACATCGCCATTTCCATGGCCCCGGTGTCGGATGCCGGCACGATCGCGATCTTGAAATCCGCGGGAACGCCGAGCAGCGACCGAGTGCGGTCGATGGCCTCCTTGAGCTTGGCTTTACCGGGCTTGGAACGGTGCGAACGGCCCAGCAGTGCGCCATCGAGCGCTTGCGAATTCCAGCCAGGACGTTTCTTGGTCGGTCCCGATGAGAATCGGGCATCAGCCGGACGGACGCCCGGCAGCGGTACATGTGTCATCAAAAATCCTCCCATCCTTACAGATGAGCGTCCGCCGTTGGGAGCGGATGGCCCGTCGCGAAGGATAGAGGATCTTTTCGATCTGTCAAATGGTTTTGCGGCGCCATGAATTCGAGGGGATTGAGACGCAGGTCTCAAAATCCTGCGATTTCACTCGAAGAGCGCGCCGATGACTCCTATTCTCGCGCCGAGAATAAGCAGGGAGGGGAACGACCATGAAGTCTCTGACTAGTGTGATCTATGCCAGCCGGGCGAGCGCAGAATTCCATGAACATGAGATTCCCGATTTGTTGAAGCAGGCGCGCGTAGCCAACGCCGCGCATGAACTCACCGGGATGCTTCTGTACATCGGCGGCTCGTTCCTGCAGGTGCTGGAAGGCGAAACAGAAATGGTCGAAACCGTCTTCAAGAAAATCAGCCTCGACAAAAGGCACAGCCAATTGACGCTCATTACGCGGGAATGCATTCTCGAGCGAGCCTTTGAAGGCTGGACGATGAGTCACAAAACTCTCGACCCCGTTGAGGCGGGCGAACTGATTGGAGAAATAGACTACTTCTCATCGCCCGGATGGATCGAGACGTTGGACTCGAGCCGCGCGAAGAAATTGCTCGCGGCCGCCAGCATTCGGTGGCAGATGGAACATCGCAGCGGGAAGTATCGAACTCTGGGCCGCAGCGCGTAAACCTTAGCGCTGCTGCTTGGGATCACCGAAGAAGTGCAGAATGGCGTCAGCCTCGGCGTGCCCGCCGATCACATCGGCAGCGAGGCGTTCGTAGAGGTGCTCGGCGCCCGCGTAGATTTCGCGCGCCGCCGTGTCCCCGCCGAGAAACTGCTGGATCTGCTGCATCTCAGCCACCCAGCGATACGCCTTGGGAAGCATGTCGGGTACGCCGCGCGCCAATGAGGCAAGCAGCGTCGGCACACTCGCCTCGAGCTCGTTGCGGAGCGCATTGCCCACCCCTGCCCGGCTCGCGCTGAGAATCATTGCACTCGCCACGGCGACCAGGCCCTTGGTGATTCCGGCGTAGGACATTTTCAGAGCGGACGCTCTGCCGATCGGGCCCTCCAGCAGGCAAACACTGAGGCCGTACTCGTTGAGAATTCGAAGTTCCGGAGCACTGTCGCCGGCCGCGTACAAACGAGGCCCTGCAGAGCCTTCCTGCGGCGGCAATCCAATAATCCCCACATCGACAAAGGGCGCGGCGGTGTCGCGCAGCGCGCCTGCAATTGATTGAATGGTCTCGGGGCTGACGGCATTGCAATCGGCAAACACGGGTTTTCGGCGTGCGGTCCTCAGTAGCGGCGCCATACTGAGCGCGAATGGCAGCGCACTGGCCGGCGGCAGAATCGACAGCAGAAACTGAGCATCCATCAGGTCTCGAAGCTCTACGGCCCTCATGCCGGCCGCAGCCGCGCGCGCCCGGCTTTGCTCGCCGCGGCCCGACAGACTGGTGAGCACCTCCACGCCGTGATCCGTGAGCCGCCTGGCCAGTCCCGCACCCATGGTGCCTTGCGCGATGATTGCGACAATGGGTTTCAAGAGTCATCCTACGGCAGGCGCACTTGCGCTGGTTTATTCTATCCACTTTGAATCAGGAATTGGGGAGTCCTACCTTGGAGACGACTATGAACGACACTGATCGGTCTGCGATTGAAGCGGTAATCGAGTCCCAACGCCTGGCATGGAATCGGGGGGACGCCAAGGCGTTTTCTGCAGCATTCAAGTCCGACGGCTGCTTTGTGAATGTGTTCGGCGCGTTGAGCTACGGACGAGAGTTATTTGAAGCCCAACACGCGAAGATCTTCTCGACCGTGTACCAGGAAAGCTCCGTTAAATTGCCCATTCGCCGCACGCATTTCCTACGGCCGGACGTTGCCCTCGTAGACATTGACGCGGAATTGACCACTCGCAAAGGAGCGCCGCCAGGTCTTCGAACCGAGCCTGACGGAATCATCCGCACCCGACTGCAGGAAGTGCTGGTGAAGGACCAGGGAATGTGGATGGTCGCCTCCTTCCACAACGTCGATATCAAACCCGGGATGCCCTCCTAGCCCTACGGTAAAGCATGTAGCTGCGTATTGAACAGATACTGACTGGAGAACTCGGTCATTTCTCCTGCTTTCTTTCCTTTCACGGGCAGCAGCCGTGCCGAAAGCGGTTTGTGCCATTTGAATGCCAGCGAGGCCACATCCCCGAAAATGCGCGCAAGCTGCGCCTCGCTGATGTCGCCCGGATAGGGAATCGTATCCAAACCCGTGCCGCACACCGCCGAATAAGCGAGCAATGTGTCGGTACTGATGGTGCCCTCTGCCCAACGCCGCGCGAGCAGCTTGTCCTCCATCACAGGGACCATCAGGCCCGAGTAGCCGATTTGCCTCACCGGCACGGCCTTGACCGCCGTCGTGATGATGAGCGCCGCAGTGAGCGTGCCGCTCGAGCCGAACTTTGCGCCGGTGTATGCTTCCATGGCAGCGCCGATCGAGACATCGCCAAGCGGTGCCGGAGTCGGATCCACTCCGGTAAACGTCCAGCCGCTCGCGGCGGCGATTTTATTCCCGACGTCCTCGGCAACCTTCGCATGCACAGTCAACTCACGTGTCAGCGCGGCGACGGATTCGTCGAAATTGCCATGCGTTCGCGAAAATACCGCCTGCACCACGTTGGCAGACTCGAATCCGATGGAAAACTGATGACCGGCACCCGTGTGGTACGTCCCCGGATAGTAGGGCCCGAGAGGCTTGAGCATGGCGGTGGCCGTGAAATTGAAATTCCCCTGACTGTGCGGGCTATGATCGGTGACATAGCGCACCAGCGCTGCGGTTTCGCGCACTGTGCGCCAATGAATGCCGTCGTCATCCGCAAGTATCGAACTCGCATTGATATGCGGCAAACTAGACAGAACTCGAGCAAGTAGATGCATGGTCCTGGGGTCGTCGGAGTCCTTGAGCATGGCCGGTCCGACATTGGGCATGAAACTCTCCCGTGCGGAGAGATCGTCAAGACGCTTCAGATACGCCAACGCCTGCTCGTCGGTCTTGCCGCGCACCAGTTCACCGAGCGGCTGCGTCACGATGCGCACCGTTTGAACTTCGTATCCGCGCTGCTCGAACTCCGACTTCGCGCTCCTGAGGACTTTCAATGCCTCATTGATTTGCTGCTCGAAGGGATCACTGAGACGAACAAAGGCCGTGATGGTCCTGACTCTTGGCTTGGTCGATGCCGTTTCTTGCGCGAACGACGCGCCCATGAGGGACAGCGAGGCAAGGCTGACGAGCAATACGCAGGTTCTTCTAATCATTGGGACTCCCGCTGACAACTGCGTAATAATATAGATACGTGATCGGCGTAGATAGCGGCAGCGTACGAGGGATCCCCGATCTCAAGATCGCCGGATACGTGCCGATACAACCTACTGGCGAATGAAGGCAATTGGGGATCCGACGCGACATGGACTACGCCCGAGTACGGAGTTTTATGAGAAGACATCGCTTCGCGATTAGGGACTTGTCGCTGGTTTTCATGTTTGCGCTGGTCGCACTCTATCTTGTATACGTAGTCGACATATTTCCCAACGAAGGCGGCTTATCGGTCCATGAAGCGACCGTCGAATTGGATGAAGCGCTTCTCGTCGGTGTCGTGGTCGTCATAGCACTGCTCATTTTTGGCGTACGCCAGTACCGCGCTCAGAAGCGCGAAATGGAGCGGCGCGTTGCGGCCGAGCATCATGCCCGCGAATTGGCCTATCAGGACGGACTGACGGGACTCCCCAATCGCCGCCAGTACGATGAAGCGCTGAAAGCGGCGGTCGCCTCGCCGCCGCGCGCGGGAGCGTCGCACGGCGTATTCCTGCTCGATCTGAACGGCTTCAAGAAGATCAACGATGTCCATGGTCATGGCGTTGGCGACGAAGCCTTGGTGATCGTCGGCCAACGGCTTCGATCGGTCATGCGGTCGGGCGACATCGCCGCGCGTTTCGGCGGCGATGAATTTGCGGTCCTTGCCCAGCATCTCGCCGGGCCCGAGGCGGCGACGACCCTGGCCTTGCGCATCATTGAAACGCTCGATCAGCCCATTGCAGCGGGAGGCGCCATTCATCGAGTCGGCGCGGGAATCGGCATTGCGCTCGTGCCCTCGGATGCACAGACTCCGGAAGAGGCCTTACGAAAGGCCGATGTCGCGCTCTATCGTGCCAAGTCGGAACGACGTTCGGCGTTACGGTTTTTTGAACCCGTCATGGACGCGCGCGTGCAGGAGCGCTCCTTGATGGAAAGCGCGCTGCGCGAAGCCATGGATTTGGGGCGGATACATGCGGTGTACCAGCCGACGGTCAATCTGCGAACCCACAAGATCACCGGGTTTGATGTGGTGCCGCAGTGGATCGACGATACCCAGGGAGCCATTGCGCTCGAACGCTTTATCGCCATCGCGGAAGAATTGGGGCTCATACATGCACTGGCGGAACGGATGCTGCGCGAGGCGTGTGAGGCCGCAAAATCGTGGCCGAGCTACATCCAGATCGCCATTGATATTTATCCCAGTCAGCTGACGGATCATATGCTGCCGGGCCGCATTCTGAAGATACTCGACGAATTTTCGATCGCCCCGGGCAGGTTGGAAATTGAGATCACGGAAAGCGCACTGGTGGCCGACATGGAGAACGCTCAGCTGGTCCTGGGTTCGCTGCGCAATGCCGGAGTTCGAATTGCGCTCGATAATTTCGGAACCGGCTACTCGAGCCTCTATCACCTTCGGAATTTCAAGCTGGACAAGATCAAAATCGATCGCAGCTTCATTCATACCTTGGCCTCCGAGCGCGCCAGCGCGGGCATCGTCAGCGCCCTGGTCGGATTTGGCCAGGGATTGGGTTTGACGATTGCCGCCGAGGGCGTGGATGCCGCCGACCAAGAAGCGTCTCTGCTCACCAATGGCTGCGATCAGGGCCAAGGTCAATTCTTTGGCGAGCCCGTTGGCGCGGCGGAAACGATGAGGCTCTTTAGCAGTGAAAATACGACATCGCTGCGCGTTATCGTGCCTCGGGCGAACCCCCAGTAGCCGTCATCGAGCGCGACTGCGCCCAGAAATCCCATACGGTCTCGAATATCATGAGCTGTCGGCGTCCCAGGCTTTGATCGCCTCAGTATGATCGCGCGCATAGCCGAGCGTGTCGCGGGCGGCGTCGAAGCGTCGACTGACCAGCTGCAGGAGAGGCGCGTCGAGCCCCACGTCGCACGCCAGATCGGCCGCTATCCTCACGTCCTTGGCCAGCAATCCCAGCTGAAAGCCGCTGGCGAACTTGCCGCCGACCA
>Ga0193716_1000828_pt1 | contig 18469 bp, 12 predicted proteins | sample U2c1metaG_FD_145901 | JGI IMG/M metagenome (GOLD analysis project Ga0193716, IMG submission 145901) | Soil microbial communities from a riparian zone of the East river system, Colorado, United States - U2c1 | ecosystem: Environmental > Terrestrial > Soil > Riparian zone | place: USA: East River...
GCACTATCCGCTGGAAATGTGGGACCGGTCATGGAAAGTAAATGTAAGCGGGGTATTCCTTTGTTCGCAAATGTTGGGCAGTGTGATGGCGGAGCAGGGTGGGGGAAGCATCATCAATATCGCTTCCACTTATGGTATTGTGGCGCCCGACCAAAGCATATACCGGAATGAGGCGGGGGAGCAAACCTTTTTCAAGTCTCCATCCTATCCTGTCACCAAGTCGGCAGTCATTGGCTTTACAAAGTTTCTGGCTTCCTATTGGGGTGACAAAAATGTAAGGGTTAATACCCTTTCACCGGGTGGTGTAGAGAATCACCAGGATGCTTTTTTTAAAGAGAATTATTCCAGGAAGACCTTGCTGGGCAGGATGGCTACCCCTTCGGATTATAAAGGGGCAATCGTGTTTTTAGCCAGCGATGCCTCTGGGTATATGACCGGGGCCAACCTGGTAGTGGATGGGGGATGGACGGCGATCTAAACTGGCGCCGCGATGTTGCCGGCGAGGTTATGGCGATCTAAATCATTGATATGAGAGAAGAACATAAAGACAAGTCTGGTAGGATAAAATTGCTCCTGACGGATGTGGATGGCGTGCTGACGGACAATGGAGTGTTTTATGGAGAAGGTGGAGAAGTATTGAAACGTTTTTCCATCCGGGATGGGATGGGTGTAGAGCGACTCAGAAAGCTGGCGGGTATTGAAACGGGCATCGTCACGGGCGAGATGTCGCCTTCAGTAGCCCGGCGTGCGGAGAAATTACAGATTACTGAGTTGCACCTGGGAGTAAAGGATAAGCTGGGGCGTCTGAATGAGATAATGGAAAGACTGCGGATCGGATGGGAGGAAATCGCTTACATAGGGGATGATGTCAATGACCTGGAAGTAATGGAAAGAGCGGGGCTTTGTGCCTGCCCTGCGGATGCGATGGAACAGGTCAGCGGTATCGTGCATTATCACTGTGTGGAGAAAGGAGGATATGGCGCCTTCCGGGAATTTGCAGAATGGCTTATAACACATAAAATCTCAAAATTATGAATACGTTCCGTGTCAGCCCAACCAGGACTATCGGTACCGGGCACCCTGTTTACATTATTGCTGAAATAGGTATCAACCACAATGGCTCTCTCGACATTGCCAGGAAGCTGATCGATGAAGCCGTACTGGCGGGATGTGATGCTGTGAAATTTCAGAAGCGTACCCCGGAGCTTTGTACGCCGAAGGATCAATGGCACCTGGAGCGGGATACGCCCTGGGGCCGGATGTCCTATATCAATTACCGGCATATGGTAGAGCTGGGTTTTGATGAGTATTCGGAGATCGATGCTCATTGTAAGGAGAAGGGCATCGACTGGTTTGTATCGTGCTGGGATGAAGTCGCTGTCGATTTCATGGAGCAATTCAATCCCGGGGTCTATAAATTTGCTTCTGCTTCGCTGACCGACCATGCGCTGATCGAAAAGGTAAAGCAGACGGGCAAGCCTTATATCCTTTCTACGGGGATGTCCACAATAGAGGAGATAAGGGAAGCTGTCGTTAAGTTTGGTACGGACAACCTGCTGATCGCGCATTCCACTTCTGCCTATCCCTGTCCGCCACAGGAGTTGAACCTGCGGATGATAGAAACTTTGGCTGAGCTATTTCCCGAAACGCCTATAGGCTATTCCGGTCATGAAACGGGGCTTGCCACTACGGTAGCGGCGGTATCGATGGGCGCCTGTTTCGTAGAAAGACATTTCACGCTGGATCGTGCTATGTGGGGATCGGATCATGCGGCTTCGGTAGAACCGCAAGGGATGCAGAAGTTGGTTCGGGATATCCGGGATGTGGAATTGTCGATGGGGGATGGTGTCAAAAGGGTATATGAAAGCGAATTGGGTGCTATGAAAAGGTTGAGAAGGACGAAGTCTGCAATTAGTATCTGATGCAAACGATCGTATATTATACTACCAGCATACTGGTATTCAGCGTTTTTGTCTTTGTCTGGCTGGAGCGGAAGTATCCCTATACCAAAGGAATGCTCATTTTCCGGGATGGGTTTTGGGTAGACCTGATATGGTATACTTTTATTCAGAGCTATTTTCTGAAGATCTTCATTTTTGATTATATCATTATTCCGCTGGACAGGACCTGGCATCTGTCTTCTTTGCACCTGGTAGGTTCCTGGCCGGTGATGCTGCAGGTCTTGTTCTTCCTGGTGATCCATGATTTTTATATCTATTGGTTTCACCGGGCGCAGCACCACTCCAAATTGCTGTGGCGTACACATGAAGCGCATCATTCCAATAGGGAGGTCGACTGGCTGGCAGGTACCCGGTCGCATTCGCTGGAGATACTTATCAATCAGACGATAGAGTTTGCGCCGATCGTGCTATTAGGCGCCAATCCCATTGTAGTGCCTATCAAGGCCCTTGTCGATGCAGTATGGGGGATGTATATTCATTCCAACATCGATGTGCGGTCCGGAAAGCTACAGTATTTTATCAACGGGCCGGAAATGCATCAGTGGCATCATGCCAATGACCGGGCGGTGTTTTATGCTAATTATTCGACTAAATTCGCGGTATGGGACTGGTTGTTCGGGACTGCCTATCTGCCGGGGCGGAAAAAGCCGTTGGAATATGGGTTATACTATGATTATCCGAAAGATTATTTTTTGCAGCATTTGTTTGCTGTAAAGAAAGTCGATGAGCAGAAGATAGCCGATAAATATCCATGGTTCAGGGTCTATCATTCTTCCCGGAAGCGGGTGATGACATGGTTTTTGGACAGGATGAGGCCGGTGCGGCAGGATGAGCATATGCAACCGCTACGACCAGCCGAGAGCCCGCTTATTGAGCCTGCTGAAAACTAAATGTGTTATTATGGCCTGGATCTATCTGCTGATCGCATCGCTGTTTGAGATCGCCTGGACTTTTTCGCTCAAGCTTATGAGTGTTAAAAAGCTAAAGGCTATCCAATGGCGGAGCTTTTTTGGCCAGATATCCAACTGGGCTGTGCTGGCGCCTTTTGCCGGTTATGTTCTGTTCGGGATAGGAAATATTGTATTCTTTTCCATGGCAATGAAGGAGATCCCTGCTTCTACGGCTCTGGCTGTATGGATGGGGACGGCGCTGATCGGGGTGAAATTAGTTGAGCTGTTCTTATTCAAGGGGACATTTGATGTTTACCAATTTGTTTATATGAGTTTGATATTGATCGGCATCGTAGGGTTGAAGAGAAATCCTTAGAACGCTTCCTAGAATGCTTCCCATTGGTCCCGCAATAGTATTTTTTGGAAAACTAATCCCAATCTGGGACGGCTGGCATGCCTAAGGGTAAATTTGTAGTTTTGATAATCAATGAATTGTGAGTTGGTATGCCAATTGTTTTATACTGAATGTCCGCAGCGATAGAGCAACACACGGTGATGGACAAACAACAATTAATCTTTACCCAAATACTGAAAATTATGACACCCGCAACTACTGAACAGAAATTAGAACAAGGGATCCTGAAGAGTAAGATTATGGATTTACAGAGCGCTTTGTTTTTTACTGAAAGCGTTTCGATCGTAAAACTTCCGACCCATGTGATATCTGATGTTGAAGTAGACGAGGAAGGAAATATCTGGTTTGTAATTCCGAAGCCGACTATGCATATAGAAGCGTTTGAGAAAGAGATCCCGGCTAAGCTGGACTTCTTTAAGAAGGGAATGGATTTCTTTGTAAAGGTGAGAGGGGTAGCTACTCTTCTGACGGAAACCGATGAGATCATGAGTGATCCGGCATTATCTGCCGAGATGCGGGAAAGAATGAAAGACACGAAGGTGATTGGAGTGAAGGTCAAGGTAGTGGATTCTGATCTGGTGGATAATACACCTAAGCCTTCACAGAGTTGGTTGCAGAGCAGCCGGTCACAGCTGTCAAGCTGGTTCTTCTAAGAATTTTTTGGGAACCGACCCATTTAGCATACTGCGCGTGTTACATATAGGAAGCTGAGTCCGCGACTTGTTCGCGGATTTCAGTTTTTATAAGGTCCCAAAGGTTTGGGACTTTTGTTTTTGTGCTTGGGCCCGCCTTTGGGATAACCGAGCGAAGCGAAGGTTACGGACGAGGCAGCGCGTGCCGAAGCAGCGCTGACGAAGTCCCATAGGCATGGCCGCGGAGTGGGCTGGTGCTACGCAAGTGGTTGAGTGTGGATGGAAGGGTTGAGATTGGGATGAGTTGGAGGAAGGAAGAGGATGAGGTGAGGGATGGTGAGCGGGGAGTCAGCACAAAAAGAAAGGTCCACTGTAGAAACAGTCGACCTCTAACGATTGCTTGCCATATGAAAAATCTTTATCTAAAAGGGCTCTTTATTCAAGAGCTTTGATAATTGCTCGCTTTGATGATACAAATATAGGATGCTTTTGTGGCGCGGGCTAGACAACTTAATGTTAATTCTATCATCTCAAAGGTGTGAAATAAAATACAAAACTCTTTGTGGTGGCGGGTTGTAGGAGATTTTTGACATGAGGCCCAACATGATTTTTACTTTTTATTCTACCCAGAAACCAGTGTATTTAAGAGGGATTTACCTTTACTGTCCTGCACCGTCCTGTGTGATGGGTGAAATAAGGGAGTGACGCCGGGAATAAGCGAGTGATGCCACAAATGATGCCTGAAATAAAATGACCGGTCACTTTAGGAGTAACCGGTCAATCAATAATAGGATAGGGCCTAACGATTATGGCCTTGATCAGTGCAGCCCCCAAATGGCAGGCTGTTGGTTGCTGATCAAAGATAAGGAGATTTGCTAAATATTTTGGCATTTTCATTGGTTTTTTTTCTTAATGCGGCAGGGATCCGGATAAAGATTGGCTAATTTGTCTTTTTATTGGACATATTTACAAAGCATATCATATTTTTAGAAAAGATTTGCAGCTTATCCAGATCAGAATTTAATATATGGGAAACAACGACTTGAAAAGCGACCTTGGGCGTATAGTTCAGCAGACTATGCCGGATATTGTAGAGATACGGTTACGGGAGTATCTGAAGGAAAAATCGTTCAAACCGGGTGATGCGCTTCCCAAAGAGATGGATCTGGCTGAGTCGCTTGGAGTTAGCAGGAACGTAGTAAGGGAGGCTCTGAGCCGGCTAAGGATGTTGGGAATGGTGGAGACAAGAAAAAAAAGGGGAATGGTATTGGCGAGGCCCGATATCCTCAGTTCATTTGAACGGGTGCTCGATCCCCTGATCATCGGGGAAAGCACGCTAAGGGATATTTTTGAAATACGGCTTACGCTGGAAGTAGGTCTTGCCGATCTTTTATATCTCCGTAAGACTCAAAAAGATGTGGACGAACTGGAGCAGATCGCCATCAATCAAAAAGTTACCGGTGGCCGCCAGACCTTCCGGATCAAGAATGAGATAGCCTTCCATGGAAAAATATATCAAATGACGGGGAATGAGACGCTACAACGCTTCCAAAGCATGCTCCTGCCCGTATTCGGATACCTGGTATCCCTCGAGAAAGTTCCGATCATCGGGAAAGTGTCTCATCTTGACCTCGTAAATATTCTAAAAAATGGTTCCAAGGAGGATTTCCGTCAGGGAATGCTGCAACACCTGGAACACCATTTCAGAAAATTAAAGTAGACATAGCCAGCGAGTTCCGGGGAGCCCGGGCTTTTTTTCACAATTAATTTTGTTAAAAGGATTTTTCTCCTACATTTGTTATGTAGTACATAAGTACTATAGAACGTAATACTTGCCAGATATGAGATCCTTTTTTCACCAAAACGGCTAATAGCTACTTAAATCCATTGAATTTCACAAGTTCAACCTTGGGTGGATCGTCAACGGAGCCACTGAACCTTAGTCTACCGAACCTTAATCTATTACGGTAATACTATTATTAATGTTTTTCAAAAACGATTTAACTGCGTATGAAACCGAACGTCTTTTTTCTGCCACGATTGCTTATGCTTTTGGCAGTGTTCTTTTTCTCACTTGCCGTCTCTTACGGTCAAACTCCTGCTTCCGTTACCGGGAAGGTGACGGACAGTGCCGGCAGGGGGCTTGAAAATGTGACTGTACGGATAAAAGGAAATAAGGGGGCCACGGTCACCAATGCAGAAGGCAGCTTCCTTGTCTCCCTCCCACGTCCCGGCTCGACGCTGGTATTTTCTGCTGTAGGCTTCGCCCCAAAAGAGGTGCGGGCGTCGTCAGGAGCTGTGAACGTTTCCCTCGAACGTGTGGTCGAGAACATGCAGGATGTGATCATCGTCGGGTATACCCAGCAAAGCCGGGCAAAGACCACAGCCGCGGTATCCAAGCTGGGGCCTGATGAAATGAAGAATGTCGCCGGCGCCAACCCGGTACTCGCTCTGCAAGGCAAGATGGCGGGGGTGAACGTTCCCGTTAGTTCCGGTCAGCCGGGCGCATCACCGGCAAATATTATCATTCGCGGCGGCACCAAGCTGAACCCTTTTGGATCTAGCATCGGCAACAGTAACGGAGATGATATCGGGGGCAACGACGCTACCAGCCCCCTGGTGGTCATAGACGGAATATTCCGGCCTATGGCGGACGTCAATCCGTACAATATAGAATCCCTGCAGGTGATGAAAGACGCTGCAGCCACGGCCATCTATGGCGCCCGGGGAGCAAACGGGGTCATCGTGGTGAAGACGAAGAGCGGCCGGTTTGGTAAAAAAGCTACGCTCACATTTAATCACCGGACTACCTGGGAGACCGCAGGACGGAGCTTAGATTATATGAACGCGACGCAATACCTGAAGCTGGCGCGTACGACAGTGAACAATACCCACGATGCCCTGGATAAGAACAGCCTGCTGAACAACGGCGGCTTTTCCGCGGGCACGAAGGTGTATACGGCCAAGGGCCAGTACGGCACCAATATTAACCTGACCGCGCTGTATGACAACATCGTAGCGGTGGAAGGCCAGGACTATGTGGACAACCTGATCAATAAGAAGGGGTATATGACGATGGACGACCCCATCAAGCCCGGCACGAAACTCTTATACGCCGACAATCATTACCAGGACATGCTCTGGGTTACCGGTCTTACCAATAACGATAATATTTCAATCGACGGGGGCAGCGATAAAGCCAATTATTTTGTATCGGCCGGCTATAGTAACCAGGCAGGCACCTTTGTCGGTACCAACTACAAACGTTACGACGCATTGGGGAACTTTGGGTTCAAGCCTGTCGACAATTTTAAAGTGGACATGATGGTGAACTATCAGAATATCGAGCCCAACTACGTGACGGCCTTTGTGAATGAGCTGGCAAGAGGGACGCGTATCACTCCGCTGATCCGGATCTTCAAAGACAACGGAGATCCGACGCCGGGTGAGCTGTACACGGTGCCGAACAGATTTCATACACTGAAATACGACAAAACCACTGTGTCTACCGAGCAGTTCATCAGCCGGCTGGCGGGTGACTGGACCATAATCAAGGGCCTGCACTATAAGCCATCGGTTTCCTATTTTGCGAAAGACTACCGCTATCTGTTCATGAGAAAGGGAACTCCTGCCAACGAGATCCAGCCTTCCACCCAAAGGCAAAAGAACGAAAATACGACCAGTACGCGACAGATGATGATCGACCAGATCCTGCAGTATGACTTTAATGTAAAGCAAGACCATCATTTTACACTGCTGGGCGGCTTCAACTATACGAGGGTTACGGGAAATGACATCAAGATCGGTTCGCAACGGGCGACCAACGACTATATATCTACCATCAGCGAGCCGCCGAATACTACCATCAACGGGGTTACCACAACCAATGTCACCGATTTCTCGACTAACCTGTCAGAGACCCGTTCGGCCAGCTATTTCGGACAGTTCAACTATGACTATGACGGCCGGTATCTGCTCAGCGGTGCGCTGCGTTATGACGGTTTTTCCAACTTTGCTCCCGAGAATAAATATGCCTTGTTTCCTTCCGTGGCAGCCGGCTGGAATATCGCGAGGGAAAAGTTCTGGCATATAGAACCCGTCAGCACATTCAAGCTTAGAGCCAGCTGGGGGCAAGCCGGGAGTAATGATCTGAACATAACAGATACTTACGGCAATTACACGTCGAACACCTATGCGCTGGGATCGGGTATTACCAGGGCCAATCTCTCCAATCCCAATCTGAAATGGGAGGCCACTACAACGACCGATCTGGCAGCGGAGATCTCTTTTTTCAAGGACAAGCTGAGCCTTATCGTCGACTACTATAACAAAGTCACCAGCGATCGCCTGGCGTCCAAGCCTCTTCCCTCGGAGGCGCCTTTTGCCTCGATCCCGTACAACAATGGGAGCCTGAGGAATAGGGGTGTCGAGGTGGAACTGAGCTATGCTATGCTCAAATCGCGTTCGTTCAGCTGGAATACCAGTTTTTCGTTCGCCTTCAACAAGACCGTCGTCACCAAGCTGCCTGCAAACGGCCGGGCGAAGAATCGCCAGGGCGGAGACCTGATCTGGAATGCGAAGTCCAAACAGCTGGTTGAGGCCGGCGGTTATGCAGAAGGGGAACGCGTCGGCGCTCTGTACGGATACAAAGTGCTTGGCGTATTCTCTACCGATGCAGAGGCAGCTGCCTGGAATGCAAAGGTCAAGGACAATCTGGCCTCTCCATCGGGGATCACGGTGGGTAAGCATGCCGGTGACTTTATCTTCCAGGACACCAACGGGGACGGCATCATCGACTCGAAGGACCAGGTATTCATGGGATGGCGGACGCCGTCGATCATGGGCGGTATGCAGAATACTTTCACCTACAAGGGCTTCTCGTTGCGCATTGCAATAGACTTTTCTTTAGGTCATATCATCAGCAACGGTGCGCTGGCCCGTTCGTTCGGACAGGGCAGGGCTTACAACGAAGGCGCTCCCAAGGCAGCGCTGGGATCGGAGATCTGGCAGAAGGAAGGCGATGTGGGCAAGAAATACGCCCGGTTCTCCTTTGCCGACTATGACTTCGGTCAGCGCAATTATCTGAGGAACGCTACTTTAGGCACCAATAACAGCTATTCATCCGATGCGTCTCCAATGCTTGAGAAGGGAGATTTCCTCGCCTTCAGGGAGATAGCTCTTTCTTATGAGTTGGCGCCTTCCCTTGTCAAAAAGATCCGTGCATCAAGCATGAATATTTTTGCCAGCGTCAATAATCTCGGGTATATAACAAAATATACAGGGTTTAATCCTGAAACCTATACCGGAGTAGACGGCGGCGGCTATCCCCGCCCAAGACAGTATTCATTAGGTGCAACACTTAAGTTTTAAAAAATAAAACATGCAAAAGATATTCAAAATATTAACGATACCGGCCTGCTTGCTTATCCTGATTACCCTGTTGCCGGGTTGCAAAAAAATGTTGGAGGTGACACCGCAGTCCAACATTACGGAACAGACCTATTTTAAAAATGAAGGCGACTTCGAGCCCTATCTTACGGGTATCTATCCGTCCATGCGCACGCTTGCCAACAATATTACGTATGGCACCGAACGCAGCGAAGAATTGATCCCTGCCCTGAATTCCCGGTTTACCACCGCATGGTCTCAGATACTTTCACCTTCAACCGGGGCGCTGAATTACAATGACTGGTACAAAGCCATCGGGAATTGCAACCTGCTGTTCGACAAGATCAAGGGTTTTTCTTTTCCCACTGCCCCTGATACCAGGGCCAGAATTCTGGCCGAGACCTATGCATTGCGCGCCTATTTTTATCTCCATCTGACGCGGATCATCGGCGATGCCCCGCTGATGCTACAGCCGGTGGTTGATGAGAATGTACCCTTACTCGCCCGTGCTCCGGCGAAGGATGTTATGAAACAGATCAACAGCGACCTTGATTCCGCTATCCTTCTCTTTAAATCCATGAGTGGTTTTTCGGTAAAGACCTATCCTTCCAAATACCGTTTTGCCTACGGCTCTGTACAGGCTCTAAAGGCAGACGCCAAATTGTGGAGCGCAAAGGTGCTTGGTGGCGGGGATGCCGACTTCAACGATGCCATCACTGCCATAACGGAAGTGGAGGGCACAGGGCTGACATTGAACACTGATTTTGGGAAGGTTACCTCGACGCGTGCAGCAGGCAACACGGAGGTGGCGCTGGCGGCCTTCTATTTGCGGGATGAGGCGGGTGCGACTTCCAATTATGCGCTGAACGCATTGCCCTATTTTGTCGGTGGGGCGCAGGGAGCCGTCAACATTGATAGTCTTCCTTATGTGCAAACTACCGTTAACGGGCAGGGCGCCTACCAGATCAGCACCAAATCAAGAGCCCTTTTCGCCGGTAATTCCAAAGACAAGCGGATACCCTATACCTGGGTTACACAGAGAAATATCAATCCCACGACGAAAGATACAGTGGCCGGCATTTCATGGATCACCAAATATGTCGGGACAAAATATGCGGACGACCGCGTGTCCGACAACGACATCATCATGTACCGTCTGGCCGATCTGTTCCTGATGAAGGCCGAGGCGTACGCAGGTTTAGGCAATACCACCGACGCCATTACCTACCTGAACAAAGTGCGTGCACGTGCCGCTACCGGCGTCTATACGGGTGCAACGGATAAACCAACGGTAGAGATGGAAGTGCTGAACGAAAGAGGCAGAGAATTATTTTTTGAGAACAAACGCTGGTATGACCTGGTAAGGTTCCACACGGCCGGCACTATAAATGTGTATACTTATGTGCCTAACCTGGTAGGGAAGACCACGCCTTTGTACTGGCCATTGAACACTACAGTGCTGGCGAATAACAGCAAGCTGACCCAGACGCAGGGATATTAATTGGTTCAAAAAAAGAATTATGAATAAAATCGAAGGATTGATTGCGGCGGCATTTACCCCGTTCTATGAAGATGGCTCTGTTAATAAGGACATGATCCCCTTACTGGTGGACAAACTGGTTGGAGATGGGCTTGAAGGGATCTTTGTTTGCGGCAGCAACGGTGAAGGTCCGAATATGACCATGGCTGAACGTAAGCTCGTGGCCGCTGAATTTGTAAAAGCCGCTGCAGGCAGGCTGAAGGTAATTGTACATGTGGGACACAGCAGTATCGCCGAAGCAAGAGCGCTTGCGGCGCATGCTGCAGAAATTAAAGCCGATGCTTTTGCTTCCGTAGCGGCGTTTTATTTCAAACCGAGTTCTGTCCAGAACCTGGCAAATTGTATGGAGGAAATAGCCGGTGCGGCACCGGGGCTGCCTTTCTATTATTATCACATTCCTCATCTGACTGGTGTAGGCATGGATATGATGGAGTTTCTGGAATTGGCGGAAGGATCTATCCCCAACCTGGCGGGGATAAAATATACGGCTCCTACTCTTCAGGAGTATCAGTCCTGTCTCAATTATAAAAAAGGCCGGTTTGACATTCTGTATGGGTTGGATGAGTTACTGTTGCCTGCCCTGGCCGTTGGCGCGAAGGGGGCTATCGGCAGTACGTATATGTTTGCCGCTCCGTTGTACCTGGCCACTATGGAGGCATTTAAAAAAGGAGATATCAGGGCGGCCCGTGAATCCCATGCCTATATGGTGGAAGTTATCCGGGTGCTGTTGAAATACCCTCCTATCCCCGGTCAGAAAGCGATCATGAAAATGCTGGGCTGGGATCTTGGGCCTTGCAGGCTTCCGCTTGCCACTCTGAGCCAGGAAAGTTTTGACGAATTTTATAATGAGCTTGCAGAGTTGTCTTTTTTTGAGAAATTGCCGGTAAAATCTGAAGCATGGCGGTATTGAGATGTTTGCCTGTCCTCCTTTTATGTATTTTAACTATGAACAGCATGGGTCAGGATACTACGACAAAAGTTTTTTTCAGTTGGAGCCAGGCAAAGCCGGTTCCGGATGCCGATGGTTTTGCAGGTTCTTACGCTGGAACCAGCAATGGGGCCCTGATCGTGGCCGGTGGCGCTAATTTTCCGGGGGATAAAAGACCGTGGACGCAGGGTGTCAAGACCTGGTACGATAAAGTATTTGTTTTAGAAAGACCGGATGGGGAGTGGAAGGAGGTGGGGCGGCTCCCTCGTCCGATGGGCTATGGTGTCTCGCTATCTTATAAGGACGGCCTTGTATGCCTGGGCGGTGGAGACGCCAAATGCAATTATGCGGATGCGTTTATCCTTAAGTACGCCGGCGGCAAAGTGGAGACGGTGTCCCTGCCGTCTATGCCGGGGCCGGTCATCAACGCCTGCGGGGTGATAACGGGAGATATCCTTTATGTAGCCGGGGGCATCGCTACGCCAGCCGGTCCTACAGAAAACAGTTTCTGGAGCCTGGATCTATCGGCTTCGGAAAAGAAATGGAAAGTGCTCCCATCTATTCCGGGTCAGTCGAGAATGTTGGCGGCGGCAGGCGCCCAGGAGAATAAGGTCTACCTGTTTGGCGGGGTGCATTTGGCGAGCGCCGGCCGGGAATATTTAAGAGACGGCTGGGAATATGATCCCGGCAAGGGTTGGCGGCGGATCTCCGATCTGCCGCATGTCCTGGCTGCTGCACCTTCACCGGCTTACAATGCGGGCCAAAGCCACCTGGTATTGTTCGGTGGCGATGATGGTGCAAAAGCCTCACTGGTGGGAGAATTAAGAGACGAACATCCGGGTTTCAGCAACGAGATACTGGCTTACAATACCCTGACGGATGCCTGGTCCGTCATGGGTAAAATTCCGGTGAATATAAAGGCGGATGCTGCCACCCGTCCTCATGGCAGTGTATATGCCCCGGTAACTACCCCGTTGGTGGTCTGGGGTGATAACATTGTCATAGCAGGTGGTGAAGCCAGGCCCGCGGTAAGGACCAATCGGGTGCTTATCGCTGCTCCACAACGTCCTTCAGGGAAATTTGGCGGCCTTGACTGGACGGTGATTGCCTTATATTTTGCAGTAGTCATCGGCATCAGTGTATTCGTGTCAAAGAAAATGGGTGCTACGACCGGTGACTTTTTCCTGGGTGGACAAAAGATCCCCTGGTGGGCTGCCGGCCTGAGCATTTTCGGGTCCAAGCTCAGCGCGCTGACTTTTATCGCAATCCCCGCAAAGGCCTATGCGACGGACTGGGTGTATATTATGAACAACGTTATGGTCCTCGCGATCGCACCTGTGGTGACCTTCTTTTACCTGCCTCATTTCAGAAAGCTCAAACTCACCAGCGTTTATGAATATTTGCAGATCCGGTTCGACAGAAGGGCTAAGATTTTGGGAAGTCTCACTTTTATTGTCTTTCAGTTAAGCAGGCTCGGTGTTGTCGTGTATTTACCCGCGTTGGTGCTGAGCACCGTAACGGGTATCAATATTTTCGCCTGTATATTACTCACAACGATCATTACCACCGCCTATAGCGTGGCAGGGGGTATCGAGGCCGTGGTATGGACGGAAGTCATGCAGGTATTCGTTCTGCTGGGTGGCGCCCTTGTCAGCTTCTTTTTTATCACGGCGCATTCCCACGACGGTCTCTCCGGTTTGGTGCACGAGGCCTATGCCAATGACAAATTCCGGGTGGCTAATCTCGGCTGGAGCATGTCGCAGCCCGTATTATGGGTAGTAGTCCTCGGCACGCTGATGACCAACCTGGTGACGTACACATCTGATCAGGTTGTCGTACAGCGTTATCTTACCACTTCCACGGAGAGGGAAGCGCGTCGTTCTATCTATACCAATGCGCTGATGGTGATTCCCGCCACGATCATTTTTTTTGGTGTAGGAACAGCCTTATGGTTCTTTTATCTGCATCATGCGGGTAGTCTGAACCCCAATGGCCGTGTAGACGATGTCTTCCCCTGGTTTATCTCTCAGGAGTTGCCGGCGGGCTTGTCCGGCCTTGTTATTGCGGGTTTGTTTGCGGCTACCATGTCCACCATCGGCTCGAGCATGAACTCTATTGCAACCGTGGTGACCACCGACTTCTATAAACCTTTTATGAAGACGGCTACGGACAAAGAATGCCTCCGGTTTGCAAAAATTACTACGGTGATCCTCGGCGGACTGGGCAGCCTGATAGCGATGTACCTCGTATACCTGCACAATGCCTCTATCTGGGATCAATATCTGAAGATCATTGGGCTCTTTGGCGGCTGCCTGGCCGGAATGTTTGCTGCCGGCATCTTTTTTCCCCGAATCAACAGCAATGGAATCCTGGTTGGGTTTGTGCTGAGTTGTATCGGGCTCTATTTTGTACAGCGCTCCAGCGAGGTGAACTTCTTTTTATACCCCGTATTTGCGGTGGCAGGCTGCCTGGTTATCGGGTATGTTTTTAGTTGTTTTTCGCCCCGGAAAGCGGTTGTGGGGGTGGTACTGGTCCTTTGCTGTTGGAATGGAGGAAGAGTTTTGGCGCAGAATCCGACGAGGGCTTTTAACTATGTTTATAAAAATGGGGACGATGGGTATAAATGCTTCCGGATACCAGCGATGGTGACGACGCAAAAAGGAACGGTCCTTGCATTTGCCGAGGCTAGAAAAAATAATTGCGGAGACGCAGGGGACATAGATCTTGTCGTCAAACGATCTGAAGACGGTGGTAAGACCTGGGGCGCACTGCATGTGATCTGGAACGACTCCACGAATACTTGCGGCAATCCCACGCCGGTCGTCGATGAAAAGACCGGAGCGATCGTGTTGCTGTCGACCTGGAACATCGGAACCGATAAGGAAAAACAGATCAAGGACCGGACGGCAAAGGATTCCCGCCGCGTGTTCGTATTGTCCTCGACAGACGATGGCCGCAACTGGTCTTCGGCCAGGGAGATCACCAGCGGCATTAAACCGGGCGCTTGGACCTGGTATGCCACCGGCCCCGGAAGAGGCATACAGATCAGTAAAGGAAGGCATAAAGGCCGTCTTGTCATTCCTTGTAATCATGTAGAGGCCGGGACCATGAACAATTTATCCCATGTCATTTACTCCGATGATCATGGAGTAAGCTGGAAACTGGGCGGTATTGCGCAGGACAGCACCAATGAGGCGACCCTGGCGGAGCTTTCCAATGGTAATCTTTTGTTGAATATGCGCAATACTGGCCATAGCAGATACCGGCAGATAGCTATCAGCAAAAACGCCGGTAAGAAATGGTCGGCCAGGGACCCGGATACGGCGTTGGTTGAACCTGTTTGTGAAGGTAATCTCATCCGGTATACGTTTCCAGGGAAGAAGGATTGTCTCGTCTTCTCCAACCCTTCCAGTGCGACAGCCAGGGTAGGGATTACGGTTAAGATCAGCTATGATGACGGCAGGACATGGCCTTTTTCAAAATTGCTTTATGAAGGCCCTTCCGCCTATTCCTGTTTGACGGTGCTGCCGAACGGCAATCTCGCCTGTCTTTATGAGGCGGGATATCTGCGGCCCTATGAAGGGATCGAGCTGGAAGAAATAGTTATCGATAATTTGAAATAACAAGCCCATTGCTTACATCCAAGAACCTGAAAGGGAACTGGGGCACTTTATTGTTGCCCATCAATTCAGACGACAGTATTGATTATCTACGGCTTTCGGAAGAGATCGACCGGCTCATTGACGCCGGCCTGGACGGTGTCTATTCGAATGGAACAGCCGGAGAATTTCACAATCAGACCGAGGTCGAATTTGACATGGTACAGCAGGTAATGGCTGAAAAATGCCAGGCAGCCGGAATGCCCTTCCAGATCGGAATAAGTCACCCAAGCCCGATCATTTCATTGGAACGGTTACAACGGACTGTGGCTCTCCGGCCTGACGCTTTCCAGGTGATCCTGCCCGATTGGGTAACTGTCACGGACGACGAACAAATTGCTTTCCTTTCCAAAATGGCGGAGGCCGCCGGTACTATTCCTCTGGTCCTTTACAATCCTCCACATGCCAAGCTTGTATTGTCTCCGGCCAGATTGCTAAAGATCGGCCAGGCGATACCCCAGCTTATTGGTGTCAAGCTCGCATCAGGCGATGCAGATTGGTACAAGGAAATGCGCTTGCAGGCGCCGGCACTGTCCATTTTTGTACCGGGACATTTATTGGCAACAGGGATCCGGGAGAAAGTGGCGTCAGGCGCATACTCCAATGTGGCCTGTCTCAGCCCTAAGGGATCACAGGCCTGGTGGCAATTAATGCAGAACGATCTGGATAAGGCCGTGCAGGTACAGGAGAATATCTTACAGTTCTTTGCCACCTGTATCGTACCCTATAAAAATGCGGGATATTGTAACCCTGCGCTGGACAAATTTCTGGCGGCAATAGGAGGGTGGGGCAGTGTCGGTACCCGGCTGCGCTGGCCCTATAAATGGATAGCTGAGGAGGAAGTGCCTGCGGCGCGGATCGTGGCAAAAAGGCTTTTGCCGGATTTCTTTTAAAAATTTTAGAAATGAAAAATAGAGTTTGGTTGTTCTTTGCGGTGATGTCTGTATGCTCTTTATCAGCATGGGCAGAAGTCGAATTACCTGCCGTCATTGCTGATAGTATGGTTCTTCAGCAAAAAGCTGAAGTGGCATTATGGGGAAGGGCAAAGAGCCATTCGAAGATCACCGTTATTCCTTCATGGAGTAATAAGCCGTATAGCACTGTCTCTGGTGCAGACGGAAGTTGGAGAGTACAGGTCGCTACACCCGTAGCCGGGGGACCCTACACCATTTCCTTTGACGATGGGAAAAAGAAGGTGCTAAAAGATGTTCTCATCGGGGAAGTGTGGATCTGTTCCGGTCAATCCAATATGGAAATGCCGGTAAAAGGGTTTGTCAATCAGCCGGTGCTTCATTCCGGCGAGATACTGATGGACTCCCGCAACCCACAGATACGTCTTTTTCGTTTGGAGCGGGCCTTGTCGAGAAAGCCCGAGAGCAATTGCAAGGCTGTGTCCTGGGAAGAAGCCGGCCCTATGAGCGTGAAAGAATTTAGTGCCGTAGGCTACCAGTATGCAAAAATACTACAGGAGAAATTGAAGGTACCCGTGGGAATGATCATGACCACCTGGGGAGGAACCGTCATCGAAGCATGGATGAACAGACACAGCCTGGAGGGTTTTCCGGATATAAAGATCCTCGCGGAGACGGATACGGCGAAAATAAATAAGAACGAACCTACCGTCCTATTCAATGCCATGATCAATCCCCTGGTGGGATACGGGATAAAAGGGATGATCTGGTACCAGGGGGAGCAGAACAGGGTTAACCCACAGATCTATGACCGGCTGATGGCCGGTTTGGTGAAAGAGTGGAGAGAAATATGGAAATGTGGGGAATGGCCTTTTTATTATGTACAGATCTCCCCTTATGGCTATAATGATAAGTTGGGGCCGGCCGCTCCTCTGCGGGAGGCGCAGCAAAAGGCTCTGTCGCAGATAACCCATTCGGGTATGGTAGTCAGCATGGATGCCGGTGAAGAGAAGTCGATACACCCGGCTAACAAGACCGTCATTAGCCAGCGGCTGGCTTGTTGGGCGCTTGCCAATATTTATGAGTGGAAAGGCCTCCCGTATGCAAGCCCGGTCTTCAAAGGGATGAAGATATCGAAAGACACGGTCACCGTCAGCCTGGACAATGCGCCAAACGGGTTGACTTCTTTTGGAAATCCGATAGACGCATTTGAACTATCGGGAGAGGATAAGCGATTTTTTCCTGCCAGGGCACGTATTGTTTCGAGGGGTGTCGCGCTGCTGTCCGACAGTGTAAAGGCGCCAGTGGCGGTGCGGTATGCTTATAAGGACTGGGTGAAGGGTGAGCTGTATAATACTGAAGGCCTGCCGGTGGCGCCATTCAGGACCGATAACTGGTAGCCCTATCATCCTATTCTCACCAGGCCGTTGAGCAGGAGCAGAACGGTTAGTTGCTTTCTACATGGTCGTAAATGATCCTGGAAACATTCGCAAGCGTTTCGATGGAAGCTTCCTGGCTGGCGATGCCCCTGGACAGCAGGACAACTACATACTTCCGTCCATCCCGAAGAAAGACGATACCGGAATCATGGTGGATGCCGTCGATCGATCCACTCTTGCTGGCGACTTTTACATCGGGTGGTAGTTTCCCTGCGATAACGCCCTTAAAGTACTGATCGAGCAAGATCCTGATCATATCGTCACAGGCGGCTTCGCTTACCACATCTTTTCGGGCGATGTGCTCCATGATAAGCATCAGGTCATAGGCGGTAGTGGTATTGTTCATGCCTTTATTAAAAGCTTTGGTGTCTTCTACTCCCCGTAATACCTGAATATCATTGGCCCCGAGGCTTCGCATGGTGGCATTTACGTTGCGGGCTCCCACGATCCCGATGATCATATTGGTAGCCACGTTGCTGCTCCGGGTGATCATAAGGTACAGGAGGTCCCGGATCGTCATTTTTGTGCCGACGCGCCGGTAGAGATCGGTTTCGCTGTCCACGGCGGAGTCCAGGCTGTAGGTGCTACTGTCTACGATGCTCGTGAAATTCGTATGGATGGTGATGGAATCCGTCAGTGAGAATTTGTGCGCGGCCGCCTGCCGGAAGGCTTCGATCAGGACTGGTGTTTTCATGGTGCTGGCTGC
>Ga0193716_1000830_pt1 | contig 18450 bp, 16 predicted proteins | sample U2c1metaG_FD_145901 | JGI IMG/M metagenome (GOLD analysis project Ga0193716, IMG submission 145901) | Soil microbial communities from a riparian zone of the East river system, Colorado, United States - U2c1 | ecosystem: Environmental > Terrestrial > Soil > Riparian zone | place: USA: East River...
CAGCGGATTGCGCAGTTCGTGCGCCAAGGTCGCCAAAAACTCGTCCTTGCGCCGATCGGCGTTCTTGCGTTCGGTGGCATCCAGCGCAACGATCACTGCCCGCACCTGCCGGTCCCGTAGGCCGTTGAGCACGACGTGATGGCGCTGACTGACCCATTTGACGCGACCGTCGGGCCAAATGACGCGATAATCGATCGCTGCGGGATCGCTGCAGGTGGAGTCTGCGGGGCGCAGGAGCCGGCGCGACACCTCTTCACGATCGTCGGGATGAACGGCCTCTAGAAACTCCGCACGCGACAAAGTTCGCGCACTGCCCCCCACGCCGAACAACGCCACTGCCTCTGCGCTGAGATGAACTTGCTGCATCGCGTAGTCGATTTCAGCCAAGGCAAGGCCTGCCACTTGAACTCCCAAAGACATCCGTTCCGCCGATTCGCGCAACGCCGCATCGGCCTCCTGCAACGAATTCAATTGATCGCGAATTTGGTACTGACGCGAGCGGCCGCGTATGGCCGCCTCCACGGCGCTCACCAATGCGCGACCGGAAGTGGGCCGGTCAAGCACGGTGAGATTCGTCAGCTTGCCGAAACGACGTTTGTCAGCGGGCGAGCGCATTTCCGGCTTGCTCAACAAGATGACCGGCATATCCGACCACTGCGGCTGGCGATCGAGAGCGTCCATCACCGAGCTCAGACCAGGATCGGCGACGGCCGCATCGGTCAATACGACGGCTCCAATGGAGGTGTTCAATTGCGAGGCGAGCATCCTGGCGTTTCCGACCACATCGCAGTCGAGGCCGACATCCCTGAGCAGTGCGCGCGTCACATCGCCGTCCCGGCGCGTGGGCGGCAGCACCAAAACCTTGCGTTCTTGATTCTCGACGACTCGTACGGACATGCCTACGCCCTCGCCTCACGGTCAGCACTGCGGCCGGCCGACTGCACCTCAACGGGAACTCCGGTCAATACGCCGCGAAGCTGCAGCAGCGGCTTGCTCAAATGAATGCCCCGACTGTCGAACGAGAGTTCGCGAATCGACTCCTCGTGCGCACCTGTGCGCTTCTTGAGTACGGAAATGGCCTTCTTGACCTTCCCTGCGTGTTCGAAGAACCTGAGCATGACCACTGAATCAGCCAGATAGCTTGCATCGACCGGTGACTGCATGGATGACCCCATCATGCCGTTTTGCGCCACGACGATGAAGCTGGCGACACCGCGGTTGCTCAAGTAAGCGAGTAATTCATGCAGTTGCGCGGTGAGAAATCGGTCGGCCGGCATTGCGTTCAAGTAGCCATTGAGGCTGTCGATCACAACGACACGTGCATTATTTTTCTCGACGCTTTCGCGCACCATGTAGGCAAATTGTCCCGGCGAGATTTCCGCCGGATCAATCTGTTGCACCTGAATCTGCCCCGCACCGACTCCCTCATTGATGGTGAGTCCCAGGCCGCGCGAGCGCACCATCATCGCGGAAATTGTTTCCTCAAAGGCAAAGATCGCTCCATGATCGCCGCACGCCGCGGCCGCAATGGTGTACTGCAGCGCAATGCTGGACTTGCCGCTGCCTGGCGGCCCAACCAGCAACGTGCTGGTGCCGCGTTCGATGCCCCCGCCGAGAAGCGTGTCCAGATCGGTAACGCGGCTTTCGATGAACTGCCGCCCGATTGAATCCGTGTGTTCACCGGCCGCCAAGCGCGGGAAAACCGTCAGTCCGCCTTTGCGCACGACGAAATCGTGGAATCCGCTTGCAAAGTCGCTGCCGCGGAATTTGAGAATCTGCATTTCGCGCCGCGCGCGCCCGTAGGGGGGAGATTTGTAGTCGAGTGAAATCACCCCATGGGCGATGCTTTGCAACTGCAAATCCGCAGCCTCTGAGGTTCGATCGTCCAGCATCAGCACGGTGCAGTCGCGGCCGACCATAAACTGCTTGAAGGCAAGAATCTGGCGGCGGTAGCGTAGCGAGCTTTGGGCGAGAAGCCGCAGCTCGGAGAGCGAATCGAATACCAGGCGCCGTGGATTTATACGCTCGATGGCCTCGAGAACCTTACGCGTCGTCTCCGTCAGGTCAACCTCGGAGGGATGGAACATCGTGAGCTGGTTCTCGTCGCCGAATTCGCTCTCATCGGCTATCAGCTCGACAATCTCAATTCCCGACAGCGGCCATCCATGGGAATGAGCGCCGGCCCTGAGCTCCTCGGCCGTTTCTGAGAGCGTAATGTAAAGAGAGCGTTCTCCAACGCGTACGCCCTCTTGGAGAAAATGCAGCGCAAGCGTGGTCTTGCCCGCGCCGGGATTGCCGTCGATGAGATATAGCCGCGCCGGTATCAATCCGCCATGCAGGATTTCGTCGAGGCCTGCGACCCCGATTTTCGACCGCGAAGCCCCTTTCACCGACATGGAAGATTCCTTAATGCACTATCGGCATTTTTTTGAATAGTGGCAAAAGCCGCGGGTAACTTCAGTCCCTTTCAGCGCCAGAATAGTCCTACGCCATCGCAACAGAACTACCCTTTCTTGGGTCAGCCCAGCGATAATCAGCCTCGCCGAGCGGCTCGGCGCCCGTCGCGGGCCGGATTCAAACTACAAGGGGGGGATGCCTATGAGAACCAAAACCATTCGCGCTTTCGCGTGTTTCTTGACGGCCGCGGGAGTCCTGGCTATCGCCGCGAGCGGGATCGCCAAGGACAGCCCCAATTTCATTCGCATCACGCCTGCGGACCTCACTTGGCACGATGTCGCCGACGGACACGGCGTTCAGCAGGCCACCTTGCTCGGCGATCCCAGCAAGCCGGGCATCTACGTGATTCGCGTGCGGTTTCCGCCGCACATCATGGATGTTCCGCATTCGCATCCCAACGCGCGGTACGTCACCGTGCTCGAAGGAACTTGGTACGCGGGCACCGGCGACACTTTCGATTTCGCTCGCGCGGTGCCTCTCAAGCCCGGCAGCGTGATGCTGCATCCCGCGAGAGCCACGCACTGGGATGGCTCCGGCGGCGCCGAGACCGTCATCGTTCAAATCATCGGCGAGGGTCCTGCGACGACGACGCAAGTGGATCCGAGCAAGGCGTTCTGGCTCGACGTGTCTCACTAGACCATGCGACTCAACAATAGTGGAGGTGCAGCATGACCATCGATCGCAGATCACTCGTACTGGGCGGTTCAACCCTTGCAGCGCTCGGCGCCTCGCGTGCCACAGAATCCGCGCCCCTTGAACGCAAGGTGCAGCCACCCAAGGAGCGCGTGAGTGGTATCGGCGGCCTGTTCTTTCGAAGCCATGACCCAAAGGCGTTGGCCGAATGGTATCAGCGCCACCTTGGAATTGACCCGACACCAACAGACTATGATCAACCGGTGTGGCGCTGATACAATTCGGCCAACGTTTTTGCACCATTTCCGCCGGACACCAAGTACTTCGGATCGCCACAGCAAGCTTGGATGGTGAACTTCCGCGTGCGGAGTCTCGACGCCATGGCCGCCCAGCTGCGGGATGCGGGTATTGCCGTCGATGTTAATTCCGAGGCGTATCCCAACGGGCGCTTTGCGCGGTTGCATGATCCGGAAGGAAACCCCATCGAACTGTGGGAACCTGCCGGCCCCGCGCAGTAGCGCTCTTTTAGGGCGCATGAGCGTTCATCCGTATTTCGATTCCGGCGTTGCGCACGGTGCAAAACCCGGGCCGACCGGCGCGCACCCCAGGATGGTGCTCGCGGGCACCATCCTGGCGTCAGGCCTCGCCTTCGTGGATGGATCGGTGGTCAATGTCGCCCTACCCACCCTGGCGCAGAGTCTCAACGCCGATGCCGGCGCGTTGCAGTGGGTCGTCAACGCCTATCTCTTGCCCTTGAGCGCTCTGCTTCTGCTGGGGGGAGCGGCCGGCGATCACTTCGGGTGTCGCCGGCTCCTGATCATGGGCACCGCGATATTCGCACTCGCCTCCCTCGGCTGTGCGTTGGCACCGGGGCTTGCTGCCTTGCTGGCGTGCAGACTGTTTCAAGGCATCGGCGCCGCGATGCTCATGCCAAACAGTCTCGCCATTCTCGGACAGACGTTTTCAGGTGAATCCAAAGGCCGCGCCATCGGAATTTGGGCGGCGACGGGAGCGGCAATGGGGGCGATTGGGCCCGTGATCGGAGGTTGGCTGATAGACCTGGGAAGTTGGAGGGCCATCTTTCTGCTCAATCTACCCTTGGCCGTTGGCGCAATCGTTCTGGCCTGGCGCTTCGTTCCGCGCGACCGGGAAAGAAATGCTTTCCCACTCGACACACTCGGCGGCGTGCTCGCCACGGCCGGGCTGGCTGCGCTGACATGGGCGCTCACCATCGGCTCCGGCAGCCGCGGTTGGACCCCCGGGGCCTGGACCACCGCAGTGATATCGATCGGACTGCTGCTGTTTTACGTGCGAGTCGAGAAGCGGCGCGGTGACCGCGCGATGATGCCGCTTCAGTTGTTTGCTGCCCGAAAATTCGTGGGCCTCACGATTTTCACATTCCTGCTCTACGGCGCGCTGGGCGAACTGTTCGTGCTCGTCCCCTACTTGTTGATTCGCGCGGCAGGTTATTCTGCAACGGCCGCCGGCGCAGCACTGCTGCCGTTGCCGTTGATGCTGACAGTGACCTCGCCGATTGCCGGCGCGCTCGCCGGCCGCATCGGTCCGCGACTGCCGCTCACGATCGGTCCGCTCGTCGTTGCCGCGGGTTTTCTACTCGCGCTCAGAATCAACATCAGCGCCGACTATTGGCTTGACGTGCTGCCGATGATTGTGGTGATCGCGGTTGGCATGAGCGCGGCGGTGGCGCCCCTCACGACGGCAGTGCTGACAGCGGTCGATGCACGGCACACCGGCTCCGCTTCCGGCCTCAACAGCGCCGTGGCACGCACCGGCGGTTTGGTCGCCACCGCATTGCTCGGATCCGTTCTGGCGGCGACGGGCCATCAACTCTTGAGCGCATTCCACGCGGCGATGATGGTCGGCGCCGCCGCATGTACCGCAGCCTCGCTCAGCGCTTTCGCCTTGCTGGACCGCAAAAACAGTGCTCCCATGCCAAGGAATACCCATGCCTCCTGAACTTCAAATCCTGGTGCTGCTGTCCGTGGTGCTTGTGGCAGTGTCGATCGTTGCCGCGCGGCTCAAAACATCACCCGCGATCCTGTTGGTGCTGGCCGGTGTGCTGCTGGCTCTAATCCCCGGGTTGCCTACCGTGAAGCTCGCGCCGTCATTCGTGCTGCTGTTTGTGCTGCCGCCCGTCATTTATTCTTCAGCCGTCGCGATGAGCTGGCGCGATTTCCGATTCAGCATCCGGCCAATATCACAGCTCGCGATCGGCTGCGTTGCCTTTACCACGTTGGCGGCCGCGGCAGCCGCGCATTGGCTATTGGGTTTACCGTGGCCCGAGGGATTTGTTTTGGGCGCGATCGTCTCACCGCCCGATGCGGTCGCGCCGCTGGCGTTGGCGCGCAGGATGGGGTTGCCGCGACGGCTGCTGGTCATCTTGGAAGGTGAAGGGCTGGCGAACGACGCCACCGCGCTGGTTTTTTATCGTTTCGCCGTGGTCGCGGTCAGCGTCGGCGCATTCTCTCTTGGCCATGCCATCGTAAACTTTGCGGAGATCGCTGCCGGCGAAGTTCTGTGGGGCTTGGCGGTCGGCTGGGGCATTCTTAAATTCAGGCATTGGGTCCGCGATCCGCGGCTCGAGATTCTACTTTCAGTCCTTACGCCGTTCCTGGCGTACTGGCCGCCCCAACAAGCCGGGGGGTCCGGCGTACTGGCAACGGTTACGTGCGGTCTTTACATCAGTTGGAATGGCCTGCGATTGATCAGTGCAGCGACCCGTCTACAGGGGATCTTCTTTTGGGATTTCCTGATCTATTGCACGGAGGGTATGCTGTTTCTTGTTACCGGACTGCAGGCTCGCGCGCTGCTTGACGCGTTCAACACGTACGGCACCCGGCAGCTGGCTCTATCGGCTCTGCTGATCAGTGTGGTCATCATCGCCGCGCGATTCATCTGGATGTATCCGGCGACCTATCTGCCGCGCTGGCTTTCCCCTGCATTCGCCCGCGAAGATCCCGCGCCTCCGTGGCAATGGCCATTTCTGCTGGCTTACACCGGAATCCGCGGCATTGTCTCGCTCGCTGCCGCGCTTGCAATCCCGCTCACCATTGAAAATGGTCAGGCATTCCCGCATCGCGACCTGATTTTGTTTTTGACCTACTCGGTCATCCTCGTCACGCTGGTCGGCCAAGGCCTTTTTCTGCCGGTGGTGATTCGCGCGCTCGGCCTGGTGAATGCAGGCCGCAGGGAATTGGAAATCGAAAAAGCCGAAGAGATCGCCGCTCGCCGCATGGCAATCGAAGCAGCAATGCTCCACCTCGATGACTCCAATAAACGCGCGTCCATCGATGAGAAGACTCTTCAGGCACTTCGCAATGCTTATCGTGATCGGCTGAAGCACGTTGAGGCGGGAGGCGGCGAATCCGGCTGCCCGGATGCGATACCGGCGCATGCAGATATCGTGGCTCAACTCCTCGCCATCGAACGCGACAAGATGATCATTCTTTTCAGAGAGGGGCATCTCAAGGATGAGCCGCGGCGCCGAATCGAGAGGGACTTGGACTTGCGCGAAGCGGAATTGGCCAACTTACATTTGCTCGACGAGGCAAGACCGTAGCTCAGCGCCCGGATGCATGCAACGCCACCGATGCTGCAAGAGCGCGTTGGGTGAAGGGTTTGGCCAGTCGCCCGATGGACGCATTCACACCGTGCGGCAATTCCGCATACCCGGTCGCTAAAATCACCGGCAATGCAGGCCGCCGCGCTCTTATTTTCTCAATGAGCTGCAGACCCGTCATCATCGGCATCGCCTGGTCGGTGACCACCAAGTCAATGTCGGGCGTTGAGTCGATCACTTCGAGCGCTCGGGCGCCCGAGCCGACGGCGATCACTTTGTGCCCCAGATCCTCGAGCATCACCGTCACGTTCGCCAACACTAGGTTGTCATCATCGACGGCCAGTATGCGAAGCTGCTGCCTTGCTGCTGCGGTATCCGAAGCCTCTCCCAGATCGCGTTCGCTTGTCTTCTTGATGCCATCCGTTGCGATGGGCAGCCAGAGCTCGATGGTTGTGCCCCGCCCTAAGGTGCTGCGCGCCATGAGCTTGCCGCCCGATTGCCCGGTAAGACCCTCGACCATGGACAAGCCCAAGCCGGTGCCCTTCCCTATCCCTTTGGTCGTGAAGAAAGGCTCTGTCGCTCGAGCCAGCGTAGCCTCATCCATGCCCACTCCCGTGTCGCTGACCGAGAGGCAGGCAAACTGCCCAAGCGAAAGATTCGTCGGATGAGCGCCGTTGATTTCTTGTACGTCGACGGCGATCGTAATGGTGCCGCCATTCGGCATCGCGTCGCGGGCATTGATCGCCAAGTTGAGAAGCGCTGTCTCGAGCTGGTTTGCATCAGTGCGTACGTGCACCGCTTCGAGCGGAAAACGAGTCTCAATGTCGATGGCCGGCCCCAAGGAGCGCTCCATAAGCTCCATCATGTTGTTGACCAAGCACGCCACATCGACGGCCTCGTGCTTCAATTCCTGGCGTCTCGCAAATGCCAGCATTCGTTGCGTCAGCGCTGAGCCCCGCTTGGCTCCGAGCACGGCGTTGTCCAGGAGCGCGAGAAGCCGCTGATCGTTCGGCAGCCGCTTTCGCAAAATCTCCAGACTTCCCAGAATTGCCATCAGCAAGTTATTGAAGTCGTGCGCTGCGCCACCCGTGAATTGACCAACCGCCTCCATTTTTTGAGCTTGGCGCAGCCTGCCTTCCGCAGCGCGCCGCTCCGTGATGTCACGCGTAATCTTGGCGTAGCCAACCAGCCGGCCATTCGTTCGGATGGCATCGATGATCACGTTCGCCCAGAATCGCGTCCCGTCCTTTCGCAATCGCCATCCTTCGGTCTCCAATCTGCCTTCGCGCGCGGCAGTGCGCAGGCCGGCGGCAGGAACTCCTGCGGCGCGGTCTTCCTCAGAATAAAAGCATTGAAAATTCTTGCCGATAATTTCTTCCGCTTCATAACCTTTGATGCGTCTCGCGCCCGAATTCCAGCTGACAATGCGCCCTGTGGGATCCAACATATAGAGCGCATAGTCGGTGACGCTATCAACCAGCAGCTCAAAACTGCGCTCGCTCTCTTGCAGGCGAACCAGCGCCGCCTGCAATTCATGCGTACGTTCGCCCACTTTCTCTTCCAACTCGGCATTGAGACGCAGCAAGGCATGCGCGGAGTTCTTCAGCTCGGTCACATCCCGCGTGATGGCGAGCTGGCCCGCGGTGCCGTCGCTCAAGGCAATCGGCGCGGCGCGGCTCTCCATGTTTCGACGCGTGCCCTTCAAGCCGATGATGTCGAATTGCCAGGTGAGCCGTTCTCCATCACAAACGCGTCTGTGATTGGCAATCCACGCGGCCTTGTGCTCGGGCGCAATCAAATCGAAAGTGCAGGCGAATTCGACGCTCCCCCAGGACTCGGCCTCGATCATGGCCAATCCGGCGGGATTGATTTGCATGAGACGGCCGTCCCTCGCCACGACCTTGATGCATTCAGGGGTGGTCTGAGTAACGGCGCGCAATAATTCAGCCTCGTCCGGCGGACTGTCAGCCGCCGGCTGTCTATTTCGCTCCCTATTGGGCACCGGTCTGAGCATCGTATTTTCTCCCCAAAGCGCCTGCGAGAATCTACACCGTTCCTGGGGAAAAGGCTGCTAGGCCCGGCCAACAGACTATCGTAGGAAAGTCCTTACACCCGAACCAACGCAACCGGAATTGAGTCGCATGCGAAAGCGGCTCATCGTCGAGTCCTTCAAAGGGGGAAAAATCCATGAAAAAGCTAGTTATTTCGATGGTCGCGCTGTGTGCCGTAGCGATGGTCTCGGGATGCAACGATGCCAAGTCTCCGGATGCGGTGGCGAACGATGTCGCGGCAGCTCAGGCCAAAAGGGCTTCGGAAGTAGCGGATGCGAAGCAGGACGCTGCAAAAGAGACCAATCAGGCGGAAGCCAAGGTCGACGATAAGACCAATGATCTCAACAATGCGAGCGCCAAAGGCGCGTACGACGTCGCCATGGCACAGGCTGACGGAGACCATAAGGTGGCAAGCCAGAAGTGTGAGGCGATGTCCGGGGACTCGCAGAAAGCGTGCAAGGATCAAGCAGACGCCAAGTACGATCTTGCGAAAGCCAATGCAAAGGCGATGCTAGCCGCGCAAAAGCCCTAGTGCCGTTGGGGTCAGCAATACACGCTTACCATTTTTCGATATACGGGCGCGCTTCGACTTCAAAACTCCAGGCTTGCCGGTGCTGGCTCAACAGCTGAAATGCGATTTCGGCAACGCCGGCGGGATCGACGAATGTGTCGGCGGTCCTGTCCGGCAGCGCCGCGCGGGTTCGCGCTAAATCCACGACCCCGTCGATGATGATTAACGCGACGTGAATGCCCATGGGCCAGAGTTTGCGCGCCATGGATTCCGCGAGACTGCGCTGCGCTGCCTTGGCAGGAGCGAATGCGGCGCTCTGGGCGCCGCCGCGGCGCGAGGCCGTGGCGCCGACAAAAATGATGCCGCCCGCTCCCTTTGCCTTCATCCAAGGAATCACTTGCTGCGCGCATAAGAAGGAACCCAGTGCGTTGACCCGCCAGGATTGTTCGAACTGCTCAGGCGTGATGGTCTCGACATCCCCGAACAGGCCGGATCCGGCGTTGTAAAGCAGCACATCCACCTCGCCGAGTTCTTTCCTGATGCGGGTGAAGGCGGCGGTGACCGAGTTCGGTGCGGCGACGTCGCACTCAAAGCCGTGCGCGTCGGGCAACTCATTCTCAATGGGCGCAAGAGTGACCCGTTTACGCGCCAGCAGAGCAATGGAGAAGCCCGCTGCGGCAAAGCGTCGGGCAAGAGATGCACCATTGCCCGGTCCCGCACCGGCTACCACGGCGACCGGTTTGGCAGTCGAAACTTCGATGGTCATACAGATTCCCCAGCTGGCTCTTCACAGAGGTCGAAGTTTTAAACTGAAAGTGTCATCCGCACTACGGATTTTTTATCACTTTACAGCGACAGGACCGGGTCTTGTAGGCGGATTCCCACTTGCGCCCGGCGCCGCCGTCATACAGCAGACACGCGCGAATGGTAGACAGTGACACGAGAATCAATGGCCCGAGGAGTTTTCCAGTGAGGTGGAATTTCATTTGTCGCGTTGCACAGCACCGCGGTGGTGCTGTGTTTTTTATCATGGTTGCGCTGTTTCTTTGTGTAGGACCGTGGTCCAAAGCGCGTCCGTCGCCGGTCAGCGACAATCACACGGGTTTGCCCATCGGCTCCGAACTCGATGACGATGCGATCACAAATCCGCGCGAGGTATTTCATTCGGAGGCCGCTCGCGGCCGCAGATCCTACTTGGTCAATCTCGGCAATCTCGCTTTCAATACGCCCTACACACTGGGAGAAGCCGCGCAAAAGGCGCATATCAGCTGTGCCAGCTGTCATGTGAATGGAGCGTCAAACCCCAAGCTCTTCATTCCCGGTCTCTCGACGCGCCCCGGCAATTTCGACACGAGCAATGCTCTGTTCAATCCGAAAACGGACAATGGCGTGCTGGACCCCGTGACCATCCCCAGTCTGCGCGGCTCGCGGCTTCTGGCGCCCTATGGGCATGATGGGCGCATTGCCTCGCTGCGCGATTTCGTGCGCAACGTCATCGTCAATGAGTTCGCGGGGACCGAGCCCTCATCACAGATGCTCGACGCAATCGTGGCTTACATCGAGGATATCGATTTTCTGCCCAACCCCAGCCTCGACAAGACAGGCGGCCTCACGCCAAGCGCGAATCCGTCCCAGCTGCGCGGCGAAGCTCTTTTCCGCAAGCCCTTCCCGCATGATTCGAGCATGAGCTGCGCCGGCTGCCATCTGCCGTCGGCGGCCTTCGTCGATCATCGGCAACACGATGTCGGCTCAGGCGGACTCTACAAAACACCTACGCTGGTGAACGCCGATTTCAACGCGCCCTACTTTCATGATGGTCGATTCGACAATTACGCTCAGGTGATCGATTACTTCAATCGTGTGTACGATCTTGCTTTGAATGCGCAGGATCGAGCCGATATGCAGGCCTACCTCACGGCGATCGGCGATGGAGTGCGGCCCGAGTACCACCTCACCGGCAACAACGTGCTCGAGGATATCGACGGATTCGCCGGTGTTCTCGACATTGCGATTTCCAGCCATGACACGCAGGTCGTCGCGTTTACAGTGCGCAGCGTGGGCGATCTGTTGCAGGATCTTGCGGAGCGCTATCCGGATCCTGCGAATCCTGAGATTTCCGGTGGCGTCCGTGAGCGCACGCTGGCGCGCGCCACGATTGCGGCATTGAGGCAGACGCTGCATCGAGTCGATCTCGATGTCGCCGCAAGCCGGTTCAGCGAGGCTGCCGCCGACTACCTCGCCTATCGAAAACTGACTTTGGCGACCGCGCCGATGGCGCTGCAAGCAGCCGAACCCTGGTCCTCGTTTAGTCCGGCACCTCACGACACGCACGCGGCCATGCGACAAACGACTAATGCAACTGTCGCCTCTCACTGACACCTGTGATGCAATATTTGCAATCACGCAACGCCGCCGACCGGCATGCGGTCAGCACGAGAACTGACATAATAGATTCACGCGATTGAGACAGTTGCCCGCTACTTTCCCAACTCGATTTTTATGATCCAACTAGAAAGGGGCAACTATGCGAATTAATGGTCGAAATCATTTGGCGTGGGCGATAAGCGCGACATTGTCGTTCTCGCTCGCGTCGACGGTAGGACTTGCGGACGACAAATCCAAAGACAGGGATCCCGCCGATTCCGTCAAGACGGAATCTCCGATCAAGCATGTCATCATTCTGATCGGTGAAAATCGCGGTACCGATCATACCTTCGGCGTCTACAAGCCGAAGGGCAAGCACCAAACCATTTCGAATCTGCTTGCCAAGGGCATCGTCAACGAGGACGGTTCGCCGGGAGCGAACTTCTCCGAGGCCCAGCAGTTCTCGGTAGCGCGCCAACCGCAGTTCTATATCGGCGCCCCTAAGAAATCCAAGGTCGCCTACAACGATCACGGCCAAATGCCGCAGCCGAATACCGGCGGCACGCCTTCCGCGCAAGGCGCGACAGGCGCGCCGTTTACTCCGGCTGCTTTGGCGGCACTTGCCGCAGTTGATCCGAACTCGGATTTCAACGCGAATACCGATACGATTTTGACAACGGGCTTTTCGAACCTGGCGGGTAACAGCCTCGACAGTCGCATTCCCAACGCCGGCGTCCTGCCCAACGGACCGTACGTTCTGCAGGGACCGAATATCAGCGACGACGACTACACCGGCGACACGACACATCGGTTCTTCCAGGCGTGGCAGCAGTCGGATTGCAGCGTTGCGAACGCCACCAAGGCGAACCCCAGCGGATGCCTCAACGACTTGTTTCCCTTCGTGATGGCAACCTACAACCTCGATGACAGCAAGGTTCCTGCGGTTCAGCACAACTTCAGCGAAGGCAACTCCATGGGCTTCTATGATGCGGAGCAGGAAGAGGCTTCGCTGCTAAAGACCCTCGCTGATCGCTTCAGCCTCAGTGATAACTTCCACCAGTCGTTTCAAGGCGGCACGGGTGCGAATCACTTCATGCTGGGCACCGGCGATGCAGGTTTTTGGAGCGACGGTAACGGCAATCCCATCACGCCGCCGGCGAGCCAAGTCGCCAATCCGAACCCGGCCGCAGGTACCACCAACAGGTACACCGCCGACAACAATTTCTCGAATTGTTCGGAATTCACGCAGCCGGGCGTCGCGCCCATCGTCAGCTACCTCGAGGCCCTGCCCTATCGCCCGGCGCCTAACTGCGCCCCAGCACACTTCTACATGCTGGACAACACGAACCCCGGGTTCCTGCCCAATGGATTCCGCGCACCGTCGCCGGCGGCCCAGAACATGCTGCCTGCCTCGCCCGTGCGAACCATCGGCGATGCGCTCAACGAAAAGAAAATCAGCTGGGCCTATTTCGGCGGTGCTTACAACGACGCGGTTGCTCTGTCGAACGACGCCGTGACAGCGGGTACCGCTGGATTGGTAAACTCCTCGACGGCTTTGGGTGAGGCGGCGCTCGCCGATCCTGCCCACGCGCTCGGTGTTGCCTACTGCCAGATCTGCAATCCCTTCCAATACGCGACCTCGATCATGGGCAATGCGGCACAGCGCGCGGCTCACATCAAGGACACCGTCGACCTGCTGGCGAATATAAAGAGCGACACGCTTCCGTCGGTCTCTTTCGGCAAGCCGGACGGATTGATGGACGGCCATCCTCAGTCATCGAAGATCGATCTGTTCGAAGCGTATGTGCAGCAAGTACTCGACGCGCTCGACGCCAATCCGAAGCTCAAAGCCGAGACCGCGGTATTCATTACCTGGGATGAGGCCGGCGGCTATTGGGATTCTGGGTTTATCCAGCCGATCGACTTCTTCGGCGATGGGCCGCGCGTTCCCCTGCTGACGCTCTCTGCGTACTCCACGGGCGGCAAAGTCAATCACACCTACGCCGATCATGTGTCGCTCTTGAAATTCATTGAGCGCAACTGGAAGCTCAAGCCGTTGACGGATCGCAGCCGCGACAATCTGCCTAACCCCAAGATGCGCGGCGATCAGGTCTATGTGCCCTCCAACATGCCCGCCTTGTCGGACCTGTTTGACATGTTCGATTTCGATCATGAGGTGAAACAACCTTTCCTTGAATAAAGGACAGGTTGCCGGATTACGTTAATCTAATCCGAATGAGGTGCCGGTCTGACCCAAGTGGTCGGATCGGCACCTTTTTTTTTATCTACAATACCCGACACCATGCGCTCAACGCCTTTTCAGAAAACCACGGCACTGTGTTTGATACTCGGCCTCGGGAGTGCCGCCAGCTTCGCGCAAGCAGTGCGCGCACCCGAATTCTCGGCTGATATCGTGAGCCGTGATGCAGCCGGATTGGCGATGGGCGCGGCTGCCAAATTGTACGTGTCGAATCACAAAGTGCGCATCGAGACGCCCGAAGCCTCTGCCGGCTTTCTTCTCATCGACGGAGATGCAGGAACCGCCCATTTTGTGCGGCCCGCACAGCAAGTTTTTATGGACGCCAAACAAACGAGCCGCTTCACGCAAATTTTTGTCCCGCTCGATCCCAAGGATCCCTGCAGCAAATGGCAGGCGGCGGCCGCCACCGCGGGTGCGCCGAACGCCGGCGGCGAGTGGCGTTGCGAACGAGTTGATGACGAACCCGTCGGTGACCGCCGCGCCATCCGATACCGCGTGGCCTCAGCGGACAGCTCGAGTCTGCGCTGGATCGATTCCGATCTGGAATTCCCGGTAAAGCTGCTGGCGACCGATGGCAAGACGATCGCACTGGAACACATTCGAATCGAAGCGCAGCCGGCGAGTCTGTTCGACATTCCGCCAGGTTTTCGCAAGCTCGATCCGCGGGCGCTGATTGAACGCATCAAGCACAGCGATGCCTGGGTCGATCCTTAGAACTGATACTGGAACCGGTTTCGGTTTCTAGCGGCCGGCGTGATGCCGTGGGGTTCCTCGGCGATCGCCTGCGTGGCCCGGGTCTGGTTCGTGCAACGCGCCATGCTGTGATATTTTGCGGCAGCCTCATGAGAATCGTCACCTATAATGTCAACAGCATAAATGCGCGCCTGCCCAATCTGCTGCGCTGGCTCGCAGAATCCTCACCGGATGTCGTGTGCCTTCAGGAATTGAAGGCGCCGCAGGATCGATTTCCCGAGACTGCGATTCGCGATGCCGGCTACGGCGTCATCTGGCATGGGCAAAAAAGCTGGAACGGCGTGGCAATTCTGGCCAAGAATTCAGAGCCTCGAGAAATAAGACGAGTCCTGCCCGGCGATCCTGATGATGTCCATAGCCGATACATCGAAGCGACGGTCGACGGCATTGTGATCGGATGCCTGTATTTACCGAACGGTAATCCGGCGCCGGGCCCCAAGTTCGAATATAAACTGCGCTGGCTCAATCGCCTGCTCGCGCATGCCGCCGAACTGCTCCTATCGGGTGCTCCCGTGGTCCTCGCCGGCGACTACAATGTGATACCGACCGGGGTTGACGTGTACAAACCCGAACGCTGGGTTGACGATGCTCTGTTCAGAATCGAGGTTCGCGAGGCGTTCGCGCATCTCATCAAGCACGGTTGGGTCGATGCGTTGCGCACCATGCACCCTGACGCGCAGATCTATACGTTCTGGGATTATTTTCGCAACGCCTATGGCCGCGACGCGGGACTGCGGATTGATCATTTGCTTCTCAGCCCCTCGATCGCCGATCGCTTGGTCGGTGCAGGGGTGTATCGCGAGGTGCGCGGCTGGGAAAAGGCGAGCGACCATGCGCCAACTTGGGTGGAGTTACGATGAATTTGAATGTCGCTTGGCCAACCGACCGGCCGGCTGACGGATCCGGCATACCGTTCGCGACCCTCTTCTGCCGCTCGCGCCGTGGAACCGACGGTTCAGCGCACACCCCACCGAGGGCCTAAATCACCGATTACAGTGCCTCCACGGTTCAATAACCACTTGGAGACTACCGTGATTTACCGATCAATCTTTCGTCTTGCTTCAGTTGCAATCTTGAGCGTCACCGCTAGCTATGCGTTGGCCGGAGATTTTTTCGAGGAAAAGGGCGTTGCGCTGAATAGCTACGACGCGCTCTCGTATTTTGCGCCCGCGCCGGATCCGATACCCGGCAAGAAAGAGCTTAGCGTCGACTATAAGGGCTCAAAGTTCTACTTTATCACCAACACAAATTTGCATGCATTTGAGGCCAACCCGGAACGGTATGCTCCGCAATTCGGCGGCTTTGACGCATTTGGCGTCTCGCAAGGCCGCAAGGTTGGCGCGCACCCACGTGTGTTTGCCTTGGTCGATGGGAAGCTCTACATGTTCAGCGATGTCGAATCGCGCAAGAACTGGAAGAAAGATGTTTCAGGCAACGTCGCACGCGCCTCTGAGCAGTGGTCAGAAGTGTCGAAACTGGTGGCGCAGAACCGCTAGGGCAGAACCGCTAGGCGATCGCCGGTGAGCAATCTCGAGCCGGGCCAGCTTCAACGGTGACGCTGGCCGGGCTCGCGCTTTTTAGTCTAGTCCTTGAGCTCAAACACGATCGGCCGCAGATAATCGTTGGGGTCGACCAGCCACGAAGTTTCGGGCCAGGTATCTTGCGGGACACCGGCGGCGCGCAGCGCATCGTAAAACCCTACCTTCCACTCCAAGGAAGATCCCTCCACTGCGACCGCGGTCACGTGGTTCGGAATGAAGAAGCGGGGCTTCACATGCTCGATATACGTGACGATGTCTCTCTCCCCGTTTTGACTGAAGCCGAGGCTCACAACCGAGCCCAGTTCGACATCGACCGGCCCCAGGCCATCCATGATGGATGCCAGATTCGCTCCGACCGTCTTGCCTTTTACAGTCACGCCGGGAAAGCAACCGGTGACATCCTGTCCCGGCTCGAAGGGCAAGCCGGTCGCGGGATTATTGTTGGGAAGTCCGCAGCTATCCGTGATATCGCCGGTGGTGTTGTGCCAGACGAATCTAAACTTGTTGCCGCCATTCACCGTGAATGTGTAGAACAGTGAGATCGGGCCGCCCGCCCCGGCACGCGACGTTGCGATGTTCATGAGGTTCGAAAGCGGAGTACCTGCCGGAAAGAGCAGCGGATCCCGGGGATCTTGAAGGTTGCAGGGAAACGTATTGCCCTTGGTGGCGGTTGGCACGCAAACGCCGTTGGTCGTTGCCGCGATCGGCACGGCATCAGGATCAGTCACGCCCGTGTTGGTGGAATGCAAGTGCTTGAACGCACTGATGCTTACCTCCGGCTCGAACGCATTGATCTGGACGATTTCCTTCCCTGGGGTCGAGCCGCGATCGGTAATCGTCTTGCAATTCACCGTCGGCACCAGCGTGTAGCCGTTGTTGAAATTGTTGGTGGCATCGATGTGCATGTTGTCGCAAGTTTCCGGCGTAGCGTAGATGACGGCGCCGGTCTGCTGGGCGATATAGGCGGCATTATCGGCGTGGTCGAAGTGGCCATGGCCGAGGAAGATGGCTTCCGGCCGCAAATCCACCAAGTCCTGGATCACGAAGGGCGTACGGCCCGGCATGACCTCGAGCCGCGTGACAAAACTATCCAGCAGCACCACGTGCCCCTTCATCGCCGCAGCGAACGTTGCATTGGTGAGCCAAGAGAATGCGACTCGGTCCTCACGCACCTTGCCGGTCTTGTCGTTGACGTTCTCCGACCCGAAGAACTTCTGCCGGGCCGCGATCAAGGCCGCATCTTTGGATTTACCTGCTCCTGCCGCCGGACCTGCTAATGACCCCGACAACAACGCCGCTCCAACAATTACCAGTGCTATTTGTCGCATGCGAAAACTCCCGGATTAGGCTTCGATTATTTGAGCGGCGAACCGCAGCGTCTGATGACATCAGGTCGCGTCAACACGCGTCTATCGGGCGGTTACGGAAATCCGATTCAGGTCAAGTGCGTAGGACGTCTCCGACACGACCGAGCATGTGCCGCCGACCCGCGCGCGGACAACTAGCGCTCCATTTCCATGGGCGAAACGTCTTCCAGCACGTCATAGTGGCGAACCTTGTCGTCATAGGCGACGACAGTTGCCATGGCGCGAGGGTCCATGACCGCGTTCTCCGGCACGGCCCCGGCAAATGCACGAATTGCATCCATGGATTTCCAGCGTGTGAGGACCAAGTACTCCACATATTCGCCGCTTTCGCGCCGGCTCAAGAACCCGCCCGCAAAGCCCTGCACGGTGCGCAGCTCAGGGATGACTTCGCTTCGAAAATAATCCGGATATTTGGCGGCTTCGGACTGCCTGGCGCGACAACGCCACTCGCGAATGATCATAAGTCCTCCTTGTATCGCCGTTTGGCCGCATTCTAACAAGCGACAAGTTGGTTCGACCACCCGCTCTCACTGCAATACTTTGTCCTCGAGGTGTCGCCAAGCAACGACGGTTTGCCGTTGCTCGCCGAGTTTTTCGATTCCCAAATGCATTTCATCGCCCGCCTTGAGAAAAATTGGATCGGGTTTGTGACCCAAGCCCACGCCGGGCGGGGTACCCGTAATCAGCAAGTCGCCCGGGTACAGGGTCATGAATTGACTCACATAGGCGATCAGATACCGCACGGGGAAAATCATTCTTTGAGTGTTGCCGGTCTGCATTCGGCGGCCGTTGAGATTCAAGAACATCTCAAGCTGTTGCGCATCGCCGAGTTCGTCTGCCGTCACCAGCCACGGCCCCACCGGTCCGAACGTATCACAGCCCTTGCCTTTGTCCCATTGCGTGCCGCGCTCCAGCTGAAACGCGCGCTCCGAA
>Ga0193716_1000831_pt1 | contig 18449 bp, 21 predicted proteins | sample U2c1metaG_FD_145901 | JGI IMG/M metagenome (GOLD analysis project Ga0193716, IMG submission 145901) | Soil microbial communities from a riparian zone of the East river system, Colorado, United States - U2c1 | ecosystem: Environmental > Terrestrial > Soil > Riparian zone | place: USA: East River...
CCGTAATCATAAGAAATTGCCGGACGGCGGTAGCTATGTCCAGCGCCGGTGAAATACTCAGTAAGTAATGCTGTGAGATGAGATTTGTACCGGAGATATAAACGAGAAGACATAAGTAATTGCATAATAGTCCGTAAGCATAATTATAAATCAAGGAAAATATTATTAAAATACTATCGGAATTTTGGGATGTAACAAGGGGTATGAGCAGCACCTAGTTGACTCATGGGAACATCCTCAGCGATACCTGAGTCACTAATAGAGACTGTTAGAAGGTAGCACATCTGATTGCAGTATACAATAGCACACATCTTGGTTTTTCAAGTGTCGTTTGCCTGAGCTGACCAGAGAGACTTTCTACAGTTGCCCTCAGTGTTGCATCATTGGCTGTGTATATATTTTCTTGCTTGACCCAAGACTCTTCGTGCACCTGAGCTTCAGTGCATAGGCATGCCTCTTGCTCGTTAAGCCTTGTTGCAAACATAGCTTCAATCACCGCCTTTGTCTGATCATTGAGCTCCATAGTAGAGTGAAAGCAAGTTTCTGTTCTGGACTTTTTGACTGGTGGAAATGAGAGGCAAGGACCAATGAGACTGTTTTGAATTCACCCTTGATCTTGGCCAAGGTGGGTGGTGGTGCATAGTGATGACTCCAAGTTGGAGTCTCCACAGTTGCCTTATTCATTTGGTTACAGATAGTCCTGGTCATAGCACAACATAATCATGGTTAAAGCAAGGATCAATTGGGAGCAATAACAATGTGAACTTTAATTGAAACATTGTTTTAAGATTCAAAATACCATAACCAGCAACAAGTTGATGGAAGGTTTTGCAATCACGGCAGACCACAGTCAATATAAAATTGTCGCATATGTATTAGCAATCCTTTATCATATTTAGAATACTTAAATTGGTATGCGATTGCTGCATATTCGTCACCCTATTTAGAATTTTCCAATACATTTGCACAGATGTCATATTTAAACTAAATGTCAAACAATAAAAATGCTTGGCATATCCTTCAGTTGGCAGGTAAGCGCTTGTGCGAAATTTAGCCTATTGTTAAAATATATGCAGTCCGCACAAATGTATTGGAAAATTCTAAATAGGGTGACGAATATGCGGCAATCGCATACCAATTTAAGTATGCTAAATATGATAAAGGATTGCCAATACATATGCGGCGATTTTATATTGACCGCGGTCTGCCGTGAATTGTACTCTTTTTGCATTTCCTTTTGTCTTGCAATCTTGATGATCAGCAAAGGTCCAAGAGCACAGTATTTTATTACCCAAAACCACAAGGTAAGTCTCATCACCACAGATGTGTTTCACCAGACTTGCATTGAAGTTTGTGCTAGTTTGTACTCCAAATATTTTATCATCCATTGGTTCTGCTACATAGAACAATAATTTAATTGATAGGATATTCTTCACAGATCCCTTTGAACTAGTCTCTGACCTACTTATATGGAGGAATGTACATCTTTTTAACATTGCAACGTGCCCAAACTTTGCGTCAGAGGTATTCGGTAATGCGCTGCACAGCCACTTTAGTAGCCTTGATAGAGGTTTTGAGAGAAGAAATATATTGGTAGCATACTGAGCCTGATCGTTTGCTGAATTGATACTAGAGTGCTGCAAATCTACAGAATATGGTTGGTGTGACAGATTGTCATGGACCATGTGACTGGTCAGGTAACTGGTCAGCACAGGTCACAATGTGACTGCAACTTTTCTGTGGTGTCAATAGAGGAATCTGGGTGCCCGAAATGCCAAAAAAAAAATAGAATATCAATATATATTGAAACACGTTCATCAGCAGTGAATGCTGGATTTACGAAATGAGCCAAGGCAGCGACCAATCTAGATTTATGAGTGTGACATGGAAACCTCGACAAAAACAATGTTAAAAATTATTTAGTAAGATAGGCCTCATGCAAACTCATCGAACATCATGTGGTGTCTCGCACCCAAAAAGAATTGCCTCTTAAGACCCGTTTCATCAGTAAATTTGAGTATGCTTAATTTAAAATCCTCACACACAAAAACCAAAATGATCAAAAATTCAGCAAACATAAACTGCAGAAATCCATTTTTTATTTGTGTGAAATTAGATAAGTATATTGAGTTTGTTTGAAAGCACGTGATGTTCGATGCGTTTGCGTGACCTATCTTATGGGAGTTGATGATTGTTGACACTGTGACGTGGTGTGTGAATTAGATGCCGAGTTATCTGCCCGGACGGGACCAATAGTAACTGTTTTGAGTGATGACATCATATTGTGCCTTGTGGGAATAAGACTAGTTGAACGATCCCAGAGGTCCTCGAGCACAGCTTCCATCGGGAGATCTCAGATTTCCTGTGTTTTTTGTCTAAGGGTCAAGTTAAAATATGGTAGACTTCTGCTATATAGTACAGAATTTTTCACGGCTCCAACTCTTTTTCAAAGTTTCTGAGGGTGGGTTTGTGTAGCTTGACCCGCTTCAGGGTTAGGCACAGCAATGACATGTCCTCCGACTGAAGAAAGGACCAACTCCAAATAGGCAAGGTGCAGTTGCCATTGGCAACATTTATGAATTCTATCACGACGCTTGCCATGCTTCGTCGATAGCACGGAGCTAACGTCGCTGATCGGAGCACAAGTTCGGCTCTGTCCTGATAAGGAATTACTGGATCCAACTCTGGCAGTTTTGGCTTTACATCAACTTTACACATCATTTAATCGCACCCAGACCTTTGCATGCTATCACTACTTTGTTCACTTGATCTCAAGCCTCTTGGAATAGATGTATTGTAGCCATTTGAAGTCATCCCCAGAAACATGCTCAGCCAAACTCAGGCACGAGGAAGCGCCGATCGGCACAGGGTTTGTATTAAGTAACCATGCGAGAATCATGCTAGGCCATTTCAGATGTATTAATTTTTGAATTCTCAGGCATGCCGACTTCCAGAAGTTTTCTAATATATTCACAACCGTCTCCGAACATTCTTTAACACGCTCTCCCCATCTCCCAGTCGTCCGGATATCTCATTACTTTTTCAACCCCATTAGTAGGATTCGTTAATCAATCTAGACCTGCGATGTATGTGAATCATTCTGCATAATGTTTTCGATTGGCGTTCTCACACTTCACCATAAGGCCGCCAGTCCGAAACTTCAAGTGCGCAGTTGACGGCTGCCCCACAGCGGAACATGGACACAAGAATCAGAAGGCGTTGGATGAGCATGTTAGGGATTACCATGGCACGGCTGAATTTGAAGTCACATTTGCGGATGGTGAGGCATACACTCAATTCTATATTAGCTGGACTGAAGTCATCTTCGCTCCATTATTGTCTTAGGTACTTGCAAAACCCTCTGTCGGGGGACGAGCATAGCACATCTGGACTGTCCTTGTGGGCACAAGACTTACAGCAAACGCTCTTTAATTGCCCACAGCGTGAAGCACGATTTCGGATGGATGAAGGCCACTGGGAACAAAACTTCAGCGCACCGAAACCTGCGCACAGCATCTCCATTGACGACAAATGTTCGTCTGCCTGGCATCCCACAACATCTTCAGACTCTTGATACCGATGTCATCAACGATCATCCTCCTCAGCCAGCAACTCCTGCCAGCGATGTTGAGTCTGACACTCTCACCGGGTAGGCTGTCACTCCGTCTCCACTGCCTTTGGAAGTTGTTCTGACAGGCTCATTTATCTCTAGGGAAATGTCGAAGAAACTACGGTATCGAACGCGGAAGGTTGGCTTGCGGCGAGGAGTGGAGGTATGCCCTATAGCCTAACTTACGACCCCTTCCTCACTGCCAAGTTGCGAACAGATCGATCTACCACACAACTCTGAGCGCGTTATCCCGCAGATGCTGTGCTCCGATTTGGACGATATTCCCGGTTTAGAACAATCTGGGATATGCTATTACCGTACGGGGAGAGTCCCTATTTGCATTTGCTGTAAAATTGCAGTAAGACCATCGAACGTGCACGGTCACATTATTTCGAAAGGTCACTGGGGATTGCTGCCAATGGTTGGACGGAGTCGAATATCGAAGGAGATTGTTACTAAAGCTCTGGATATGTTTGACTTTATTGCCGCAAACGAGGATGTTACTCTCCCTGCGGGCCCCATTGCTCCATTCCCGTTTTTGCAGCTCTTCCCTCATGATGCTCCTCCCGATTTTCGGGACGACGCCGGCTGGTACTGCAAAGGACATTTGCCAAATGGGGAACCCTGCCTCTACGCCTGCCGCAGCCACCACACCATGGAAGGCCATATTGCGAGCATGCACGGCGACGAGAAGCGGAGCAACCCATATTGGACGGCCAAGAATTTGTATACCAAAGGACCCGTCCAGCGATTCTTTGTAAATCAAGCAGGGTCTGCATTCTTCCGTGTCACGCCTATCCTCTCTGGCGTTATGCCTGATAGCGATTTCGATACATGGTTTAGATCGTTGTCAGATGTAGAACGCGGGCAGGATCTATCTCGAGCTGCAATGATGGGAGACAACGACGACGGTGGTGGGGTTGACCTATCGCCATTTCTCACCAAGGTGGGGTGGGTTAAGCAGCTTGAAGGGTTTTCGCGTATATCCCTTATGAAGAAGGCCATAGCTCCATCTCCGGGCGAGAATCATCTTCGAAACATTTTGGCTATTTCCCAGCGGTACTTCCGTAGTATCTCACAGGCAGAAGTAACGCAGTCAGTACACCCAGTTCATCTTCGAAATCTCAACCATTGGAAAAAGTGAGTTTTTAACAACCGTATTCTACCTATGACTGATTCGCTTGGCAGGTTATCGTTTCAGCTTCTCACCGCAGAAGACAGTATCTCAGGTTACGCTCGCCTTGCTGCTCGCCTTGCACTTCTCGTCATCCGTGCTGCCGATGACCTCAATGGCGACATCGTAGAAGATATCAAAGTGGTTCCAGATGTCAACCGCCGCCAGACATCCGAGGACTATCCCAACGAGGATGATATGAACGAGGATTTTGACGCTGTAGTGGCCTTGGGGCAAGACGAAGTGGAAGATGAGGAGGAGGACTGGGGGTTATATGATGATTTTGATGAAGATGGGGGAGATGACGAGGACAAGGATTTGAAGGAATGGTGCGACGTTGACGATCAGGATTACGAAATCGACGGTGAAGGCGAATTCACGGAGCAGAATTCAAACTTCCTAGATTGCGATGAGGAGCTGGGTGATGACGACAACGGGAAGGATTATCCAATTCTTTTGAGTCATATGCAACGTGTTGCTGCTCGGCGCCTTTGCGAGGCATTGGCCAATCGCGAAGCCGACGATCATCTCATATCTCTGTTTCACACCTTGTTGCTCAGCGTCTTCACTTCGCAGCCGCCAAATGCAGAGAGCCATAGGTTCCACCTACCAGTCGAAGCTTTCATCATTGGTTCTAGCCTTCGCCCTGGCGGGTTCATTCGCAAGGTTGTCAGTCTCGCACCTGACCTCAGCAAGTTACAATACTTTGCACAGTTTGCCATCCTTAGAGATGCTATGTTGTCAGAGCATGGAATCGCGCAGTATGTAGTCCCCACAACCCCTTAGACGGTTTGATTACTGACTTTTTCTATCTCTGTCAGAACTCTAGCCAGTCACGAAAAATATCTGAAGTGCGACGAAATTTGCCCATTCGCTTCTATACGCTTCTACCAACGATGTGCTTGGAAGTCGGTTCGGCACATGGTTGGAATGCCACGCCTCATTTTCAAGACCCCGGAGGGACCCGAATTTGAGTTCGATGGGAAAGCGTCATCCGCGACCCAACTTTCAGCGACGTTTTGCGAAGCGTATCACCGGGCGAACGACATACTAGAAAATAAACTATTAATGGGCCTAACCGACGAGGAACTTGGAGTGTCCTTAGACTTCAGTGACGTTGTTGACAAGCTTGGGGACGAGACTCCAGGTTACGGTTTCTTGCGGAATTCGAAAATACGTAAAGGGATGGAGACGATGAAAGCGTTCCTGGATCATCCAAAAACAAAAGGTCATTTCATGATTAACACTGGGACTCAGCAGCGCTTCAAGCCGGTGCCTTGTCTACGATATCTCAAGCATGCCGAAGAGTTCAAAGAGCTCATCTACCTTTTGATCCACTGTTTGTCTGGCATGCCAAAGCGAGGGTCGGAGGAACGCCGGTACAAGATATACAATATCCTCGAGCGAATTCGGAACCTCTTCCGTATGCTAGGTCGCCTAGCAATTATCGGAAATTACAGCAAAACAACAGCCCTCTCCGAATACGACCGTGCTACACTCCATTTCATCCCCGAATGCATTGCCAAGCTTATTATCCGCTATTTCTCCCTTGTCGCAGGCGTCGAGAACATCTTCGTTGGGGAATTTTGCCCGGGAAAGAAGGACAATTATCAGTGTTATCTGTTCTCAAGCTTCGGTAAACGCTGGAGGAAGGAAAAATTAACCACCATACTGCGGCGTGAAACCGGTTACGGACTCTCTCAATTGCGACACATCCTTCCAGGCCTTGTGGACCATTATCAACTCGATGCTGCCATCCGATTGGGGCAAGTTTCACCAGGGCATCGGCAGCAAGCGCATGGACCAGATGTAGGGGGGAGGATATATTCGCGCACTATGGATACGCACTCCAAGCTCACAAACCCCATCATTCATGACGCCCTTTATCTCTGCGATAGATGGGAAGGGCTGATGGGATTCTCGACGGATGATCCCACCGTAATGTCAGGGCGGGACATGTATATATATGCACAGGGGGCAGCCTACCAACAAGAGAGCGAGTTGGCAAAGGCAACGAGATCACTTCTCTCGCTTTTCACCACATCACTTGGGGGGACAGACAATGACCGGGTCCGCCAGCAGCTTATGCAACTTAGAGACATATTGCGCCTTGAACCTGAACGGCTCATCTTGGATAACCCGATACTGCCGAACTCACACCCCGAGCCAGAACAGTCACAAGAGCACGATTTACGCACGTTCCGATCTATCACAGACTCCACAGTTGTCAACGCGGTTTCTGCACCCTTTGATGCAGACCGTGACGATTCTATTGCGATTGATGTACAATCCGACCATATGGTGCCAACAGAAGACCTTGACATTAATTGGGAGCCAATACCCCTTCAAGACGCGCCTTATTTATCTCTGGCACCAGCATCATCACCTAACAGATCTTCGCGTGATGGTCCTCCTGGATGTGGCTGTGCGCTGACGTGTATGCTAGGAAAGAGAAAGGCTGACGCAGATCTCACTGGTGATGAGAACGCCAATGATGACGTGAGTACATGCATGATTTCTTTACACTATCTCGCTTATACGTGAAGTTCAGATACCACGCAAGATCGCAAAGGTTGGTGTCAGCACGGACATCTCCAATACTTCCCGATCACCACTTCAGGAAAGGCATGCAAATGACACGGAAAATATTTCATCGGCTGAACGAGATCCCTCGGCATCGTTAACAAAAACTGACCCACCTACCATACAGCCTGGCCAGTCAAAGTCTCCACCAGCCTTCACAACCTACCGAACATTTACCTGCAAGTTCAGCATGGATACGAAGAACTTCGTGAGGGCGAAGTTCGTCCGGAGACCAGACGGCTTGTTTCATTGTGTCCCAGATTGCGGTATGACATTCGGTGCCAAGGAGGAAGCTCAAGTACATCTAGACTCTATAGGACGGTCTACACCAGATACCAAATGTCACCACGCACAATCGAAGTGGCCTAAATAGTTGATAATTTCCTTATACAATTTACATCAGCACTACCCCCATCCCCCGCACGCATAATACCTAGGGGAATATGTGAATGTATATGGTTGGGCTAGCAATACTTAGAAACGGTGACGCAATGTGCTTATTATTAGTATGCTGTGCTGGCAGTTGCCAGGGACGATGAGGCCTACTCGTCGTCAGCAAGAGGACAAGAGAAGGTTACCCAGGTTACACCACATTATCAGCGCCGGAGGTGCTTTTGAAGATCCCAAATATCACGCATCGCACAACGGATCTCTGCCCTAAGCGCTGCAGAAGACTCAGCTATCATCCGCCCTTGACGCGATGCGATTGTAATATATTCGCACAGGCTCAGAACCAACTGACTTTGTACACGTTGAGTACTTACCATGCCGTTTTATCTCCTATATCTCATGTGATATTCTTTTCAAGGGGATAGCTTTGAAGGTTAATGATGAAGCGAAGTGGGTTGTGTATTTCATGGTGGTGTAACTCTCGTGCTATAAGTGGCTTACCGAATCCAATGATTGCTTTTGCTTTATAAGAGAGTTTCCGATTTGTTGCCTATTTCCCCACCACCCCCGCTTGGTCACGACGAAGAAGCCCACCAGTTCTTCTGAACCTATTTATTTCACACCTCGAGTGAATCCATTCGCTCGAATTAAAATACTAATATCCAGAAATTTCTATGTTGCTGACCCATGTCCACACCCTACTTCATATTTTCTTCTTTTCTCTTGAATCCCTCCATATGCAACAGATTCAGCTAACCCCTGTAAATGAAACACCAAACCTCCGTTGGCCCGCAGAGGTCACCGGACATGCGCAAAGCAAAGCAGGGCCCTTTCATGGCCCCTCACTATTCGTACGTCGATCTTGTTGCAGTCGGCATTCATTTTTCGTCTTCCTGACTGTAGGTAGCTAATTGGCTACATGCTCCACCGCCCTAATCAGACCATTCACACACTCAATAAGCCGCTACAAACCTTCGCCCTTCTGCCCTCTCTGAATAACCGTCAAACCGCAACTAAACAATATCGCATTCGTCCCAAGTACACATTACTCCCACAGCTTGAACTCAAACTAACTCGCCTCCCCTCTTAGACCAACTTTGACCTCGTAGTTGACTATACTGACCCAATCTTCGTCTAACAAAGAATCCACTGCAAGCACTGCCCCCGGCTCAGCTACAGTCGTCGGCTGTGTCGGTGCTAGCAGTATCGGGAATGGTGGCGGCATTGCCGAAGGTCTCGTTTTCAACGAGCCATGGCCAAATATCATCTTCAAAAGATCGTACTGTCTTCTTTCACATCCACGTTCGTACACACGTATGAGTTCATTGACCGTTTCGTGCATTTCTGCCATCTCCTGGCGCACACTCTCTTCTAACTGTTCCAATCTGGTGCTGCAATCACAATGTTTTTGGAGCCTGTTGCACATCAATCAGTTCAACTAAGATAGGGCAGACATCAAGATTTATTATGACTTACAAAGACCGGGATGGCACAACATCCGAAGATCGTGAAACATCTGATGATGGTGCAATGTCTGATTTGAGTTGAGTTGCATGTGACATTTGTAGCTGTCGCAAGGATATATGATACAATACTTGTGGTTGTTGAAAGGAGAAGGCAGCTGGTAACCTCGAGGCAGACTCGCTGGTTTTAGGTCACCGGAATTCGGCAGCAGTGGTGTCACGTGTGACTCATGCGTCTTTGCATGATGTTTGTCTACCCGGAATGACAAAAAACCATGCAAAAACACACAAACCTGCATGTATCTGTGTGGAGACCTCATAAACCTAATAGCATAGTGTAGAATCATCAAGATTGAGCAGCCTCACGCCAGCACAAACATTCGGGAATATAACACAGCCACTGCCATTACTCATCCCCGAAGACTGGAAGTTTCTACTTCAATTATACTTACTCATACTTACAAATATTGGTACAGACAGTTCCAGTATATTCCTATCATGGTTCCTTAGTACTTAGTAATACAGTATTCCATAGGGTATCAATAATGCAATATATGTACTAGCTACCTTGCCCAAATTCCTATTATATTTTGTCTATAAGTTATGAGCCCCGGCTCTCACTCATAATCAAATAGCATTGCTGCTACCATGTCTACCTACACTACGAAGCTTGGTGACGATTTTTTACAAGTCCCAAAGCTTGCATCAGATGGCAAGAATTATGTGATCTATAAAGACTGACTGATACTGTCTTTGGATGCTCGAGGGATCTCTGGGAATTTTGATGTTTCATCCAAAGAGCCAGTGGAACTTGTTGTAGTTGACTCCACAAAACTCACAGCAGATGAGCAAAGTGCAGTAGCTGCATACCGAAAGGAGCTTCATGAGTGGAAGCAGTCAGAAGCAATTGTGAATCAACAAATTGCTAGTACAATCCCTGATTCCCTCTTTATGCAAGTCAGAGGACAGCAAACAGTGAAAGATGAGCGGTGTGGAGAAGGAGAGGACATCAGAACTCACTTTGACACTATGCGCACAATGCGTGAAGATTTGGCCGCTATTGGCGGCAGTATAAGCAATGAGGCCTTCACAGCGATGATCCTCAGGTCGCTTCCAACTTTGTATGATGCCTATTTATCTGCTATAACAGCCACAGTGTCTGTAACAAATACAGCACTCAATCCAGAAGCCATGTGTTCTGCAACACCGTCCTGGGATTGAGCGTCTGCAGCACTGTCTTCCTTGAACATGCCTTCACAACGGAGTTGTTCAATGAAGGTGTTGGAGGCAGTGGGGCCACCTGCTAGTTCAGGGGCACCATCAGAGCAGAAAAACTTGATGAAGTTGACTGAAAATTTGACGTGTCCAACTTCAGTCTCGTAGTATGCTTTGACATCATGCTTGAACTGGTTGTATTTGTATTGGGCTTCACTTTTGTTCTTCATAAAGTAGACCCATGGATGGCTCAGAAAATCATTGACCAAGACCATTCCATACTTCACACCACTTCGAGACATAGGCATGATCAGCCCAAAAATATCGCAATGAATGAGCTCAAAAGGATGACTGGCACACTGACAAGGAGTTTTAAGCGATAAGCGTTGGTGTTTACCGAGTTCGCATGGTTCGCAGAACATTGGTTTACCCGTGATTTTGTTGATTCCGAGGAGTCGACCCTCAGATACCATGCGTTGGATGCTTTGGTAATTCAAGTGACCCCATTGGCGGTGACGGACATTGATGTCGATGGTGACATGTGCAAATTCTGGATAGAGTTTAACTTTGGCCATGAGACGATAGATGCCACCCGAACAAATAGAGCAAAGGATTTTCTTTTGAGTGTCTTTGGAGATAACATCACTAGTGGCGTAGTCAAAAACTGAGTAAAGTCCATGTTTTGCTAGTTTCGATGCTGATATTAGTGCCACCTTGAAGTCAGGGACCACCAGTACGTGAGCTAATTTGACTTCAGTCTTCTTGGTGACAAGAGTCATGGTGCCAGTGCCAATTGCTTCAACAAATGAGTCATCACCGAACGTGACACATCGAGGGGGTATGAGGGGCTGAAAAGTGTTAGGATCAACCCAGCTGAGGTGTGGGATGAATGTGTTTGATGCGCCGGAGTCATGAATGAGGGCATCCTTAGAGTCCTTCTTGGATGTGAGATAAGCGTGACACAGGTTTTTGGATTTCTGAGATATGACATAGGTGTGGTTGTACATGGCATCTTCATCTCCACTCTCCTCGTCACTATCTTCCACCATTGCCTTTTTTGCCTTTGCTTTGTGCGCCTTACCCGATGTTTTTGCCTTTGGCTTGGGCCTCAGCTCAGGATGAATTACATAACACCCAGCAGTGGTGTGTGTGCCGTTGTTTCCATGGTGGTCACAGTATTTGGAAGTAGCAGCAGTGGCATTTAGGGCTGAGTCTGATGGAGGTGTTGCAGTGACAGGTAGCTTCCCGGAGCGGGAGATGATGGCATCGGTAAGAATGGCTGCCTCAGCATCAGCAAAGGTGAGCTTTTTGCCTTTGGAGACTTGACCGGTGATGTTCTTGATGGTGGCCTTGTACTAGACCAAGTCTGGGAGTGAGTAGAGTAGTGTGAATGCTAGCAGTTCATCATTGAGTACTCGCCCATATGAGATAAGTGTGCTTGTCTTCATCCTCATGCCAGTGAGGTGATCCTCAACATTTCCCTCTCCATCCCAGCAAGAATCCATGATTGATCTGAATGCGGCATATGCGAGTGCACCAGTGTTGGTTTCCTCAAACATCGCAATAAGTGCTTTCATCAGGTCTTCGGAGGTACCATCAATGCTGGTGCCGAGACGCACAATGAGGCTGTCAGAGATGAATAATATCATTGTCGAGTGTGCGGTGAGGTCCTGAGCTTCCCAGGTGTCCTTAATGGATGGCCTGGTAGTGGAGCTGATGGAGGGGTAGATGCTGGCAGAGGGTAGTGTTGTCTCAGCTCAAGCCGACATTTTTGCTAAAAGCTTAACCAAAATAGGTAAAATCCTGAGAATATTTGACGAGCTAGATGAAATCAAAAGCCGATGGATCCTCTGCCAAAGTTAAGCGATCTGATCAACGCATAGCGAGGTATTTGACCGGCTAAAAATCAGCTAAAAAAAGCCGATTTTTAGCCGGTTGAATACCTCGCTATGCGTTGATCGTATCGCTTAACTTTGGCAGAGGACCCATCGGCTTTTGATGCCATCTAGCTCGTCAAATATTTCCAGGATTTTACCTATTTTGGTTAAGTTTTTAGCAAAAACATCGGCTTGAGCTGAGACAACACTAGCGGAGGGTGTGCCTGTCATGGTTGTGTAACGAGCGACCTTGCCGTAAGCAAAGCCAGCGACGTTGCGAGAGTCAAATTTGGATTTGATCCGAAGTTTCCACATAGCCCACTGTGTGGGCCCATCGAGCAGTGGGGGGTGTTGGCCAGTCATTGACAACATGGCAGGATTTCGGATGGATCTCTAGATAGGTATAGCAGTCCTTAAAAGACGCTAACCAGGGGCTCATAACCTGAGAGAATCTGATACTAAACGACTTTGTTAGGAAGCCGCTCACTGTTCGCAGATGAATGAGTAGATTAATTACCTAAACGACTTCGTTAGGAAGCTGCTGTTAGGTTCATAAGTACATGGTAATTATAAATAAGCAGGTAGAGAAAACGTACCTCACTGGTCACAGGTGAATGAGTGAGGAAAAGAAAAGATCGCGTTCGGACAACTTATCTGTCTGAACCTTAAATCACATGCGTGCGTTTAACCCCTAAGTGCTGATAAGTGCTCTCGCTCCCCCTCATATTCTTTCAAGGTTTGTGTTCAGGTTCGAACAAAAGTTGCCTGAACCAGACCTGAACTGGACTCCGGCAATTTTACTTTGGAGGAACTACATAATAGGTGGTCGTTGATCAACAACGATCAACCATCATGTCTTTCGGTTTGTCCAGCTCCCTGGCCAGCAATAGGAACTCTGAATCATCTTATCGTGTCTCCTCTACATCTGTTCGTGACCACATAACTCTGAATCCACCAGTCCGAGCAGAGGAAGATGAATATACACCCACGCGCCAATCCGTTTGCCACACCATTCAGTCCCAATATACATTAAATACATAGATAATATTGTGACATAATATTGTTTAAGACGTGCCAGCGGTGATACGCACCTGATCTCTCTATGCATGCAAACCCGACTAATTTCGCATTTCTACTAACTCATTCGACATCAGTACATACCAAACCGTTTATCAACAGCAGATCCGAACATGTCTGAACGATCCGATCGTGGATCCGAGCCGATTGCGCACCGGCAAACGTATAGCCGACTCCACTTAGCTCCGCTTTCATTCGCTAAACCCTTCCATACGATTCTACGAACATTCCGGCTCCACTCCACATTGTTTCACACAATTCCGAACCATTTCCGACCGGTTATTCAATCATTTCAAACACCCATTTATCCATACCACCTTGCGACCGATCGGGCGACTGATTAAGAATGTTCCGACTTTCCGAATATGGTATCCATACGTACATACATCTTCGGGCATGTCTATTACGGTCTTCCGCCGCCTCTCCGCATCTATACCCTTGTGATTATTCTCAATCTTTTCTATTTCCGCTTTATTTATAGTATTTTGTATATATTGCACCCACTTATTATCAAAAATACAAGTTCACACTTCGCCACACAGTACAGAATCGCTCAGAGATACTATCTAAGTTCGCTCGAACTCTTGCCTCTTCGCAACAAGTCGTACTTCGCCTTGATTAGACTCGCTCGAACTCGCTCTCGTTCGCACTCGCTTCGTATACGCTCGCATTCGCGTAGTTTGAATCGGATTCATTCGCCTACATCCGAAATTACCTTTTACACTTAATCCTTCTCACTCCTCATACACTCCTCGGACTTCGGAAGGGTCGACCTTACTCTCGCACATTTAGATCATTTTGTTTTTATGGTGTTTTATTTGGTTTGATTCAGACCTTATAGGCATCGTACGCATATCAGCGGATGTCCACCAGATTGTATATAATATATGTACTATATGTGTTGGTGGATGAATACTCAATACATGTATATAACATATCCGATGACTATTAACAAAATATCCACCTTTCCGACATTGGATATTGAGTATCTGATTAAATCCGACGAGCCAACAACTGCATATAGGTGTCACATCACTCGCCAATTAGCTACCACATATTCAATTGACTTAATGAACATCTTTGGCAGATATCAGAGGTAATAGCATCTAGGCAGCCCAAGACTGATTGAATATTTATTGAATGTAGATATTGGTTAGCCTGAAAAAGTATCAGATATTCATTAGACGATGCCATCAGATTAGCCGAGCACTAAGTGGATATTTGTCTGGTATATACATCAGGCTGCTAGACAGCAACCAATATTGTCTATATGAATCTGTTGGGTTAGGCAGATGCCAAACAAATAGTAGGCATTGGTTAGCCTGACGGGATATCCAATATTTGTTGGTTGATGCTGTTGGGTTAGCCAGATACCGACAGAATATTCAGCGTGTGTTGGCATTGGTTAGCCTGACGGCATATCCAATATTGGTTGGATGGTGCTGTTGGGTTAGCTAGATACAGACAGAATATTCAGTATGTGTAGGCATTGGTTAGCCTGATGGCATATCCAATATTGGTTGGATGGTGCTGTTGGGTTAGCCGGATACTGACAAAATATTCAGTGTGTGTCGGCATTGGTTGATGGCATATCCAATATTTGTTGGTTGATGTCATTTGGTTAGCCGGATACCAACTAAATATTTGGTGTGTGTAGGCATTGGTTAGCCTGATGGCATATCCATATTCATTGGTGGATGCCGTTGGGTCAGCCGGATACCGACTGAATATTCTGTGTGTGTCGGCATTAATCAGCCTAACGGCATATCCAATATTGGTTGGATGGTGCCATTGTGTTAGCCGGATACTGACAGAATATTCAGAGTGTGTCGGCATCGGTCGGCCTGATGGCATATCCAATATTTGTTGGTTGGTGCTATTGGGTTAGCTGGATACCAACAGAATATTCAGTGTGTGTAGGTTTTAATCAGCCTGATGGAATCTCCAATATTGGTTGGATGGTGCTGTTGGGTTAGCTGTATTCTGACTGACTATTCAATGTGTGTAGTGTTGATCAGCCTTGGGTGCCATTGGGTTAGTCAGATTCCAACCAAATATTTCAGTAGTATAGTGATGGAACACTCTGATAGCATATACACCATTGGTTGGTTGGTTGGTTGCAGACAGATTAGCTGGATGCTGACCGAATATTTATTTCATATCGGTATCGGAATAGTTTATCTATAAAGCAATAATTGGTTCATTTTGATTTTGTCAGGCCTATAGACCATGGGATATAGAATGTGTTGGAATAGCAGCAATAATTGGTATTTATTGAACTTGACTTAATGTTTTGCAGGCTCTATCTGACAATCATATGACTTTCCGATTGAAATTCTATCCGACCCAGTATCACTTTCCCAATCACTGTTTTCCAAGTTGTATACTGTATTTTATGTACAATTTTGAGTTTATGAGTGGCGAGGGGAAGAGCTTTTATTGCGAATATATAACACATAATTCACATGTCTATCAATTAAGTGCCTCCACGATGTCTTCACAAGTCTTTGCGGCTGCCCGGAACTCTTGGCCGAGCCGTGTGAACAAACTATGGACCTCCTTCTTGGGGGTGGTTTTGGTGGACCGAGTCAACTGTCTGGTGGGCCTTGATGCAGGGTGAACATTGGCAGGACAATCACACCATCGAATTGGACATGAGAGGACCCACCAGAGGCCGTTTTTTGGCGCTTAGAACTCCCTTGTTGTGAGGCATCAAAGTCAAAGTCAATTGGGTGGATACTGCCGATAGGATTTGCACTGTTGGTGGAATAGACTTTCCACTTTGAGGAGGTTGAGTTATTGGGAGATTTGGGTTCCTTTTTGACCGCCTGGGGGCGAACGTGACGTTGAACTGAGAAATACAATGTATCCATTAGTTTAGTGTGACTGCAGATAAAATAATAACTACTTACCGCCGTTACTGCACTTCTTTTTCTGTTTCCAGCAAAGGTCGCAGGCATGTCCAATCAGACCCATGCAACTGACTTTGTTGGTCCGTTTACAGGTGGTACAAGGCTATAAATATTTAGTAAGTGAATGGGTGTGGATAGAGTACTCACCACATCATGAGTGGTCTGTGGCATTTTCTTGCAAGCATCCTCTGCCTAAGCTTTGGTCTTCTTCTTCTTTGTAGTCTCCTAATGTAGTTGGTTATTATTATAACTATAGAATAAGAATACAACAATATGGACATACCTGTCGCCCTTCTGCAGTGGATTCACTGTCCCGCTCATTGTCGTTGTCATTGTCGTTGTCATCATCGTTAATATCAGCTGCCTTCTGTGCATCGCAGAGGGCCTGTTTCCTGGCATCCAGCTCACATTCCACAGCCTTGATATCATGCTGTTCTTGCTCCATCTGCTTCACCTTCTCCAACCTCACCTTCTCCTCCTGCTCAGCCCACAATTGCGTCATCTCCTCCCTTTTCTTTTCCTCCTCCGCCAGTCTCCTTGCTTCAGCTTCATCTAACTTATTTTGTTCCACTAATTGGGCCTTGACGTCAGATGCGGTTTGGGTGCATAATTTGTTGAGCGCACTGCACACATCCTGGTGATTCGGTTGGGACCCCATGACACGGTTAAGCTTGCCCTGGGAATGGTAAGTATCTTATGGATCTAATTGTTAGACTGAATGGTACTTACCAAGTGGGTATCCATTCGCTCGCACCATTCCTGTGTGGTACCTTCATTTAGCCGACCATTTGTTTCTTGGATAGGGCAGTTTTGGTTGTGAAGGAAAGCATTGACGGCAATGATTAGATTCAATGATTTGAGGTGATTGAGAAATTTGTTTGACGCCTCTTGTGCATTAGGGTAAGACATTGTTCCAGGATTGCGTTCTAGAAACTTGAGTGTCACAAGGGTGGAAGGAAAGAATGATGAACCAAAACGACGCATCATTGGATTTTCTCACACTGTAGCTGATCCATTGGCTGTGCACATCTTCACAGAAATACTTAGAAGTGCTGCTGGCATCCGACAATTAACATAAAATGCTTAATGCTTTAAATATATATAATGTGCAGGTACTATGTATGTTCCTTTGGTTGTATCTGTGACCGAGGGTCAGAGGTGCCAATAAGTGTCAAACAGATACATGGAAGTGTCGGAAAGACATTACATTAAGGATATATGCTGACAAGTAGTTACATGTTTCAGCCAGGCACAATCAAAAGTATTTGGATTTCGAAGGCCCACTGGTGGCTCTATTTAATGTGACCTTCATTATTGTTTATAGCCGAAATAATGAAAGTTGACCCGATATCCATCTTTACAATTAGACTTATCATTGCCAGAAATCTAAACGAGAACCTTTTCAGAGCGTTTTGCAGATTCAAGTATGCTACCAGGGCAAAGGCCAACCCAACAGTGTAGAGAATTTTGTCTGGGCCTGATCTGCAAGGGAACCCCATAGCGCCATCTGCTTATGACAGTAGCAATCCAGTCCAGGCGGCCTCTCCTTGTCTTCAAGATCACTAAGCCTCTCGTTCCATTGTTCTTTTTTCCACTGAAACCAATTAACCATCCACTGCATTTCACATTCCACAAGGCGAATTTCCTCCAACCATCAGGAATAGCATGCCTTTGCTCTCAGCCAGCTCACTCGATAAACTGAAGGCGGATTAGTAGGATGACATCATAGCAGACTGGTATACATACATTTCTGCATTTGTGGACCACTAGCATCAATTGAACCCCCACTATGCCAAAACCAAGGTAGAGCATCCGACTGCTGGCCAAATCTCCACTCGTCAGTAAGATCTCCTGCCACCTTGAGGTCGTCATCAGTAATGTCATGAAGCGTCCCCAAATACCCCTGGTCAATTGCGAGATGTTGCAAAGCGGTCCGAGCGTGTCAATATATGGACCGGCATTTTTGGGCCTCAGCATCCAACTTATGAACATTGTCCCATGCTCACTGAGTTCTCCGCTGGCTATTTGCATTCCGCACCTCTATTTGGAAACAAAGGGACTTTTCACTGAGGGCCAAGCGAAGTCTCTCAAGAGCATCCGACAATTGGCCCTTGCATAACTCAGCTTCAATAGTGGCAATTGAGTTGA
>Ga0193716_1000832_pt1 | contig 18443 bp, 17 predicted proteins | sample U2c1metaG_FD_145901 | JGI IMG/M metagenome (GOLD analysis project Ga0193716, IMG submission 145901) | Soil microbial communities from a riparian zone of the East river system, Colorado, United States - U2c1 | ecosystem: Environmental > Terrestrial > Soil > Riparian zone | place: USA: East River...
CCGCCGTCACGCGTTGCGCCAGCAGATAGGGCGCGCGCAGGTTCACCGACATGACGTCGTCCCAGGCGGCGGCCTTCAGCGTCCGGAACGGCGCGTCGGTGAACGGGCCGGCATTGTTCACCAGCACGGCGATCGGGCCGAGCGCGGCCTCCACCTCGGAGACCAGCGCGTCGGCGGCGTCGATTCCGGCGAGATCTGCCTTGAACGCTTTGGCCGTGCCGCCAACGGCCGCGATCTGGCCGACGATGGCGTGGGCGTCGGCGATCGCGGACCGGCAATGCACCGCCACGCGCGCGCCGGCCTTTGCCAGTTCGAGCGCGATCTTCGCGCCGGCGCCGGACGATGAGCCGGTCACCAGCGCGATCTTGCCGTCGAGGACGCTCACGGGTCTATCAGGACCGTCCAGACCGACTTGGTCTTCGATTTGTCGAGGTACTTCTCGTAGAGCTCGTCGATCAGCTCCTTGCCGAGCGTGGCGATCTCGGCATCGTAGGCGGCACGGTCGGTGATCTCGATGCGCTCGACATAGTCCCATGGGCCGCCGCCCATTTGCGGGCTGACGCTGGTGAGGCGGTGGGTGCGGTAACTGATGATCGATTTCAGCTTGCCGGCGATGACGTAGTCGACCTCGCGCTCGTAGCGCTCATATTCCTCGCGGTCGACGCCCGGCTTCAGGGCCGCGAACACATATCTGACGATGGACATCTTCATTTCCTCCGCTGGTGCCGCTCAGGGTTCGATCCGCTCCGACCAGATCGAGATCGTCTTGGAGCGGTCGAGATACTTGGTGTAGAGCAGGTCGAGAAATTCCTTGCTGCCGGTCGCCGCCTGCTTCTCGTAGTCGGCTTGGCTGGTCACCTCGATGCGCTCCATGAAGTCCCACGGTCCGCCCTCGATGCCGGCGTCGAGACCGGTGATGCGGTGGGTGCGATAGCTCACGATAGACGGGTTCTTCGCCGCCTTGACGTAATCGACTTCGCGCTCGAAACGCTCGAATTCGTCGATCGGCACGCCGGGCTTCAGGGCGACGAGGACATAGCGCACAACGGTCATCTGCTTTCTCTCCCTTTCAACTTGGATGGCGGCCTAGACGAGGTGGCAGGCCACGAAATGGTTCGGCGCAACTTCGCGCACCGGTACGGGCTGGGCGCAGGTCGGCTGGGCGAGCGGGCAGCGCGCGCGCAGTCGACAGCCCTCGGGAATGTCGATCGGGCTCGGGATCTCGCCGGACAGCACGAAGGGGTCGCGCTTGGCGTCGGGATCGGGCACGGGAACGGCGGCCAGCAGCGCGCGCGTGTAGGGGTGCGCGGGGTGGTCGAACAATTCGGCGGCGTCGGCTTCCTCGACGATCACGCCGAGATACATCACCGCCACGCGCTGGGCGAGATACCGCACCGTCGCGAGATCGTGCGAGATGAACAGATAGGAAAGCCCATGCCGCTGGCGCAGCTCCTCGAGCAGCAGGATGACCCGCGCGCGCAAAGAGACGTCGAGCGCCGAGGTCGGCTCGTCGAGCACCAGCAGGCGCGGGTTGGTCACCAAGGCGCGGGCGATGTTGACGCGCTGGCGCTGGCCGCCCGAGAGCTCGTGCGGATAGCGGTCGGCGAGCTCGACGCCCAGCCCGACTTCCTCCAGCACCGCGGCGGTGCGCTCTCGCCGTTCGGCGGCGGTGAGCGGCGTGTGCAACTTCAGCGGTTCCTCGACCATGCGGCGTACGGTCAGCCGCGGATTGAGCGAGGCGGTCGGGTCCTGGAAGACCATCTGCAGATGCGGCCGCACCTTGTGATCGAAGTCGCTCTTGCTAAGGCCGGTGAGTTCGGTGCCGTCGAAGCGGATGGTGCCGCCGGTGGGCTGGAGAAGTCGCACCAGGCTGCGCGCCACCGTCGACTTGCCGCAACCCGACTCGCCCACCAGACCGAGCGTTTCGCCGTCCTCGACCTTGAACGACACGCCGTCGACTGCGCGCACGACCTGCGGCGCGCCGCCCTTGAGCTGGCGCAGCAAGGTCCCCGCACCGCGCAGTGGGAAGTGGGCCTTGAGATCGGTGACTTCACACAGGGTTGGCACGGCCATCCTCGACGGCAAAGCAGGCAACGAAATGATCCGGCTCGATCTCCATCAGTGCGGGCTTCTCGCGCCGACAACGCTCCTCGACCCACGGGCAGCGGCCGGCATAGCGGCAGCCGGGGGGCGCGTTGAGCAGCGACGGCACCGAACCGGGCACCGGTTCCATGGTGATCACGCGGTCGATGCGCGGGATCGAACGCACCAGGGCGCGGGTGTAGGGATGGGCGGGCTTGCGGAACAGCGAGCGCACAGGCGCGATTTCGACGACCTGGCCGGCATGCATCACGGCGACACGCTGGCAGGTCGTGGCGACGACGCCGAGATCGTGGGTGATCAGCAGGATCGACGCGCCGGTCTTGGCGCCGAGATCGCGCAACAGGTCGAGGATGCGCGCCGAGGTCGAGACATCGAGGCCGGTGGTCGGCTCGTCGGCGATCAGCAGGCGTGGCGAGGTGGCGAGCGCCATGGCGATCATTACGCGCTGGCACATGCCGCCGGAGAACTGGTGGGCGTATTGGCGGGCGCGCCGCGCCGGCTCGGGAATGCCGACCAGGGTCAGCATCTCGATCGCCCGCTTGCGGCTCTCGGCCTTCGACAGTCCGGCATGCAGGACGAACAGGCGGGCGACCTGCTCGCCGACGGTGATCAGCGGATTGAGCGAGGTCCGCGGCGTTTGCGAGATCATCGCGATCTCCGCGCCGCGAATCTCCTGCAGCTCCGATTCCGGAAGCTGGCCGAGGTCGCGCGCGCCGAACAGGATGCTGCCGCGCACCATCCGTCCCGGCTTGCGGATGAGCTGCAGGATCGCGGTCGCGGTGACCGACTTGCCGGAGCCCGATTCGCCTACCAGGCCCAGTATCTCGCCCTCGCGCACGGCGAAGCTCGCGCCGTCGACCGCTTCGATCTCGCCATGGTCGCTCGTGAAGCGGACCGCAAGATCGCGCACGTCGATGACCGGAGTCGACGAGGGGATGGGGGAGGCGCTCACCGGATGCCCCGCATGCGCGGGTCGAGGAAATCGCGCAGGCTGTCGCCGATCAGGTTGAACGACAGGACCATCAGCACGATGGCGAGGCCGGGATAGAGGAACAGCCACCACTCGCCGGTCACGATGTATTGCGCGCCCTCGGCGGTCATCGAGCCCCACTCGCTTTGCGGCGGCTGGATGCCGAGACCGATGAAGGACAGCGCCGCCATGGTGAGCAGTGCGTAGCCCATCGCCAGGGTGGCCTGCACGATGATCGGCGGCAGGCAATTGGGCAGGAGGTGAATGAACACGAGTCGCCAGGCCGGATTGCCGACCACGCGCGCGGCATCGGCGTATTCCATTTCGCGAATGTGCAGGATCTCGCCGCGGATCAGCCTCAGATAGTTCGGAATCTGGGTGAGCGAGATCGCGATCAGGACGTTGGTGACGCTGTTGCCCAGCGCGGCGGTGATCGCCATGGCGAGAATGAAGGCGGGGAAAGCCATGATCGAGTCGACGCAGCGCATGATGATCAGGTCGACCCAGCCGCGATAGAGGCCGGAGATCGCCCCGATCGTCGAGCCGATCACGAGAGCGACCGCCGTCGCACCGAACGCGACGGTGAGATCGATGCGCGCGGCGAAGATGATGCGCGACAGCAAATCGCGGCCGTAGATGTCGGTGCCCAGCAGGTGCTGCAGCGACATGCCCTGCAGGGCGGCCTCGGCGTCGGTTGCATCGGCGTCGTAGGGGGCGATCCAGTTCGCCAGCACCGCGGCGATCAGCATGATGGCGATGATCGCGAGCGCGATCGTCGACAGCCAGTTGCGCCTGACGCGAATCCACAGGAGGCGCAGCGCGGCGGAGGTTGGCGTGGGCACGGTCGCGGGTGAGGGGGCGACGTCGGCCATCAATCGAGCCGGATGCGCGGATCGACGATGCCGTAGACGATATCGATCACGAAGTTGACGATGACGTAGAGCAGCGCCACGAACAGCACGAACGACTGGATCGGTCCGGAATCCTTGGTCATCAGCGAGGTGATCGCGTAGTTGCCGATTCCCGGCCAGGCAAACACGCTTTCGACGACGGCGTTGCCCGCCATCAGGAAGCCGAAGACGATGCCCAGGATGGTGATGACGGGAATGAGCGCGTTGCCGAGCGCGTCGCCATAGATCACGCGGCGGCGCGGAATGCCCGCGGCCCAGGCGGCCTTGATATAGTCGGATTCCAGGATCTCGAGCATCGTGGAGCGCACCATGCGCGCGATCGGCGCCATCACGCTCAACCCCAGGGTCGCGGCCGGCAGCATGAGCTGATGCAACGACGACCATAGCGCCGGCCAGTTGGCGGTGAGTAGGCTGTCGATCACGTAGAGGCCGGTGATCGATTGCGGCGGCGTGATCCCCGTCGCCAGGCGGCCGAGCGGCGGCGGCGCGACGCCGAGAAGATAGAAGAAGACGTAGAGCGCCAGCAGCCCGGTCCAGAAGGTCGGCATGGCGACGCCGGCAACGCCGACGACCCGGCCGATATGGTCGATCGCGGTGTCGCGATGCACGGCTGACTGCACACCGAGCGGGATGCCGAGCAGCAGCGCGATGAACAGGCTCGCCAGCGTCAGCTCCAGCGTCGCCGGCAGTCGCTGCCGGAAATCCTCGAGCACCGGCCGGCCGGTGCTCGAGCTTTCGCCGAGGTCGCCGTGCAGCACGCCCGACAGGTACCGGCCGTACTGCACCCACGGCGGCTGGTCGAGGCCCATCGACTTCTCGAGTTCGGCGACGACCTCGGGCGAGACGAGAGGCCCCGCTTTGACCACCGCGGGATTGCCTGGCAGCACGTAGGTGAGCGTGAACGTAATCAGGGTCACGCCCAGCAATGTCGGAATGACAAGCGACAGCCGGCGCAGGAAATAGCCGAGAAACGTCAACCACTGCTCCTTCGCCGACAGGAACGCATCAGCATGTCGGGATCCGGATCAGGCAAGTTTCATCGACCGGAAGCGCTCCAGCGTATCCCAGCGCTTCTCGATGCCGACGAGATCGGCCCGCATGACGCGTGTCCAGTTTTCGTACCAGAGCATGCCCCAGACGGCGTCCTCGATGACGATCTTCTGGGCCGCCTTCGCCGCCGCGAGACGCTTCTCGGCATTCGGCTCGTGGTAGTTTTCGTCGAGGATCTTGTCGAGGGCGGGATTGGCGTAGAATGCCGTGTTGGTGCCCTTCGACGTGCTGTGGAACAGCGGCACCATGTGGAAGTACGGGTCGTTCACCCACGACTGCCACGACTCGATCGAGAGCTGCAGGTCGCCCTTCGAGGCGAGCTGCCGGAAGGTCGCGTCGGTCTGGCGGGTGATGTTGATCTTGAGGCCGATCTTCTCGAGCTCGCGCTGCATCCACACGGCGGCCTCTTCGTGCGGCTGCCAGCCGATACGGACGGCGAGATCGAGCGTGATCGGCGTGGCCACGCCCGCTTCCTTCATCAGCGCCTTGGCCTTGTCGAGATTGTACTTGTAGGGCGACAGCGTCGAATCGTGGCCGGGCGTTAGCGCCGGCACCGGCGAGGTCATCGGCGCGCCGTAGCCCAGCAGGACGTTGGGGATGATGGCGGCCACCGGGATGGCATAGTTGATGGCCTGGCGGACCTTGACGTTGTCGAGCGGCGCCTTGCTCTGGTTCATCGCCAGCCAGTGACAGGTCGTGTCCGGCACCGAGACGATCTTGAAGTTCTTGTCGCCTTCGAAGGTCTTGATGCTGCGCGGCGACAGACCGGGACGACCGATCACCAAGTCGACCGCCTTGCGCTTCAGCAAGAGGACACGATCGGCCTCGTTGGGCACGAACTTCAGCGCGATCTTCTCGAAGGCCGGCGCGCCGCGCCAATGATCCTTGCGGCCGTCCAGCACGACTTCGACGCCCGGCGTGTTCTTGGCGAGCGTATAGGGACCCGAACCGGCGGCATTTCGCTTGGCCCAGTCTGCCGCCCATGGATCGGCGGCGGTCGCATTCGGCTTGACCAGATCGGGATCGAGCACGGTGATGGTCATCAACGACAGGAGATTGAGCGGCATCTCGGGTGGCGTCGGTCCAGCCATGTTGATGGCAATGGTGCTGTCGTCGCGCACCACGATGTCTTCCGGCTTGGAAATCCGCAGCATGCGCGGCATCACGAAGCGCATGTAACCCGGGGACTGCAGCGCGCGATCGAGCGAATATTTCACCGCTTCGACGGTGATCGGCTTGCCGCTCGGGAACTTCATGCCGGCCCGGATCTTGAGGACGATCGTGGCGCCGTCGCGCTCGAACGACCAGGACTCCGCGATGCTGCCTTCGAATTCATTGGGAAAGGAGCGCGACAGGCCCGGGGTGCCCTCGACCGGCCTCACTTTCCAGGCGACGATCGGATCGTAGATGTTGCATTGGACGGCATATCCGCCGACCGACTTGAAGACGTGCGGATCGAGGCTGTCGATATCGGTGTCCCATGCGACCGTGAGGGTGGAAACGCCTTGCGCCCGCGACGGCGCGCTTGGCAATGCGCTGAACGCAGCCACGCCCGCGCCCGCCGAAAACTTCAGGAACGTGCGCCGATCCGGCTTCCTACCCATACGTGCCCCCTCGCAACCGCAAAGCTTCCCTCTTTCAGCGGCCGAGTCGCCCACCGAAAGCCCAGCAAAAATTTTCACACAGTTCCAGTATTGTCAATTTATGTTCCAATTTTAACAACTATTCCCGTAATCTTTACGAGATCGTCTGTTTACGAGGCAAGGAGTTGCAATTATAAGCTACAATTGGTTAAAAAATGGAACTAGGGAGTTTCGTCGGATGAGTTCCTTGGAGAATGCGGCGCGTGCCTTGCGGCTATTCACGGCAGATCGGGACGTCTTGACCGTAACCGAAGTCGCCCAGCTTCTGGATCTGCCGAAGAGCTCGGCGTCTCGCCTGCTCAAGGCCATGTCCACTGCCGGTTTGCTGACGAGCGTCGATCGGAAGTCGGGCTATGGCGTCGGCCATCTGATTTTCGAGACGTCGCGTCGCCATCGTGCCAACTCGACGCTGAGCCTGATGGCGGACGAAGCGCTCGCGCAAATCGCCAAGAGCACGGGGCACACGGGCTACGTGGCTATCCTGGATGGCATCGACATACTGGGTTTGCGCATGCGCCATGGAAGCCGCGCGCTGCGCGTCGTGACGTCACCCGGCGATCGGCTGCCGGCTTTTGCCTCATCGAGCGGCCGTGCCTTGCTCGCGCGTCTCGATAACGAGGCGGTGCGCGCACTGCACGCGGCGCCGCTTGTCCCCCCATCGCCCAACGCGCCTCAGACAATCGAGCAGCTGATCGTCGCGCTCGACCTGGTGCGTGAGCAGGGCTGGGCGCAGGCCACGGATGAAAGCCTTCCCGGCGTCGAATCCCTGGCCATCTGCGTGCGAGACAGCGAGACCAGAGAGAGCGTCGCCATATGCATTTCCTATTCGGCGGCGATGATCTCGGCCAACGAGAAGGCACGGATCGTCACCCTGCTCACGCGGGCCGGTTGGGAAATCGGCGTGAAGTTCGACGACGCGTTCTGGACGGGGTCGCGCTTTTCATCCCTGTCCTCGCCGTCGTGGAATGAAGCGGCATGAGGGAAATCAGTTCGACCGACATCGAGGCCTTGGCCGTCGGCGCCTGGATCCTGGGAACGGGTGGCGGCGGCAGCCCATACCATGCCTTGCTGTATCTGCGGCGCCTCTACGCCGACGGGGTGCGCGTCCAGCTCCTCGATCCCGGTGAATTGCAGGACACCGACAGGGTGGCGGTCGTGTCCATGATGGGCGCTCCGCTCGTCAGCCAGGAACGGCTGGTGAATGGCCGCGAGACGGCGCGTGCCGTCGAAGTCATGCAGGACTATGTCGGCGCGCGTTTCGATGCGGTCATGGCCCTCGAGATCGGCGGCGGCAACGGCATGCAGCCGCTCCTGTCGGCGGCCCATCTCGGCATTCCGGTCGTCGACGCCGATACGATGGGCCGGGCGTACCCCGAGGCCCAGATGACGAGCTTCGCCGTCGGTGACCTGTGGCCGGCACCCTTGTCGACGATCGATCCGCGCGGCAACGAGGCGGTGGTCAGCCGTGTGGCCAGCTGGAAGTGGATGGAACGGACCAGCCGCAAGGTTTGCACCGAATTCGGCTCGCTGGCGGCGACCTGCAAGGCGCCACGCTCCGGCGCCGAAGTGAAGGCCTGGGGAATTCTCGGCACGACCACCAAGGCCATCCGTCTCGGCAACGCCGTGCTCGATGCCAATCGCCGCCATGAAGATCCGATTGCCGCCATCCTCGAGAGCGAGCAGGGCAAGATGCTCTTCTGCGGCAAGATCACCGAGGTCGAGCGGCGCACCACCGAAGGCTTCCTGCGCGGGCGTGCCGCGATCGACGGTCTGGGCGACCATAGAGGCGATCGGATCGCCATGGATTTCCAGAACGAATGGACCGTCGTCTGGCGCGGCGAACTGCCGATCGTCACGACGCCCGACCTCATCTGCCTCCTCGACACCGATACCGGCGAAGCCATCGGCACCGAATCGATCCGTTACGGCCAGAGGGTGACCGTGATCGCTCTGCCGTCGCCCCCGGTGTTCCTCTCGCCCCGCGGCCTCGCCGCGGTGGGACCGCGCGCCTTCGGCTACGACATCGATTTCACATCGGTGTTCGCGCCATGAAGCGCATCGGTATCGATGTTGGCGGAACCAACACCGACGCGGTGATCGTCGATGGCGGCCTGGTCGTGAAGTCGGTCAAGGCGCCGACGACGTCGGATGTCACGGGCGGCATCGTCGCTGCGATCCGAAAGCTCGACGCCGGGTCCGGGATGGTCGCGGATGCGGCGGCGGTGATGGTGGGGACCACCCACTTCATCAATGCGGTCATCCAGCGCAAACACCTCTCCAAGGTGGCTGCCGTCCGCATCGGATTGCCCGCGACCGGCGGCCTGCCGCCGTTTTGCGACTGGCCCCGGGACCTCGCTACCCTGGTGCAGGGCGGCATCTGGATGGTCGAGGGCGGCCACGATTATGACGGGCGCCAGTTCATGCCGCTGGACATCGCGGCGGTCCGGCAGGCCGCGAGGGAAATCCGGTCCCGAGGGCTCAGGCATATCGCGGTGACCGCGATGTTCTCGCCGCTCGACTCTTCGGGCGAGGCGAGGGTTGCGGACATCCTGCGCGAGGAGATCCCCGGCGCCGAGGTCACCTGTTCGCACGCGGTGGGCGGCATCGGATTGCTCGAGCGTGAGAACGCCACGATCCTGAATGCCGCGTTGCTGGCGCTGGCCCAGGCCACGGTGCGCGGCTTCGAGGACGCCAAGGCGGCGATCGGCGTTTCCGCAGCGCTGTTCATCACGCAAAACGACGGCACGGTGGCGGAGGCATCCCGGGCGGCGGCCTTTCCGGTCTTCAGCTTCGCCTCGGGCCCGACCAATTCGATGCGTGGCGCGGCCTATCTGTCGAAATTGGAGGATGCGGTCGTGGTCGATGTCGGCGGCACGACATCGGACTTCGGGCTTCTGCGCGCGAGCTTCCCGCGCGAGGCCAATACCGTCGTGAAGATCGGCGATGTTCGCACCTTGTTTCGCATGCCCGACCTCATTTCCATCGGGTTGGGCGGCGGCAGCCTGGTCGATCCGGAGCGAATGACCATCGGCCCGACGAGCGTCGGCTATCGCCTGACGCAGGAAGCTCTCGTTTTTGGTGGAAGCCAGCTCACGGCAACGGATATCGGGGTCGCCGCCGGCCTTCTCGATGTCGGCGACAGGACGAGAGTTCGGCATCTCGGGGCAGGTCTCGTGAGGGGCGTGCTCGACCGGGCCAGGCTGATGGTCGAGGAATATCTCGATCGCATGAAGCCGGACGCCAGCGACGTGACGCTGGTCGCAGTCGGCGGCGGCGCCTTTCTCGTGCCGGACAAGGTCGTGGGCGCCGGGCGCGTCGTCCATGTCGAGCATGGTGATTGCGCCAATGCCGTCGGTGCGGCGATCGCCCAGGTCAGCGGTGAAATCGACCAGGTCTTCCAGAATCTCGGCCGCGCGGATGCGATGGCGACCGCCCGGAAACTCGCGGAGGCGCGCGCGGTGGAGTCGGGCGCGGCATCGGAAACGCTGAATGTCGTCGAGGCCGAGGACATTCCGCTGTCCTACATGCCGGGCAATGCCATCCGCGTGCGTGTGAAAGTCGTCGGTGACGTTCGGTCGGGCGGCCTTGTCCGGCAGGTTGCTTAGCGCGGTGCCGGCAATACGGGATGCCGATCGAAATTCGTAAAGGTGAAGGATCTTTGATGTCGCTCGAACTCCTGATGCTTGGCAACGTTCCGATCCCGCAGATGATCGAGCGCGCGAAGCTCGCCGAGGCCAATGGCTACCAGGCCCTGTGGGTGGCGGACGAGCGCTTCTACCGCGAGGTCTATTCCCTGTTGGCCGTGCTGGCTCAGCACACCAGGACCGTGAAGCTCGGCACCTGCGTCACCGATCCCTTCGCGCGCCATCCGGCCCTGACGGCGATGGCGATCGCGACGCTGGACGAGATCTCGAACCAGCGGGCGATGCTCGGTATCGGCGCCGGCATTTCGGGCTTTGCCGAGCTCGGCATCGTGCGCAAGAAGCCCGCCGTCGCCATTCGCGAAGCCATTCAGGTGATCCGCCAGCTGCTGAAGGGCGAGGCGGTCGATTTTCACGGCGACGTCGTCAACTTTACCAACGGCAAGCTCAGCTTCACGCCGGTGCGCGCCGATATTCCGGTCTATGTGGCCAGCAACGGACCGCTCGGCCAACGCATGACCGGCGGCGTTGCCGACGGGGCAATCATGGAAGGGTGCGGCTCGGTCGAAGAGGTCAGGGCCTTTCGCGCCGTACTCGCCGAAGGCGCCAGGAAGAAGGGCCGCGATCCCGGCGCGGTGAAGGTGGTCGCCCGGCTGAACGCGTGCATCGGCAGCGATGGCAAGTCGGCGCGCGATGCGCTTCGCCCCGGCGTTGCCCGCCTGTTGGCGGCGGGACGGCTGAAGTTCATGACCGCCGAAGCGTGTGGGCTCACTCTGCCGGCGGAGGCGACGGCGCCGCTCGCCAATGTGCCTTACGCCGCGGGAGCGGCTCCCTATGCGCCGCTGCTGCCGCTGGTCACCGACCGTCATGTCGATGCCTTCACGCTGGCCGGCACGGCAGATGAGGTCGCCGATCACATGTTTGCGCTCAAGGGCGCGGGCGTGGATTCCTTCCTCATCATGCCGTTTGCCGCCGCGGGTCGAACGGCGGAGGATACATTGGTGGAAATGGGCGCGACCGTTTTCCCGCGTGTCTTGAAGGGTGGCTGAGGAAAGCGCGATGGGATTTGCGTTTCACAGTCCGGATACGATCGACGACGCGATCGCACTGGCGCGCCAGTATGGCGACGCTGCACGCTTCATTGCCGGTGGCACCGATCTGATCATCCAGATGAACCGCAAGCGGCTGGCGCCGGACCATCTCATCAGCCTCGCCCGGCTTGGCCTCGACAGGATTACGGAAACGCCGACCGACTACGTGATCGGCGCGATGGCCACCCATGATGCGATCGTTACCCATCCGGCTTTTCAGCGCGAGCTCATCGCGCTTCCCCAGGCCGCGTCCGTGGTCGGCGGTCGCCAGGTGCGCAACATGGGCACGATCGGCGGCAATATCGTCAATGCTTCGCCGGCCGCCGATGTCGTTCCGGTACTGCTGGTCCTCGAGGCCACCGTCGAGCTCGAAGGGTCAGCGGGCAATCGCGCCATGCTTCTCGATCGGTTCCTCGTCGAACGCGGTCGTACCGAACGTAAGCAAGACGAGATCCTGACGGCGGTGCGCTTCGCCAAGCCGTCGGCGACAAGCGCGACGGCGTTCCTGAAGGCTGGTCGCCGGAAAGCGATGGAAATCTCCGTGATTTGCGTGGCGGTCCATCTTGTCCTCGACGCGGCCGGCGAGGGCTGCGCGAAGGCCCGGATTGCGATCGGTGCCGCGGCCTCCCGGACGTTCCGCGCGAGCGAAGCCGAGGCCTTCGTCGAGGGCAAGACCGCCTCGGGCGACATCTTCCGCGAGGCCGGCCGGCTTGCCGCCGAGCGAGCGACGCCGATCAGCGACGTGCGCTCCTCCGCGCGCTATCGCAAGCTTCTGGTGGCGGCCCTGGTTGAGCGCGCGCTGACGAATTGCCATGACCATATTGTGCAGGGCGGCCGATGAATAGCACGCCACTCGAACTGTCGATCAACGGCAAGACCCATCATTTGCAGGTCGAACCGCATTGGACATTGCTGCAGGTCCTGCGTGGCGAGTTGAAGCTGACTGGCACCAAGGAAAACTGCCTCGAGGCCGAATGCGGCGTCTGCACGGTCCTGCTCGACGGCAAGGCCGTCAATTCCTGTATCCTGCTCGCCCGGCAATGCGTGGGGCGGTCGATCGTCACCATCGAAGGTCTCGGCAAGCCTGAAGGTCTTCATCCGTTGCAGACGGCCTTCATCGAATGCGGTGCGGTGCAGTGCGGTTATTGCATCCCCGGTATGATCCTGACCGCGAAATCATTCCTCGACGAATGCGCCGGCCGCGTACCGACCGAGCCGCAGATCCGCGAGGCCCTGTCGGGGACGCTCTGCCGCTGCACTGGCTACCAGAAGATTGTCGATGCAGTCGGCTTGGCGGCGCGGCGAATGAGCGTATCGTCGGAGTAGATGAGGGAGGCGTCATGAGCACCTACCAGCATCGCGTCGCCGGCAAGCGGCTCAGTCGCATCGACGGTGTCGGCAAGGTCACCGGTACGCATGTCTATGCCGCGGATTTCACGCTGCCCGACATGCTTTTCGGCAAGGTCCTTCGCAGCACCATGTCGCGCGCGCGCATCGTGCGCCTCGATGTGACGAAGGCGCGCGCATTGCCGGGTGTCCATACCGTGCTGACGGCACGCGATGTCCCCCAGATCCGCTTCGGCACGGCCGTCAAGGATCGCACCATGTTCGCGGATGGCGAGGTCCGGTTCGTGGGCGAGGCGATCGCAGCGGTGGCCGCGACCAGTCTCGAAATCGCGGAAAAGGCGGTCGGCCTGATCGAGATCGAGTACGATCCGTTGCCTGCGGTCTTCGACCCGGAGGAGGCCTTGGGATCGGGTGCGCCGCTCGTCCATCCGCAGTGGAGCAGCTACCAAGCGATGCCGGTCTTTGCGCGCGACGGCAATGCCACCGGCCGCAGCTCGATCGGCTACGGCGATGTCGAAGCCGGTTTTGCCGAGGCGTATCGGATCTACGAGCATCGGTTCAGCACGCAGCTCGTCCATCCCGGCTATACCGAGCCGCGCGCCGCGATCGCGAGCTGGGACGACAAGGATGACGTCACGGTCTGGACGAACACCCAGCTGCCCTTCGACATGAAGAACATGCTGGCAGAGGTGCTCGACTTGCCCGCCAGCAAGGTGCGGGTGATCGTGCCGGGCATCGGCGGCGGGTTCGGCGGTAAACTTCGGGTCGGCGTCGAGCACTACGCCTGCTGGCTTGCGCGCAAGACACTGCGTCCGGTCAAGGTGATGACGACCAGCGAGGAAGAGCTGACCGACGCCTATCCGCGGCAACCCACGATCATCACTCTGAAGACCGGCGTCACGCGCGACGGCAGGCTCCTGGCACGCACGGGCAGGGTCATCATCGACTGCGGCGCGTATGCCAATTCCGGGCCCTCGACCGTTGCGATTGCGCTCCAGGTCCTGTGTGGGCCCTACCGGACGACGCATCTCAATTTCGACGGCGTCGCAGTCTACACCAACAAGGTGGCGACGGGGTCATTCCGCGCGCCCGCCGGGCCGATGGCCAACTTCGCCGTCGAATCGCAGATGGACATCATCGCCGACGATCTCGGCATCGATCCGTTGGAACTCAGGCTGCGCAATGTCTTCAAGGAGGGCGACAGCGGTCCGGCTGGCGAGACCCTGGTCAGTGTCAGCATCGAGGAGTGCCTGACCCGCGCCGCCGAGGCGATCGGCTGGAAGGATCGCCATCCGGCGGAGGGTCGCGGCAAGGGCATCGCCTGCAGCTGGTGGCTGACGACCGGCGGCGCGTCGGGCGTCGACGTGAAGATCGGGCTGGACGGGAAGATCACGCTGGTGACCGGCGCCGTCGAGCTTGGCACCGGCGCGCTCACCGGGGCCGCGCAGGTCCTGGCGGAGGAACTCGGTGTCGACCTCGCCGATATCCAGTTCACCAATGTCGATACGGCGATATCGCCTTTCGATTATGGCGCGCAGGGCAGCCGCACGGCTTTTTCGGTCGGTAATGCCTGTCGTGTCGCCGTGGTCGATCTGCGCAAGCAGATCTTCGATATCGCGGCTAGGCACTGGAACGTGCCGAGCGACGGCATGGAGCTGAAGGATGGCGGTGTGTCGGCCGCCGACAAGCATCTGTCGCTGGCGGAAATCGCTACTCTTGCCAAGGTCGCCGGGGCCGATCTCAGCGCGCAGGGCACGGCGCTCCAGCCCATGCCTGTCTTCGATCCCGACCGCGTGAAGAACCATCCCCTGCCGGCCTGGACCAGCCACAGTTACCATGCCCATGCGGTGGATCTGTCGGTCGATCGCGTCACGGGCGAGGTCTCGATCAACCGGTACGTGGTCGCGCAGGATGTGGGCTACGCCATCAATCCGACCTATATTGAAGGCCAGATCGAGGGCGGCGTCGCGCAGGGCATCGGGCAGACGTTGAGCGAGGAAATCGTCTATCAGGACGGGCGTGTTCTCAACGCCAACCTCACCGACTACAAGATGCCGACGATGATGGACATGCCGAGGGTCGAATGCATCCTGATCGAAAGCCCCAGCGTGAATGGGCCCTACGGGGCCAAGGGCGTGGGCGAGCCGCCGACCATCCAGCCGCCAGCCGCGATCGCGAACGCCATCGCCGTGGCCTCGGGCATCCGCGTGCAGTCGCTGCCGATCACCGCGGAAAAGATCGCGCTGCGCTTGCAGGGCGAGAATGAGTAATGGAAGTCACGGTGCAGATGTGGGGAAATCTGCGTCGGTTCCTGCCGAGTGGTGTGGCCACGGCGGCCGTCCAGGTCCCTGAGTCCGCGACGATCCGGGACCTCGCAAACCAGCTCAAGATCGAACACGACGTGTGGGCGGTGGCGGTGAATGGCCGGCTCGTCTCCTTTTCAACGGTATTGTCGTCGGGCGATCGGGTCTTCCTGTTCGACCATGTGCACGGCGGTTAAGACGAAAGGTTCACGATCGATGCTCAGACTTGGTTACAAGGCGTCTGCCGCACAGTTCGCTCCGCGGGAATTGCTCGAGTTCGGTGTCGAAGCCGAACGGGTCGGCTTCGACTCGGTCTTCATCAGCGACCATTTTCAGCCGTGGCGTCATGAGGGCGGTCATGCGCCGCATTCGATCACCTGGATGGGCGCGCTGGGCGCGCGCACCGAGCGGATCGTGATGGGCACCAGCGTGCTTACGCCGACCTTTCGCTATCACCCGTCGATCGTGGCTCAATCCTTTGCCACGCTGGGCTGCCTTTTCACGGGGCGTGTGATCCTGGGCATTGGCACCGGCGAATCGTTGAACGAGGTGCCGGCGACCGGCCAGCCCTGGCCGGAATTCAAGGAACGGTTCGCGCGGCTGCGGGAATCGGTCGTGCTGATGCGCAAGCTCTGGACCGAGGAGCGGGTGACGTTTGAAGGCGAGTATTACAAGACGCAGGACGCCACGCTTTACGACAAGCCGGTCGAGCAGATCCCCATCTACATCGCGGCAGGCGGGCCGCTGGTCGCCAAGTATGCCGGCCGTAATGGCGCGGGCTTCATCTGCACCAGCGGCAAGGGCACGGAACTCTATCGCGACAAGCTGATCCCGGCCGTTGTCGAAGGCATGGCCGCCGCCAAGAAGCCCACTGGGTCGGTCGACCACATGATCGAGATGAAGGTGTCGTTCGACACGGACCTCGCGCGCGCCAAGGAAGACACGCGCTTCTGGTCGGCGCTGGCGCTGTCCGCGGACGAGAAGATCTCGGTTCACAATCCGACGGAAATGGCGCGCCTGGCCGACGCTCTGCCGATTGATCGAATCGCCAGCCGCTGGATCGTCTCGACCGATCCCGACGAACATGTCGAAAAGATCGCACCCTATATCGAGCTGGGCTTCAACCACCTTGTCTTCCACGCGCCGGGCGCGGACCAAATGCGGTTCCTCAACCTCTACGCCAAGGAAGTGATGCCGCGGCTGAGGAAGCGCTTTGGTTAACGCGTAGGGGTCACTCTCGCTCGCCTAGGGTTGGCGCATCGCCCGGCGCTCACCTCGCTCGCGCTCCGTCGCCGAAGCATCGACGGCTCCGGTGCCCGGGTCGAGAATGACGCCGTAATCGCTTCTCGCACACTCGCGCGACACGTAGTCGTCGAGGACATCAGCCTCCACCAGCGCAGGAGTCCGCTCCAGCGGATCGCCGTAGCCGCCGCCGCCGCCCTGCGTCACGGCCAGCACGTCGCCGACACGCGTCGGCATGTTGGAAAACTTGGAGGGAGAGGGTATCTCGAACCACTCCTTGAAGGTCCTGTCCTGCCCGTCGCGCACGATGCTGAAGCGGTTGACCGTGCCGGCGTCGCCACCGAAGAATCCCGGCGGCGGTATGACATGACGGTCTGCATTTGCCGTGAGGACGGTCGGCAGCGTCAGCTCCAGTTGACGCGTCACGCCAAGGCCGCCGCGCCACTTCCCGGCGCCACCAGAATCCTCGACAAGTTCGTAGCGGACAAAACGTACTGGATAACGCTGCTCCCACACCTCCATCGACTCGTTCTTGCAATTCGACATGATATGCCACTCGGCCGCGTTGCCGTCCTTCGTGGCGCGTGCCCCGCAACCTCCTGATTCGAAGATGTACCAGACGAAGTCTTCGCGGCGTTCGGGATCGTAGCCACCCGCCGTCAGATTGTTCCCCGTGGCATAGCTTCCGGCGGTCACGCGCTCCGGCAGCAGCTTGCTGAGCGCCATTTGCATGATCTCGCTGATCCGGTCGGCGGGATCGGCCGTCGACGCGAAGCAGGGCGCCGGATAAACCGGATTGACGAGGCAGCCAGGGGGCGCGCGGTATTCGATGAGGTCGATGACGCCCTGGTTAAGCGGCACGTCGGGATCGAGTACGGCCATCAGCGGGGCGTAGGTCGCGGCGCGCGCCACACCTTGCGAGCAATTCACGGTCGACAGCGCCTGGGGATCCGTTCCCTCGTAGTCGACGACGATCTTCTCAGGCGTCTTCGTGATCGTCACCTGGACCCGGTAGGGGCCATCGCCGAACCCGTCGTCCTCCATGTAGATGTCGCTTGCAGTGACGCTTGTGTTCGGCATCGCCTGCATGGCCGTGAGGAAGCGTCGCCGGGAGTAGTCGATGGCCGCCTGAAAGCTGCTCAGCACCACCCCCAGCCCATACTTCCGGACCAATGCCTGAAGTCGCCGCTCGGCCGTGATGTTCGAGGCGATTTGGGCCTGAACGTCGCCCCACCACTGCCGGGAGAAGCGTATGTTGTGCTCGATCATGTCGCGGACCTCGGGATTCAGCACGCCGGCGCGATAGAGCCTAGTGGCGGGAATCCGCAGCGCTTCCTGCACGACGTGGCGGGCGGTTCCGGCCCAGCCGCCCGGTGCCATCCCGCCAATGTCGGTCCAATGACCTCGATTGATCGAAAAGCCGATCAAGGTCTTCTCGTAGAACATCGGACGAAAGATGGCGCCATCGGCCTGGTGCGTCGCACCGGTATAGGGATCGTTGTGGATGATGACGTCGCCCGGCTCGAGTTCGCCGAACTTTTCCAGGAAATGTCGAACCGGCAGAGTGAGGCCGCCGGCGTGAACGTTGATGCCGGCCGCCTGGGCGATCATGTTGCCGTCGCGGTCGAAAAGCCCGCACGTAAAATCCTCGCCCTCGCTGAAACAGGTCGAGTAAGCCGTTCGGACGGTTGTCGTCACCATCTCCCTCACCGTCGAGATGAGGTAATTGCGCATGATCTCCGCGCTGAACGGATCGAGATTGGCCGGCGCTTCCAGGGTCGCCGGATCCCGTGTTTGGTTGTTCATGCCTCTTCCCACTCCAATCGGATGCTGCCGTAATCGTCGATTTCGACGGCGCCGCCAGGTATGTAAATCACCGAATCGACTTCTTCGATCAGGCAGGCTCCTTCGTGCCGCCAACCGGGCGGCAGCCCGTCTCGCCAGAAGATCGGTACGGGTTCTTCGGAGAAAGCTGTCTTGCGCTCGCCGGTCGGAGCGGTACGGACAGTGTCGGGGCGGAAGGGCGTCGCCTTCAGCCGCGGCACCTGTCCGGTGACGGTCACCCTGATGTTCACGATCTCGGCGGCATCGTCGAGCTTCGTTCCATAGAGCCGTTCGTGCAACCGCTCGAAGTCGGCGTAG
>Ga0193716_1000833_pt1 | contig 18434 bp, 19 predicted proteins | sample U2c1metaG_FD_145901 | JGI IMG/M metagenome (GOLD analysis project Ga0193716, IMG submission 145901) | Soil microbial communities from a riparian zone of the East river system, Colorado, United States - U2c1 | ecosystem: Environmental > Terrestrial > Soil > Riparian zone | place: USA: East River...
CTGCCACGCCTGCGCCAACGGCTTCAGCCGGGCGTACCTGCGGCATCTGGACCGCTGCAACGAGATCCTGGGCAGCATGCTGGCCACCATGCACAACCTGCGGCACTACCAGCGCCTGATGGCGGGCTTGCGCGGAGCGATCGAAACAGGCTCCCTGGACGATTTCGTGGCCGGGTTCTACGCCCGCCGGGCAGGTTCGGCCGCCATCTAGCGGACGCCGGAAAGGGGTCAGAGTCCTTACTCTCACCCCCAATCCTCTGGAACCTGCGGCGTTTCCCGGCGTCAAACATCACGTTTCCGCCCACCCGCATGGCATAATCACCGGCCTTTTACCTGTCGGTGGCAGTTTTTCCTGTTGCCGCCGCAACTTGCGAGTACTGATGATGAACTTCCTGACTTCCGTCGTGGCCCAGGCCGCCGCTCCCGCCGCTGGCGCGGGCGGCGCGCTGGGTCTGTCCCCGCTGGTGCTGATCGTGCTGATGTTCGGTTTCATGTATTTCTTCATGATCCGTCCGCAGCAGAAGCGCCAGAAGGAGCACCGCAACCTGCTGGCGAACCTGGCCAAGGGCGATGAAGTGATCACCAACGGCGGCATCGCCGGCCGTATCGACGAGGTGGGCGAGCAATACTTGTCGGTCGAGGTGGCCCCCAACGTGAAGGTCAAGCTGCAGAAGGGCGCCGTGTCCCAGGTGCTGCCCAAGGGCACGCTGAAAGGCCTCTGATCCACCCGTCCAGATCCAGCCGGGGCGCGGGCCCCGGCCTACAGGGAATTGCAAGGCATGAGTGATTTTCCACGCTGGAAATACGCGTTGGTGGTGTTGGTCCTGATCTTCGGCGTGATCTACGCGCTGCCGAACGTGTTCAAGCCTTCGCCCGCGTTGCAGATCGCGCCCAACCGCGGTCAGGTGGTCGACGACGCGCTGAAGTCGAAGGTGCAGGGCATCCTGGACCAGAACAAGCTCGCCGTGACCGACGTCCAGGTCGACCTGGCTGCCCAGCGCATGCTGGTGAAATTCCCCGACGCCGAAAGCCGCGACAAGGCCGCCGATGCCGTGCGCCCGGTGCTGGGCGATGGCTACATCGTGGCGCTGAACCTGGCCTCCAACGTGCCTTCGTGGCTGCACGCAATCCATGCCGGGGCCATGCCACTGGGCCTGGACCTGCAAGGCGGCGTCCACTTCCTGATGGAAGTGGACCAGAACAGCGTGCAGGACAAACTCGAAACCACCTACGCCGACGACATCCGCAGCCTGCTGCGCGACAAGAACATCCGTTACGAGTCGGTCACTCGCAATGGCCGTGGCGCCGGCATCGGCATCATCTTGAAGAGCGATGCCGACCGCGGCGCGGCCAGCAACGCCATCGCGGTGGACCACCCCGACCTGATCCTCGCCAACGGCAACAGCACCGGCGACCGCTTCGTGCTCACCGCCACGGTGAAGGCCGACAAACTGCGTGAACTGGCGCAGTCGACCATCCTCCAGAACCTCACCACCTTGCGCAACCGGGTCAATGCGCTGGGCGTAAGCGAGCCATTGATCCAGCAGCAGGGCGATAGCCGCATCGTGGTGGAACTGGCTGGCGTGCAGGACACCGCCGAAGCCAAGAAGCTCCTGGGTGCGGTGGCCACGCTGCAATACCGCGAAGGCCTGGCCAGCCCTTCCGACCCGCGTGCGCAGGATGCCCAGCGCACCGGCAATATCCCGCCCGACGCCAACCTGGTGCTGGGCAACCACGGCGAGCCGTACCTGGTGTCGAAGAAGATCATCGTCACCGGCGATGAACTTTCCGACGCCGCCTCCGGCTTCGACCAGCAAACCGGCACCCCCAAGGTGGATGTGGTGTTGAACGCCGCCGGCGCCCGCAAGATGACCGACTTCAGCTCGGCCCACGTGGGCAAGCCGATGGCGGTGGTCTACGCCGAGCGCGTCACCGATACCAAGGTGGTCGACGGCAAGGAAGTGCGCACCCCGCGTACGACCGAGCGCGTGATCAACTACGCCACGATCAATTCCACCCTGGGCAAGAACTTCCAGACCACCGGCCTTGCCAGTCCCACCGAGGCCAGCGACCTTGCGCTGCTGCTCAAGGGCGGCGCGCTGGCGGCCCCCACGGACATCGTCGAAGAAAGCGTGATCGGTGCGAGCCTTGGCGCCGACAACATCGAGAAGGGCGTGCGGGCGGTGCTGATCGGCCTGGGCCTGGTGCTGCTGGCGGCGGCCTTCTACTACAAGTTGTTCGGCCTGGTCGCCGACGTGGCCTTGTTCTTCAACCTGATCCTGCTGATGGCAGTGATGTCGCTGATCGGGGTCACCCTTACCATGCCGGGCATCGCCGGTATCGTGCTTACCCTGGGCATGGCGATCGACGCCAACGTGCTGATCTGCGAACGCATCCGCGAGGAACTGCGCAACGGTTCCACGCCGCTGGCATCGATTCGCGCCGGCTACGAGAAAGCCTGGGCCACCATCCTGGACGCCAACGTCACCCATTTGCTGGCGGCACTTGGCCTGATGACCATGGGCTCCGGTCCCATCCGCGGCTTCGGCGTCACGCTGTTCATCGGCATCCTGACTTCGATGTTCACCTCCGTCACGGTGACCCACGCGATCACTGCCCTGATCCACGGCGGCCGCAAGCTCAAGACGCTGTCGGTCTAAGGGGAGAGACACATGGAAATCTTCAATCACAATTCGAACTTCAATTTCCTCGGCCTGCGCAAGTTCACGGTGGGCCTGGGCGTAGCGCTGGTCATCGCGTCCATCGTCCTGGTCGCCGTGCGCGGCTTCAACTACGGCCTGGACTTCACCGGCGGACTTTCCGTGCAGGTGGCTTATAACAGCCCGGTCGAAGTGTCCGACGTTCGCCAGGCCCTGGTGAATGCGCACTTCGACGACGCCGTGGTGGTGCCGGTGGGCGGCGCCAACGGCCTGCAGATCAAGCTGCCCATCCGCGTGGTGGACGAAGCCGGTGCGAACCTCCCGGCCGACAAGCGCGCAGACAAGGTACGCGATGAGATCCTGGCGGCATTGAAGGCCTCGCGCCCGGATGCGACGGTGAAGGATCGCTCCTTCGTCGGTGCCCAGGTGGGCGAGGAACTGCGCAACGACGGCTACATCGCGATGATCTTCGTGATCATCGGCATCATGGGCTACCTGTGGATCCGCTTCGAACGGCGCTTCGCCATCGCGGCGCTCGCCACCGAAGTACACGACGTGCTGCTCACCCTGGGCATCTTCGCGCTCACCCGGCGCGAGTTCGACCTCACCGTGCTCGCGTCGGTGCTGGCGGTGGTGGGTTATTCGATCAACGACAAGGTGGTGGTGTTCGACCGCGTCCGCGAACTGTTCCGGGCCAGCCGCAACGCTACCCCGGAAGAAGTGCTCAACCGTTCGATCAACAGCACGCTGTCGCGAACCATCATCACGTCCCTGTTCACCGGCATCACCATGGCGGCGCTCTACTTCATTGGCGGGCCGGTCGTGCACGGCTTTGCCATCACCATGCTGATCGGCATCGTGGTCGGCACGCTGTCGTCGATCTTCATCGCCAGTCCGATCCTGTTGTGGCTGGGCGTTTCCAAGAAAGACCTCATGCCCGTCACCAAGGACAACCCGGAGCTCCTCCGCCGGCCTTGAGCGCAGGTACTGGGGGTCAGAGTAATTACTCTGACCCCGGTCCTCACAAAGGCGGTCCGGGTGTTCAAGCGGTCGGCACCTTGTGCCGATAACGCGCATACCGGCCGCCTTGCCTATGGCGGACGCTGGCATTGCATGGCTGCGGGAAGCGGCGTTATAACTGAGCCAGGGGGGCCGCTTTGAAGGCAGATCATGAGACGGCGCATCGTTGGAAATTACGCAGTTCAAATCCGCTGCAACGAGGTATCGGCGGGGTGCTTCAAAAGCGCCTATATCGTCGAGCGCCTGCCTGGGGCAGGCAAAAAGTACTTCGTGATGATCTCCCTGCTGGAAACTTTCGACGATCGCGAAGTGGCCATTGAGCGGGCCATGGCCCGCGGTTTCAACCACGCCCAGTGGCTGAATTCGTCGCTCGAGCGCGTCGCCGCCGAGGACTGAGCGCGGCGTACCGCAGCGCACGACCGCACCCTCAACTTTTCATGCCTGGAGCCGATAAGCCGTGGGTAGCGACCCAAGGGCAGGGCTCATGTTTGTCATCATCGGAACCATTGTCGTCATCATCAGCGTGCTGGGCGGGTATCTGCTCTCGCATGGCAATATGCTGGCGCTGTGGCAACCGTACGAGTTCTTGATCATTTTCGGCGGCGCCATCGGCGCCTTCATCGTGGCCAATCCACCGTCGGTGGTGAAGGGTTCCCTGCGTGGCCTGACCGGCCTGTTCAAGGGCCCCGCTTACGGCAAGCAGGACTACATCGACCTGTTGTCCATGCTGTACGACCTTTTCAGCGCCATGCGCAAGGAAGGCCTGTTGGCGCTCGAGGCACACATCGAAGATCCCGCCAGCAGCCCGATTTTCTCGGCGTATCCCCGGCTGATCCGCGAGCATCACCTGATCGATTTCACCACCGACTGCCTGCGCCTGATCGTGGGCGGAAACATGAATCCGCACGAGCTCGAAGCCCTGCTGGACGTGGAGCTGGAAACGCACCATGCCCAGGCCGAGGCGCCGAGCCTGGCGGTGGCCAAGGTGGCCGACGCCCTGCCGGGCTTCGGTATCGTCGCCGCGGTGCTGGGTATCGTCACCACCATGTCGCAGCTGGGCGGCGATACGTCCCGCATCGGTGAGCACATCGCCGGCGCGCTGGTGGGTACGTTCCTTGGCATCCTGCTCAGCTATGGTTTCGTTGGGCCGCTCGCCGCGGCCATGGAGGCTCGCGCACAGGAAGATGGAAAGGCCTTCGAGTGCGTGAAGGTGGCTTTGCTGTCGAGCCTGCGCGGCTACAACCCGATGGTGGCGGTGGAGTTCGGACGCAAGACGCTGTCGTCGCTGACCCGACCGACGTTCGTCAATCTTGAAGGCCACCTCAAGAGCGCACGCTGATGTCCGAGTCCGAGATCATCATTGTCCGGCGACGGAAGAAGGCACGGCACGGCCACCACGGCGGTGCCTGGAAGGTCGCCTATGCCGACTTCGTCACCGCGATGATGGCCTTCTTCCTGGTCATGTGGATCATGGGCGTGGGCACGCGCGAGCAGAAGGCGGCGATCAGCGACTACTTCAAGAATCCGTCGATGACCTCCGGCAGCTCGATGTCCGCGACGCCGGGCAGCATGGGCCCGGGCGGCGCCAGCAACAGCATGATCAAGCTTGGCGGCGCCATGGACATCAACCATGGCCAGGGCAAGGACTACCGCCAGGCGCCCCCTGGCAGCCAGGCGCCCGGCGATGAAACCAGGTTTGCCAAGGAGCGTGACAAGGCCCGCCTGGATGCCCTGCGCAAGGATTTGAACGCAGCGCTCGAACGCAGCCAGGCGCTGGCACCGTTCAAGGACCAGCTGTTGCTGGACATCACCTCCGAAGGCCTGCGCATCCAGATCATCGACAAGCAGAACCGGGCCATGTTCGATACCGGCAGCGCCACGCTCAAGCCCTATACCGTGCAAATCCTCCACGAACTGGCGGGCTTCGTCGACCAGGTGCCCAACCGCATCAGCATCTCCGGCCATACCGACGCCACGCCGTACAGCGGCACCGATGGCACCGCTCATTACGGCAACTGGGAGCTCTCGGCCGACCGCGCCAACGCCGCGCGCCGCGCCCTTCTGGACGGCGGCATGCCGGTGGAGAAGGTGACGCGCGTGGTGGGCCTTGCCGAGGCCGTGCCGTTCGACAAGACCGATCCGACCAGCCCGAAGAACCGCCGCATCAGCATCGTGGTCATGTCCGACGCTGCCGCCAAGGCCGCCGCGGAGCCCGAGATGGCCCAGGCCCCGGATCCGGCCGCTGCCTCCCCGGTAGCCACGGGTGCGGCGGCAGCCACGCCGCTGGACAAGCGGCCGGGCAATGCCATGGCATCGACCACGCCCCCCGCCCCCAGGCTGCCGCGTCCGCCTTCGTCGGGCCCCGGCGCAGGCATGCCCTAGCAACGGGTGCACCAGGCCCGAGTGGGCATTTCCTGCCAGTAAGAAAAAATCAGGTGCCGGTTCGCCCGTGTTCAGTTAAATTCGAGCCACGCACCCTTCCTCAGGACCCAGGCAAGTGGAACCTTCGCGCAAGCGCGTCCTCGTCATCGAAGACAACAGCATCCTGGCCGTGGCGCTGGAGGAAACCCTCCTGCACCTGGGGCACGCGATTGCCGGCACGGCGCAGAGCCTGGACGAGGGTGTCCGGCTGGCGCGCGATGCCGACATGGACTTCGCCGTGGTCGACGTCGACCTGCATGGGCGTGATGCCTTCCCCATCGTCGACGTGTTGCACGAGCGCGGCATTCGTTTCGTGCTGGCCACCGGATTGCCACACGATGAAATTCCCGCGCCGTACGACAAATCGGTGATCGTCAGCAAGCCCTATGACATGCGTGAGCTGGAACGGGCGATCACGTCGGCAAGTTAGGCTACCCGTAAGGCATCGTGCAGGGCGGCGTCCAGGTCCGCGCCGGCGAACGGCTTGTGCAGCACCTTGACCCCGGCGAAGGAAGGATCCACCCCGGGTGAGCCGTACCCGGTGGCGAAGATGAAGGGGATGTGCCGCTGGCGCAGGACGTCGGCTACCGCGAATGAGCGCTCGCCGGCAAGGTTCACATCCAGCATGGCCACATCCAGCTCCAGCGAACTGGCCAGTTCCAGGGCCACCGGCAGGTTGGGTGCCACGCCGGCAATGGCATAGCCTCGATCGCGGAGCATGTCCTCGATCATCATGCCTACCATGGGCTCGTCTTCGACAATGAGGACTCGACATCCATGCAAGGAAATAGCCATCGATTGGGGTCCCGCCTCCGGCGTCCCTCCGCCGCTTGCGCGTTACGATGGGCGAATGCATGTGCAGGGGACGTGGATACTTTTTATCGTAGGGCTTCATCGAGCGCTGCCAGTTGCGCGGGCGTCCCTACATTGGTCCAGCGTCCGTCGAAACGCTCACCGCTGGCCTGGCCCGCGGCCATGGCCTGGCGGTAGAGCGGCAACAGCTTGAAACACCCAGGCGGGTGGCCTTCGACCAGCGCACGCCGGTAGATGCCGATGTTGCCGAAGGTCAGCCGCTCGCCCGGACCTGGGTCGTGCAGGCGGTCGCCATCGAGGAAGAAGTCGCCGCCTGCGTGCCAGTCGGGATTGGGCACCATCACCAGGTGCACCAACCCCTTCGGTTCGGCGGGCAGCCGGGCGTAGTCATAGTCGGTGTTGATGTCGGCGCTTAGCGCCACGAAGGGTTCGGGCCCCAGGAGGGGCAGCGCGCGCAGCATGCCGCCGCCGGTTTCCAGCGGTTCGGGGCCTTCATAGGAATAACGGATGCGCACCCCCCAGCGGTCACCGCTGCCCAGGAGCGGTTCGAAACGGTCGGCCAGATGCGAGGTGTTGATCACCACGTAGCGGATGCCGGCGGCGGAAAGTTTTTCCAGGTGCCACACGATCAACGGCTTGTGGCCTGCCATGAGCAGTGGCTTGGGCGTGTGGTCGGTGAGCGGACGCATGCGTTCGCCACGTCCGGCGGCCAGGATCAGTGCGTGCCTCATGGGCGCGGATGGGTGAGGTCCACCCCTTCGGTATGCGTGGCAAGGAAGGCGGCGAAGCCTTCCAGTTCGTGGTGGCGGCGCGCCACCTTCATCACGTAGTTCAGTACCAGCGGAAGATCGGCCAGGTACGAAGCCTTGCCGTCGCGGTACATCAGCCGGCAGAAGATGCCCAGCACCTTGATGTGCCGCTGCAGGCCCGCGAAATCGAACCAGCGCATGAAGGTGTCGGCGTCTACGTCATCGCCGATCACGTGCGCGTGCAGCAGGCGCAGGCGATGGCTTTCCACCCAGCCGGCCACGCGTTCATCGTCCCAGGCGATATAGCAATCGCGCAGCAGCGAGGCCAGGTCGTAGGTGACCGGGCCCGTCATCGCACCCTGGAAATCGATGATGCCCGGGTTGCGGCCGGGGCAGACCAGCAAATTCCTGCTGTGGAAGTCACGGTGCATGAAACCGCGCGGCTGGGCGGCGATGTTGGCCAGCACCACGGTGAAGGCGAGCTCCAGTTCGTCCCAGCCATCGCAGCCTAACGCTACCCCGAGGTGGCGGGTCAGGAACCAGCTGGGCATCAATTCCATTTCCATCGTCTGCCAGGCGCGGTCGAACGCAGGCAACCCGGTGGGGTCCACGTGTCGCTGCATGCGCAAAAGCGCATCCAGTGCATCGCCATAGAGGGCGTCGACGGTATCGGTGTTCAATTCCGGAAGGTACGTGCGGTTGCCAAGGTCCTCGATCAGCAACAGGCCGATGTCGGTGTCGGCAGCGAGCACGGCCGGTACGTGCAAGCCGGCGCCGGTCAGCCGTTGGCCGATCTCAAGCCATGGACGCGGGTCTTCGCGGTCGGGCGGCGAGTCCATCACGATGACCGATCCTTCGGATGTGTGCCCGCGCCAGTAACTGCGGAAGCTTGCATCGGCGGACGCGGGCTCAAGCGTAAGGGCAGGTTCTTTCGTGGCCGCACGGGCCCAGTCAAGCCGGGCGGCGGTGCGATCGTCGTGGGGGTTCATGGCAAGACCGACGGGGTGATGCCCGCAAGCTTAGCGTCTCATCGGCGGTGGTCGCCAATGCAACTGACTATTGGATCTTGTTGCGGTGCAGCGCGTGTGATATCGATGCAGACTGGGGCTTCCCGGGGCGAGGAAATGAATATGGCGACACCTGAAATGGCCATGACCCGGCGCGACCTGCTGCGCATGATCGGGATAACCGCCGGGAGCGCGGTGATGTACCAGGCCATGGCGGGCATGGGAGCGATCAAGACGCCGCCCAAACGCGCGGCCACGAAGCTGGAAGGCAGCGTGCACGGCACCTCGGTGCTGATACTGGGCGCGGGCCTGGCCGGCATGGTTGCCGCCTATGAACTGCGCAAGGCCGGTTACAAGGTGCAGGTGCTCGAATACAACGCCCGTGCCGGCGGCCGCAACTGGACTCTGCGTGGCGGCGATAGCTACACCGAACTCGGCGGTGAAACGCAGCATTGCCAATTCGACCAGGGGCAGTATTTCAATCCCGGCCCATGGCGCATTCCCTACCACCACACTGCGCTCCTGGGTTACTGCCGTGAGCTGGGGGTGCAGCTGGAGCCCTTCGTCCAGGTCAACTACAACGCCCTGGTGCAGGCTACGGGCTACTTCGACGGCAAGCCGCAGCGCTTCCGTACGGTGAAATCCGACTACCACGGCCACGTGGCGGAACTGCTGGCCAAGGCCACGAGCCAGGGGAGCCTGGACAAGGAAGTAAGCAAGGAAGACAAGGAAATCCTGCTTGAATCGCTGCGCTATTGGGGCGGCCTCACCAAGGACTTCCGCTACACGATGGGCCCGCAATCGGGCGATCGCCGCGGTTATGCCAAGGAGGCCGGTGGCGGCCTGAATGCCAAGCCTGAATATTCCCAGCCGATGCAATTGCACGACCTGCTCGCGTCCAACGTGTGGCAGAACCTGATCGTCGACGGCGCCTACGAGTACCAGACCTCGCTGATGCAGCCGGTGGGCGGCATGGACATGATCGGTAAGGCCTTCGTGCGGGAAGTAGGGCAGGTGATCCGTTACAACGCGAAGGTGACCAACATCGAGCAGGACGACCGCGGGGTCACGGTCACCTACCAGGACACCCTCAAGCCCGGCGCCCCGCAGGTGGCCAAGGCCGACTGGTGCCTTTGCACCATCCCGCTCTCCATCCTCAGCCAGATCCCGATCCAGGTCGGCGCGCCGATGGCAGCGGCGATTTCCGCCGTCCCGTACCTCGCCAGCTCCAAGGTCGGCCTGCAATTCAAGCGCCGGTTCTGGGAGGAAGACGAAACCATCTACGGCGGCATCAGCTACACCGATTCGCCGCTGGGCATGCTGTCGTACCCCAGCCATGGCTTTGGCGGCACGAAGGGCGTGCTGCTGGGTTCGTATACCTTCGGCATGCAGGCATTCGAATGGACGGCCTTGTCGGCCGCCGAGCGTGTACGCAAAGCCGTCGAATACGGTCAGCAGCTGCACCCGGCTTATTCCCGGGAATTTGAGAACGGCATGGCCGTGGGCTGGCACCGTGCGCCGTTCACCCTGGGCTGCTTCGGCCTTTGGTCGGATGAGGCCCGCAAGGACCACTACGACAACCTGTGCCAGGTGGACGGCCGCATCGCGCTGGCCGGCGAACACGCTTCCTATCTTCCGGCCTGGCAGGAAGGCGCTGTGCTTTCCTCACTGGACGCCATCGAGCGCCTGCATGCGCGCGTGCGCGCGGGGAGCCGCGCATGAAGAAGATGATGTTCATTCTTCTGGCGGGCGTCGCCAGCGTTGCCCATGCCCAGGTCCAGGGCCTGACCCCGTCGACGGGGCCGAGCCAGGATCCCGCCTTCATCGACATGCGGCATCCCGAGGCGGTCACCGGCGAAACGATCTTCACCCACGTCTGCCAGGGCTGCCACATGCCCCAGGGGCAGGGCGCGCAGGGCGCCGGTACGTACCCGGCGCTAGCCCACGACGCCAAGCTTGCCAGCAGCGCCTATCCCATCGTGATGCTGCTCAACGGCCGTGGTGCCATGCCGCCGATCGGCCAGGCATTGACAGACGACCAGGTGGCCGGCGTGGTCAACTACATCCGCAGCCATTTCGATGGGATAGGCGCTGACGACGTCACGGCCGCGCAGGTCAAGGCCATGCGTCCGCAACCAAAGGAACCCTCGCCATGATGCGCAAGCTCATTCCCGGAATCATCGCCCTTGCCCTTAGCTCGCAGGCCGCCGCCGTGGACGTTACCCGCCATCCCATTCCCAATAGCAAGTTCCCGATCAGCGCAGCGGTGGAAGTGCCGGCCGGTTCCACCCTGGTGTTCCTGAGCGGCGTGGTGCCCACCGCGGTCGATGCCAAGGCCGCCAAGGACAGCGTCGCTGCCTACGGCGATACCAAAACGCAAACGGTATCGGTGCTCAAGTCGATCCAGGCGCAGTTGGCCGGCATGCACTTGAAGGTGGGCGACATCGTGAAGATGCAGGTATTCCTGGCCGGCGATCCGGCCAAGGGCGGCAAGATGGATTTCGCAGGCTTCATGGAAGGCTATACGCAATTCTTCGGCACGCCCGAGCAGCCGTTGCTGCCATCGCGTTCGGCGATGCAGGTGGCAGCCTTGGCCAATCCCGGTTTCCTCGTCGAGATCGAAGTTACCGCTGTCAGGCCGTAGCGTCGGTTACTCGCGTGGGGGGTCAGAGTAAATACTCTGACCCCCCAAAAAAAACTGCGGCGACGGCCGTGGATCATTACAGGTTGTAGGCGCGCTCTTCGTGCAGGGCCAGGTCCAGGCCCACCTGCTCGGCCTCGGCATCCACCCGCAGTCCCATGGTGACATCCACCAGCTTCAGCAATACGTAACTGCACACCCCGGTGTAGGCCACGGTAAAGCCCACGCCCTTGCACTGGATCCACAGCTGGTGGCCGATATCGGTCACCGTGCCAAAGCCGCCCATCGCCGGCGCGGCGAACAGACCGGTAAGGATCGCGCCGATGATGCCGGCCACCGCGTGCACGCCGAACACGTCGAGCGAATCGTCGTACTTGAGCACGTGCTTCAGGCGCGTGGCGGCAAAGAAACAGACCATGCCCGCCAGCACGCCAAGGATGAGCGCCCCCCCGGGCCCCGCGGTACCTGCGGCTGGCGTGATGGCCACCAGCCCCGCCACCGCGCCCGAGGCGATGCCGAGCACGCTGGGCCGCTTGTGGATCGCCCACTCCACCGCCATCCAGCCGATCGCCGCGCCTGCCGTGGCGATCTGCGTCACCAGCATGGCCATGCCCGCGCTGCCGTTGGCAGCGACCGCCGAGCCCGCATTGAAACCGAACCAGCCCAGCCACAGCATGCTGGCGCCCATCAGCGTGTAGCCCAGGTTGTGCGGAGGCATCGGCGTGGTCGGGTAGCCGCGTCGCTTGCCCAGCACCAGGCACGCCACCAGGCCCGCGATGCCGGCGTTGATGTGCACCACGGTGCCGCCGGCGAAGTCCAGCACGCCCAGGTCGCCCAGCCACGAGCCCGGCCCGGACCACACCATGTGCGCTATCGGCAGGTACACCACGGTAAGCCACAACAGGGTGAACACCAGCAAGGATGAGAACTTCATCCGCTCGGCGATCGCGCCGACGATCAGCGCCGGGGTGATGATGGCGAAGGTCATCTGGAACATCACGAACACGCTCTCCGGTACCGTCTGGTACAGGGAGGTAGGTGTCACACCCGAAAGCATCGCGTGGCCGAAGCCGCCGATGAATGAGTGGATGTTGGTGACGCCCGCCTGCATGCCGGTGGTGTCGAACGCCAGGCTGTAGCCGTAGACGAACCAGGCCACGGTGACCACGGCGGTGATGGCAAAGCACTGCATCAGCACCGACAGCAGGTTCTTCGCGCGCACCATGCCGCCGTAGAACAACGCCAGCCCCGGGATGGTCATCAGCAGCACCAGCATGGTGGCGGTGAGCATCCAGGCGGTGTCGCCGCTGTCGGCTTTGGCCACGGTGGCCTGGGCGAAGGCGCTGGCCGGGGCCAGCACGAAGGGGGCCAGGAAAGCGGCTTTAGGAAAGCGCATCGGCGTCGACCTCCTGGGTGCGGATGCGGACGGCCTGCTCGAGCTCCAGGACGAAGATCTTGCCGTCGCCGATCTTGCCGGTGCGCGCAGCCCTCGAGATCGCCTCGATGGCGCGCTCGAGCTGGTCCTCGGTCACCGCCAGCTCCACCTTGAGCTTGGGCAGGAAGTCCACGACGTACTCGGCGCCGCGGTAGAGCTCGGTATGGCCGTGCTGGCGGCCGAAGCCCTTGACCTCGGTGACGGTCATGCCCTGCACCCCCACCTCGGCCAGGGCCTCGCGGACGTCATCGAGGGTGAACGGTTTGATGACCGCGGTAATCCACTTCATGGCCTTGCCCTCGCATGGTGTCGAAGCCAAGCGGAGCAGGGACCGTGCCATATGCTGCGAATGCACAAACGCGCCATAAAACCGCAGGTTGCGTGCTGGTGCACTTGATGTGGGGCCCAGTCGGGGAGCGTGCGCCGAAGCTCTTTGCACCTTCGTGGTGCGCCGCGGCACTTGTCGCGCAGGGCAGGAATCAGTACCATTTCGGTCCTGATTACGTTTCCCTGGTTCCTAAGACCATGCTCCGCGTCAGCCGGCTCACAGATTACGCCACGGTGGTGATGACCTTCATCGCCGCCCACCCGGACGACGTGTTCACCACGGCGCAGATCGCCGATGGCGCGCGCCTGGAGGCGCCGACGGTGAGCAAGCTGATGAAACTGCTGGCCCATGCTGGGCTGGTGGCGTCGTTCCGCGGGGTCAACGGCGGTTACCGGCTGGGCCGGCCCGCCACCGAGATCACCCTGGCCGACATCGTCCAGGCGATGGAAGGCCCGATCGGCATGACCGAATGCAGCGTCGCCGGCGGCCAGTGCGAGCGCGAGGCCACCTGCGGCGTCAGCAGCAGCTGGAAGCAGGTCAGCAGCATGGTCGAAATGGCCATGCGCGGCGTCAGCCTCGCCACCTTCGTGGCCCAGGTGCCGCCGGCCACCCGCGAAGCGGTCCACCCATGAACATGCATTGCCGAGGACTTTCGTCCCATGACTCCTGAAACCCTCTCGCCCGTACGCGACAACGCCGAGGTCGAGGCGGCGCTGAACCGGCGCTACGAGGCCGGCTTCGTCACCGACATTGAATCGGACAGCCTGCCACCGGGTTTGTCCGAGGACATCGTGCGCCAGCTTTCGGCGCTGAAGAACGAACCTGCGTGGATGACCGACTGGCGCCTGGCGGCTTACCGCCATTGGCTCACCATGCCCACGCCCGACTGGGCCAAGCTGAAGATCGATCCCATCGACTACCAGGCGGTGAGCTACTACTCCGCGCCCAAGGCTGGCCTGAAGTCGCTCGACGAAGTGGATCCGAAGCTCCTGGAAACCTACGAGAAGCTCGGCGTGCCGCTGCATGAGCGCGCGCGCCTGGCGGGGGTGGCGGTGGACGCGGTGTTCGACTCGGTATCGGTGGGCACCACCTTCCGCAAGGAACTGGCCGAGGCTGGCGTGATCTTCTGCTCGATGTCCGAAGCCATCCGCGAGCACGGCGATCTGGTACGCCAATACATGGGCTCGGTGGTTCCCACGGGCGATAATTATTTCGCGGCGCTGAACTCCGCCGTGTTCTCCGACGGCAGCTTCGTCTTCATCCCGAAGGGGGTGCGCTGCCCGATGGAGCTCTCCACCTATTTCCGCATCAACGCGATCAACACCGGGCAGTTCGAGCGCACGCTGATCATCTGCGAGGACGACGCCTATGTGTCGTACCTGGAAGGGTGCACCGCACCCATGCGCGATGAGAACCAGTTGCACGCCGCGGTGGTGGAACTGGTGGCGCTCGAGCGCGCCCAGATCAAGTACTCCACCGTGCAGAACTGGTATCCGGGCGACGAGAACGGCGTCGGCGGCATCTACAACTTCGTCACCAAGCGCGGCGATTGCCGGGGCAATGATTCGAAGATCTCCTGGACGCAGGTGGAAACCGGCTCCGCCATCACCTGGAAGTATCCCAGCTGCATCCTGCGCGGCGATCGTTCGGTAGGCGAGTTCTATTCGGTTGCGCTTACCCACCACCGCCAGCAGGCCGATACCGGCACCAAGATGATCCACATCGGCAAGCAGACGAAATCCAAGATCGTCTCCAAGGGCATCAGCGCCGGCCACGGCCAGAACAGCTACCGGGGGCTGGTGAAGGTGGAGAAGGGCGCCGATGGCGCGCGCAACTATACCCAGTGCGATTCGCTGCTGATCGGCAAGCGCTGCGGTGCACACACCTTCCCTTATATGGAAGTGAAGAATCCCACGGCGATCGTCGAACACGAGGCCACCACCTCGAAGATTTCCGACGACCAGATGTTCTATTGCCGCTCGCGCGGCATCGGTGAAGAAGATGCCGTGTCGATGATCGTCGACGGCTTCTGCAAGCAGGTGTTCCGCGAACTGCCGATGGAATTTGCCGTCGAGGCCAAGAAACTGCTGGAAGTGTCGCTTGAAGGCGCGGTCGGCTGAACCAACATGGACAACAACATGCTGAAGATCGACAACCTCCATGCCCGCGTCGAGGGCAGGGAAATCTTGAAGGGCCTCTCGCTCACCGTGAATGCCGGTGAGGTGCACGCCATCATGGGGCCGAACGGGGCGGGCAAGTCCACCCTGGGCCACGTGCTGAGCGGGCGCGAAGGCTATGAGGTCACGGCTGGCAGCGTCCTCTACAACGGCGTCAACCTGTTGGACCTGGAGCCGGAAGAGCGCGCCGCCGCCGGCGTGTTCCTGGCCTTCCAGTACCCGGTGGAAATTCCCGGGGTGAACAACACGTATTTCCTGCGCGCCGCGTTGAACGCCCAGCGCAAGCACCGCGGCGAGGAAGAGCTCGACTCCATGCGCTTTCTCAAGCTGGTGCGCGAAAAGCTCAAGGTCATGCAGATCTCCGATGAACTGCTGCACCGTGCGGTGAACGAGGGGTTCTCCGGCGGTGAGAAGAAGCGCAACGAGATCTTCCAGATGGCCGTGCTCGAGCCGAAGCTCGCCATCCTGGACGAAACCGATTCGGGCCTGGACATCGATGCGTTGAAGCAGGTGGCCGGCGGTGTCAACGCGCTGCGCTCGCCCGATCGGTCTTTCATCGTGGTCACGCACTACCAGCGCCTGCTCGATTACATCGAGCCGGACTTCGTCCATGTGCTGGCTGGTGGCCGCATCGTGGAGAGCGGCGACAAGTCGCTGGCGGTGAAGCTCGAGGAGCAAGGCTACGCCTGGCTTGCCGATATCCATCCGGACCTGGCGCGCGCCGAACTTGCCGGAGCCCCTGCATGAGCGAGGCGATCGCCCTGCGCACGCCGCTGGTCGAGTCGCAGGTCCAGGCCGCGGCGGCACGCCAGCCGGGCGACGAGCCCGCCTGGCTGGCCCAGGCACGCGCGGAAAACCTGGCGGCGTTCGCTGCGGGGGGGCTTCCCGACACGCGCATCGAGGCCTGGAAGTACACGGCGCTGCGTGCGCTCGGCCAGCGCCGCATCGGCCCGGTCGACGTGGACGCGGCAATCCATGCCACCGTCGATGGCACGCTCTTCGCGCTACCGGGTGTCGACGGGCCGCGCCTGGTGTTCGTCGATGGTGTCTTTCGTGCGGATCTCTCTACCGCACACGCCGTGGCAGGGCTTGAGGTGATGCCGCTTTCCCGCGCCCTGCGCGAGCAGCCTGAATCATTGCGTTTCGCCCTGTCGCGGCATTACCGCGAACGGGCGGACGCCTTCGCCCAGCTCAATGCAGCGCTGGGTTTCGATGGCGTGGTGGTGCGCGTGGCGTCGGGTGCGAAGCTTTCTTCATCACTGCACATGGTGTTCGCCGGCGGCAGCCAGGCCGAGGCCGGCAGCCACCTGCGCGTCATCGTCGATGTCGGCGCCGGGGCAGAGGTCAACGTGGTCGAGCACCACGTGGCCGTGGGCGAGGCCAGCAACCTGGCGACGCTGGTCACCGATATTGCCGTGCACGACGATGCCCGCCTGGGCTGGCTCATCGTGCAGGACGCAGGCATCGCTGCCACGCTGGTGCGCAGGACGCGCGCCCAGCTCGGCGCGCGTGCATCGGCCACGATTCATGCGCTGGAACTGGGCGGCGCCCTGGTGCGCCATGACGTGGCCTGCGACCTGGCAGGTGCGGGTGCGCGCCTGGAGACCCGCGGCGTGTTCGTGATCGGCCAGCGGCAGCATGTCGATACGCAGCTCAGCGTGCGCCATGGCGGCCGCGACACCACGTCCGACGCCCTGTGGCGCGGCGTGGCCGACGGCCGTGCGCGCGGCGTTTTCCGCGGTGCCATCGTGGTGGCCGAGGGGGCCGACGGTAGCGACGCCGCGCTCAGCAACAAGAATCTCTTGCTGTCGGCCAACGCCGAGATCGATACCAAGCCGGAGCTTGAGATCTACGCCGATGAAGTAAAGGCCGCCCATGGCGCCACCATCGGCCAGCTCGACGAGCGCGCACTGTTCTATTTGCGCTCGCGCGGTATCGGCCTTGCGCAGGCGCGCAGCCTGCTGACCCTGGCTTTCTGCCGCGTGGCCCTGGCCGACATCGGCGATGAACGCCTGCGTGAACACCTGGGCGACCTGCTGGCGCAGCGCCTGCCGCGCATGGCGGACGTCGCCTGACGCACCAAGGATCCCGTATGAACGCCAAGCTGCACGATCAGGCACCATCCTTCGACATTGCGCGCATCCGCGCGGACTTCCCGTTGCTCTCCCGCACCGTGCACGGCAAGCCGCTGGTGTACTTCGACAATGCCAATACCTCGCAGAAGCCGCTTAGCGTGATCGAAGCGGTGGATCGCCACTATCGCGAACACAACGCCAACGTCGCCCGCGCCGTGCACCAGTTGGGCGAGGAAGCCACGTCCGCCTACGAAGGCGCGCGTGACCGCCTTGCCCGCTTCATCAATGCCCCCTCGCGCGACGAGGTGATCCTTACCTCAGGCACTACGCAGTCGATCAACCTGGTGGCCTACAGCTATGCCTTGCCGCGCCTAAAGCCCGGCGATGCGATCCTCACCACGGTGATGGAACACCACGCCAACATCGTGCCCTGGCAGATCGTGGCCGCTCGCACGGGTGCCACGGTAAAGGCGGCGCCGATCGATGCCAACGGCGAACTCATCGTGGAGAAGTTCTTCGAATTGCTCACCCCGGAGGTGAAGCTCGCCTGCGTCGCGCATGTTTCGAACGTGCTTGGCACGGTGAATCCGGTGCGCGAGATCGCGCGCGAGTGCCGTCGCCGTGGCATTCCCTTGCTGGTGGATGGCTCCCAGGCGGCGCCGCACCGGCGCATCGACGTGCAAGGGCTGGGGTGCGATTTCTACGCCATCACCGGCCACAAGATGCTGGCGCCCACCGGCACCGGCGCCCTCTGGGCCCGACGCGAACACCTCGATGCCATGCCACCCTTCTTTGGCGGTGGCGAGATGATCCGCGAGGTCCGCTTCGACGGCACCACGTTCGCCGAGCCACCGCACCGTTTCGAGGCCGGCACGCCGAACATCGCCGGTTTCGCCGGGGTGGCCGCTGCCATCGATTACCTGGAAGGCGTCGGCTTCGACGCCATCGGCGCGCACGAACAATCGCTGCTTGCCCATGCCACCAGCTCCTTAAGCGAATTGCCGGGTATCCGCCTGTTCGGCACGGCGCCCGGTAAAGAGCCGGTGATCTCCTTCCTGCTGGACGGTGCGCATGCCAACGACCTGGCCACCTTGCTGGACCTGGAAGG
>Ga0193716_1000834_pt1 | contig 18432 bp, 17 predicted proteins | sample U2c1metaG_FD_145901 | JGI IMG/M metagenome (GOLD analysis project Ga0193716, IMG submission 145901) | Soil microbial communities from a riparian zone of the East river system, Colorado, United States - U2c1 | ecosystem: Environmental > Terrestrial > Soil > Riparian zone | place: USA: East River...
AGTTCTGGATGATCGAGCCCGAAGTCGCCTTCCTCGAACTCGACGGCCTCCTCGAACTCGCCGAAGGCTTCATCTCCCATATCGTCGCCCGCGTTCTCGAGACCCACCGCGCCGACCTCAAGGTCATCGGCCGCGACATCTCCAGGCTCGAGACGATTCAGGCGCCCTTCCCCAGGATCAGCTACGACGAAGCCCACGCCATGCTCGCCGACGCCTTCGCCAAGGGCCTCATCGAAAACGAACACAAGGACGGTGACGACTTCGGCTCCCCCGACGAGACCTACATCTCCAGCCAGTTTGACCGCCCCGTCATGATCCACCGCTACCCCGCCGCGATCAAGGCGTTCTACATGCAGCCCGACCCGCAGGACCCATCGAAGGCTCTCTGCGTAGACGTCCTCGCTCCCGAGGGCTACGGCGAGATCATCGGCGGCAGCCAGCGCGTCGACAGCTACGACCTCCTCAAGTCCCGCATCGAAGAGCACGACCTGCCCCTCGCCGCCTTCCAGTGGTACCTCGACCTGCGCAAGTACGGCAGCGTCCCTCACGCCGGCTTCGGCATGGGCATCGAGCGAGCCGTAGCCTGGATCTGCGGCCTAGACCACGTCCGCGAAACCATCCCCTTTGCTAGAACTTTGAACAGAATTTATCCGTAAACGGTGGCTTAGTGGAGCGAAAGCAAATATCCAAACTCGTCGAAGCTCTTCACTCTTGGGAGGATGGTCTTACACATCTAGGTGAATGCGTCGTCCAATTTCAGAGAATTGAAGACTGCCTGAGCGCTTGTATCGGCCGTTTTATTGGTAAATCCCGAATTGTTGGCGACATCGTCACATCTGAGATGTCTTACCGCGCAAAGATCTCTGTTTTTGGTGCGCTCTTTCAACATAAGTTGAACACATCGTCCTTACCTTCCGACGTCACGGAACTAATAGGACGTCTTCACTGGGCGGAGGAACAACGGAATACTCTAGTGCACTCTTTATGGGACGCAAGTGAAACCAAACCGAACTCAATCAGTCGCGAAAAGAAATCCATCCGGAAAAAGATCTTTTCAATCTCGACCGAGCACCGAACACCTGAAGAATTGGAATATCTGAATCGAGCTTTCGAAGGTATTATTACTGACCTGATTTTTCTGACAACGGAGCACTTCCCGGCCATCAGGATCGTTTATCCCGGACGCCAGAAGAGCGAGGCCTAATTTAAGGCGCCGGGTTGCCATCCATCGCGCTTTTGTCTCACGCTATAAATAGGCATCCACGAAGCGAACGGCATTTTGGATAGGTATCGAACGCATCGCGGCCCAGGCGTGCCCAATCATTCGCATATCGAACGTATCCATCCATAGACCACCAACTTTATGATGTGGGAATGGGATCGATCATTTCACTTGGTATTGACCGCTTGGAAATAGATTGGGGCAAGAACGAACTCTTTAGAGATCACTCCAAGTTGTTCACCAAGGGCGACATTGCAGAGGCTCAATATTATTATGCAGACAACCAGTGCGAGACCAAGCCTGCATATGTTCGCACCCTGGGTCACATGGTTCGAAGGCTAGAACTACTCGGCTATACGCTAAAAGGATGTAGGGTGCTTTACGACGAAATGGTCGCCATGGTGCCTGAATATTACCCTGCATTTGAGATGACTTTTGACGAGTTCGCACACATCATGCGGTCCGTCGCAATCAGGAACATCGGGATTGTCGAGGAAGAAGAGGGCTCAGACTTCGACCTGGGCGAATTCGCGAGGACGATACTCAGCAAGGAAGAGTTTGTTCGGGTAAAACCCGCGCTCAGCGAGATGTCGTTTGACGATGGGACGTTTTTCGGGAATTTGGATCCGTACATTACGCTCCGCCTTCTCGCAGAGAATCCTGACAACCTGGGTAGTAAGGTAATTTGGCGTTTCGAAGATGTTGTAGCCAACGGTTACATAGAAATGGAAGATATAGAGGCAAATCTCGCCGATAGCGACCGTTTCCTCCTGGTCACCGAAGGCTCAAGCGACTCCAGTATCTTGAGTCTCTCCCTTCCGTTGGTCGCGCCCGACATCGCTGACTTCTTCTATTTTGTCGACACTGACTCTCAGTATCCATTTACGGGTGCCGGAAGTGTGGTTCAGTTTTTTAAGGGTCTCAACAGCATTCGAGTTCAGAACAAGGTACTCATTCTCCTTGATAATGACACTGCTGGAAATGAAGCCTTACAGAGAATTGAAAAACTCCCTCAGCGAGGCAATCTGCAAACAATTGTGCTGCCTCTATTAGCAGACATGACTAGGGTTCTAACACGAGGGCCTTCGGGTGAGACCATCGAGGACGTGAATGGTCGCGCTGTATCGATTGAATGCTTCCTCGAGCTAAATTGTCACTCCGAGAACCCCCCTGTAGTGCGGTGGACGAGCTTTAGCTCTGCGCTCCAGGCATACCAAGGGGAGTTGATTGACAAGGAGCGTTACAGCAAAGAGTTTTACCGCGTTGCTTCGGCTCACTCTACATACGATCTAAGAAAACTAAAACTACTTTGGGATTTTGTTGTGGCACAATGCGTAATCCTTAACGAGCGTGTCGAATAGTTACGTTGTGCCGGGTGCCCCATCCTTTGCAGTCTCACCGCAAAGGGTGGGAGTGTATGCCTCCAACCCAGCGCCGCTCTTAAAGCGCTGCTACGTAATACCACTCACCGCGAAGCCACCCGCCTCCCACCCCTAATCCCGCAAGCCCCCGGAACATTCGTCATCTGCTTCGCGAACACCCGGTAGCTCACCGTCCCCGGCCGCATCGTCGACCAATACCCCGACCCCGACAGCAGCGGCTTCCGCTGATCGATAATCTGCTTCTTCAGAATCTTCACCCCGCACTCCAGACTGTTCTTCGGCTGCAGAATCGTCTTCGCCGGATCATCCGCCTTCAGCGTCCTGTCCCGATCCCAGTCGAACTCGCACCCATAGCGCCTCTGATCCTCGTAGGTAAGCTGCAGCAGACCCTCGGCCCGTACCTGCCGCCCCGTCACCTTATCCGTCACCGCAACCTCAGGGTCCGTATGCCGGACCCGCGTTGTTGGCTTCAATCCCGCCTCCGCACCCGCCAGCGCTTGGAATAGATAAGCCCAGAACGCCCGCTTGTCCGCCTCCGCCATCTCATAAAACCTCGGACAGAACCGCCTCACATCATGCGGAACCCGGTGCGACAGCATCTCCGGAGGAAGCGCCAGCTGCACGATCTTGTCCCACTCCGGATCCCATCTCTCTCCTCCAAGCTCCGCTCTCTTCGTATCGATCGGGGTCGAAGGAGCCGGTTTCATCGCTGGCACCGGAGCGGCGACCTTCTCCTCATGCTTGTTGCAACCCGCCGCCAATAGCGCCAGAATCGATGCCATCGCGCCACCCCGCAGCCCGCACCCGATCCTGTGCCGATACCAGATCATCGCGAAGCCATCCTACTCCCGCGAGAGCCCACATCGTTCCTCTTCCACCAGTCGGCGAAATGGGAGCCCAAGCATGACAAACCGCCCGGAAGAGCGTCTCATAGTGTTGGAGCCATAACCGACGTGTGATCTCGAAGAGAACGATGGCATCCTAGAAGATAGAGACGACGACAAAGAAGACGAAGACAAGGAAGACAAACGGCACACTGTCACACGGCAGGCACCGCTGGAGCAAAACAATGGCAATGAACGACTACCGCACGAACACCTATCCCTACACCATCGACGCCCCCCGCGAGGAAACCTCCTCCCTGCTCGCCAAAGTGCTCGCCATCACCTCTCTCGGCTTCTTCATCACCGCACTCGGCGTCGCCACCGCACCCGCCTGGGGAACTCTGCCCGGCATCATCATCGTCTTCGGGCTTGTCTTGGCCATCACCTTCACACGCAAAGCCAGCCCTGCCCTCGCGCTAGGACTCTTCCTCACCCTCACCTACTTCATGGGCTGGCAGATCGGCCCCCTCATCCAGCATTACATCCGCAACTTCGGCACAGGCCTCGTCTTCAACGCCGCCGCCACCACCGGCGCCGGGATGGCGGTCATGGGCTGCGTCGCCTATCTCTTCAACATCAACTACCGCCGCATCGCCGGTATCGGCTTTGCCGCGCTGCTCCTCCTCATCATCGCCGGTGTGGCCAGCATGTTCCTCCACTTCCTCACCCCGGACACCTACTCCTGGCTCACCCTCGGCGTCTTCACCCTGCTCACCGTAGGCGACTTCGCCCGTATCCGCGCCGGCGGTGACGGCCGCTCCGCCGTATCGCTCTCCCTCTCCATCTATCTCGACGCTATCAACATCTTCCTCGCCGTCCTCCAACTGATGGGTGGCCGCCGCAGAAGCTAATCTCAGCCGGGTGCCCCGCGCAAACCGTGGAGCGGACGGCCCCTGGGGTCTCGTAGAATGACGGCCATGAGTCTGGACGGTAGAGTCGCAATCGTGACTGGAGCCACCAAAGGCGTTGGCCGAGGCATCGGGCGCGAGCTAGCCCTGCAAGGCGCGCGAGTCTTCGTCACGGGCCGTTCCGCGCCGGATCACAAGACTCTCGATGAACGGATCACAGGCATCCGCTGCGACCATCGATTCAACATCCAGGTGCAATCGGCGTTCAACCTCATCCTCCGCGAGGCCAACGCGATCGACATCCTGGTGAACAACGTCTGGGGTGGCTACGAACGCATGGTCGAGGATGGCGATTTCACCTGGCCCAGGCCATTCTGGCAACAGCCACTCTGGCGTTGGGACGCGATGTTCAGCGCGGGCGTTCGTGCCCACTACCAGGCAAGTCAGCTTGCCGCGCCGGCGATGATTGCCCAGCGGCGCGGACTGATCGTGAACATCTCGTTTTGGGCGGCACAGAAGCACATCGGCAACGTCGCCTATGGCGTGTCGAAAGCCGCCACGGACAAGATGACGGCCGACATGGCGACCGAGCTGAAGCCGTATGGCGTCGCCGTTGTTTCGCTCTACCCCGGACTCGTTCGTACAGAAAAGGTCATGGAAGCAGCACAGTGGCTTGACTTGACCAATTCTGAATCCCCCGAGTTCATCGGGCGGACCGTCGCGGCCCTCGCGGCCGACCCTGATGTCCTCCGCCACACCGGGAAGGTGTTAGTGGCCGCCGCCCTCGCGCTGGAGTACGGCTTCACGGACATCGACGGCACAACGCCCCGTCCTCTGACACTCACCGATGTCTGACACGTCCCGAAGCGGATAGTTCGCAAAATGAACTTGGAAGGCGAGCGGATTTTAGAGCCGCCGAAAAGTGTCGTTCCGCTGTCCACGTTTAACACGCATTTCACCACGATTTGTCCAGGATTTTCAGCCTGAAACGCTATGTCTTGCGCGATGATTCCACGCTAAGAAAACCGCTGCAAAACCAGCGTCTCCGAATACTCCGGGTTGGCGAACACAAAGACTATGCAAACACTCGCCCTCCACGTATCGTGTAAACCCATGCCCATCCGAGCAGCTTTTCTCGCAGCAGCCGTTCTCGCAAGCACCCTCCCCGCCCTAACCCAGACCGCCCCCAACACCCTCACTAAACAGGAAGCTACCCAGGGCTGGCACCTCCTCTTCGACGGCAAGACCAGCAACGGCTGGCACAGCACCCACGGCCCCACCTTCCCCGCCACGGGATGGGAGGTCAAGGACGGCCTCATCTCCGTCACCGAGCACGGCGGCGAAGAGGGCGGCAACGCCGGCGACATCCTCACCACCCGCAAGTATGCCAACTTCGAGCTCGTCGTCGACTTCCGCCTCACCCCCGGAGCCAACTCCGGCATCAAGTACTTCGTCGACCCCAACTACGCCCCCGGACACGACGGCCACGGCTCCGCCATCGGCTTCGAATACCAGGTCCTCGACGACGCCGTCCACCCCGACGCCAAAAAAGGTCACGACGGCAACCGTACCATAGCCTCCCTCTACGACATGATCCCCTCAGCAAAAGACAAGCCGGTCAAACCCGTAGGCGAGTGGAACACCGCCCGCATCGTCGTCCGCGGCACCCATGGCGAGCACTGGCTGAACGGCGTCAAAGTCGTCGAGTACGACCGCGCCACACCACAATTCCGCCAAATCGTCGCCGCAAGCAAATTTCACATCTACCCCCACTTCGGCGAAGCCAACGACGGCTACATCCTTCTCCAGGACCACGGCTTTCCCGTCTCCTTCCGCAACATTAAGATCCGCGAGCTTCCCCCGACTCCGTCGCATTAGAGAGCGCGTCGCCCGACAGCCAATTTCTTATAAGCCAAAATCCAGCAAATTCACCTGTCAAGCTCTAATCCAGCATATCCAGCCTGCAATCAATAACATCCACATGCCGGGCAGATATCTCTAACCAGGTATTCTTTAATTAGAGTTCGAACAACGAAAGCCCGCGCACCACCGGGCTTTCCCGCTTGTAGAAGAGAAAAACAACCGTAACCCTAGCGATATCTATATTTTGGGCGCAACCCACTTAGAATCTATATTCTAGAGGCAACACCCCGCCGTAACCCATTGATCAGCATACAGTTGTATCCAAAATACCCCACAGCAGGGAGGGGTTATAGAGGTATAAAGGATAGCCGCTATGCAAGCCACCGTCCTCAAACCCATTTCAAAGTGTCATCCTTAATCCATGAAGCATGAAACCTTGCTACGAACATTCGCGGGATTGATCCTGATCTGCTGCCTCTCGGCACACGCACAGGTGAACGGCTACTGGCGCGCGTCAAGCTCCACGGCCCGAACCATCACCGGCGATGTCGGACTTGCCGACGAAAAGCTCACCATCAACTTCTACAGCACCACCATGTCACGAATCCGCGCCCTCGAAGCCACAGAGGTCAGCGCCGTCTTCGATACGGACTCGAGCACCGGCACCAGCGGCAGCCTCTATCGCCTGAACATCCCGGCCGCAAAAAAGTTCCAGCACAAGAACAGCCTTTGCGGCTCCGAAAATGTTCACTGGATGGTCGCCTACGCCCAAGGAAACTCCTTGCAGCTAGCCTTCTTCTCAGGAGAGAAGCCCCCCATCTTCACCTTCGACGCCATCGCCGATTCAACCGACAAATGCGGCACATTCTCCTACGTCAGGTAAGTCAGGCGACGAATCGCAGCGCACTGAGGACCGTAACCTCCCCCTAGCCGCTTTCGGCTCCGGTTGGCCCCTTTGCCCGCGCCTAGTTCGCCCTCACGATCGCCGGAGGAATCCAATCCCCGCTCAGAATCACCTGATCGGGCCAGTACATTCTCAGAAAGGCGATGTAGCCGCCTTTGGCGGGCGTCGGCAGCCAGTTGCAGAACTGCTTCGTTCCCTTCGGAGGTTCGGTTGACTGCAGATACAGATCCAGCGAGCCATCATTGTTCGGACATGCCTGGTGATTCTGCACAAACGGCATTCCTACCGCATTCCAATTCGCCGACACAGGATCGGGACTCGGCACCAGCTTGCCCTCGGCATCGTAGATGGTCAGCGACCAGAACCCTCCCTTGTTGACCGGCGGGATCCCCTCGTTGACGCCCGGCTTGGCAAAATGTATGACGTAATCCCTTCTGCCATGCAACATGGTTCCATTGCCGTCCGTCTGGGTATAGCCATAGACAGCGTCGACGGCTCTATTCGCGCCGAGAGCCTGCTGCGCCACCTCCGCCCTCAACAGGTAACGTCTGCCGTACGTCCCCACATCAAGAGACACCGTCCACCCCGTCGAGGTGGGTCGCGTCGCCGGTACTGTCGCCAGAATCTGCTTGGCCAAAACGACGGCCTTCTGCAGGTTCTCCAGTTTTTGGTCACGCAGCGTTGTGCAATCGAACGGCTGGCCCGCAGCCACTCCCACTCGCTTCAAACTCCGCACAATCGCATCGTCCTGTCCCGCGACCGGAGGATTGAACATCATCATCGCCGCAAGATTTCCAAAGAAGGCGCACGCGTCCATCCCATCCACCTGCCGCAGAGGCGGCGTAATCGTATCGGCCAGGGGCTGCACGGATAGAGCGTCTGGCGGAGTGAATGTCTGACCCGCCTTGTACTTACTCAGCGGAGTCAGCGTCAGCCCTTTGTAGAGAGTGCCCGTGACGTAGTCAATATCCGACTGCGACCCATCCGTATAGATGCGCCCGATGATCCACATGGAGCTCGTTGGCATCTTGATCGTCGCCACAACGTTCCCCGGAATGTCGGGCCACTTATAGTCTTTGCAAGGCGGCCCGACCAGGGCATAGTCGCCCTCCGGGCTCTGTTGGCGCGAACCGGGCGATTGCGTGCTCACCTCCGTCCATCCGTCCAGCATCTGCATGATGAAGAAGCGGCTGCCGAAGTTCGGAAGATGAAGTATCACCGGCTCTTCACACAGATTGAGAAACGACGAGGCATACAGTGTCGACGTACTTGGAAGCACAACAGCCGTAAACGAGGCGTCCGGTAACACCATCTCTTTTCCGAATTGATTGAGCGGAGCCGCGCCTAATCTGGTCATGGCATCCGGGACGGTCGTCGCCGTTCGTCCTGTCACACCAAACATCAGTAGAGGATAGCCATAGATGTAACTTAGTACTCCTTCGGCAACGAGCCCAGGAGAGTTGCGCTCGATGTTTTGGAGTGTTTGGTCTTCGAGTGTTTGGCCGTCTCCCCGGATACCGGTAAAAGCGACGGCAAGTGTGAGAGCAACCGCATAAGTTGCTTTGCATAGCCTCTTCATAATGTCTCCGCTCTTGAAAACATGGATCGATTCGACACCAGGGCCGGATTTGTAGCGGGGGATCGATCTACGGGGACCGTCAACATGTCAGAACAAGGCGGAAAAGTTAGATCCAGGGCACGTCGAATACTCCGCTTTAAGCGGATTCCCGTGCGGTCGCGGCTGCGAACGTGTCCGAAATAAAGGGGAGGCCCGGTACGCACATGGCGGAAAACCTCTGAACTCTGGTAAAGGGGACTTGACCGAGCCGGATTATAGCTACAGTGCGCATGTAAAGTCTAGGAGGGGGAGAGTCAAAATAGTTTCGACAGAGAAGCTTTCTTGCCCTACCCATTCGCAATGCCTGATCTTCTCCACAGCACTTTATCCACCTGAGCCTTCAACCCATCCAGCAATCTCTGGATCGCGCGTCTGACCAGCATCCTGAACTGGCGCCCCGTCAGGTTGAACCGCCCCCCGCGATAGAGCGTCACATAGCACCGCCTCGAGAGAATCCCAATGCCTCTCATCATAAGAGGCCGTCACCTCATGTAACATCCGGGCAACAGTCGCGCTACCCCGTCAACGCCACCCAGAAGCGAGGCAGGAGACCGATCGATGCCAGCAACGAAACATCCCTCGAAGTCCCCAAAGAAGCCTGCGGCTTCCAAACCACCTGCAAAGCTGCAGCTATCGGTCAACCCCAGCGGTCAACCCATCTTCGGCCAGCCGACCCCCTCACCCGACCCAATCGGATTCAAAAACCCTGTCACCGACCAGAAATATCAAGGGCTCAACACGCTCGGATCCGTTCCCCAACCACGGGGCGAAGCAGTCGAACCCGTCCTGACCCTCGCCCAGGCATACGGCCCTCAAGGTGCCACAAAGATTCAAGCCATCCAGCGATCCGGCCAGATCGTCTTCCACTCCGTCGGGGACACTGGCAGCGCAAAGGGTCCCACAACGCAGTCTCTCGTGGCCGACAAGATGGTCACCGACTTCACCGAGGCCAACCCAGCCGACATCCCCTCCTTCCTCTTCCACCTTGGTGACCTCGTCTACTACTTCGGCGAGGCCAACTACTACTACGACCAGTTCTACGAGCCGTATCGCGACTATCCCGCCCCCATCTTCGCCATACCCGGCAATCACGACGGCGTCGTCTACTCCGGCGATCCCAAGCCAACGCTCGATGCCTTTCTACGCAACTTTTGCACCGCCAGCGCCGCGCAGTCGCCAGACTCAGGCGGTCTTCTGCGCACCACGATGATCCAGCCCGGCGTCTACTTCACCCTCGAGGCTCCCTTCGTCCGCATCCTCGGTCTCTACAGCAACGTGCTGGAGGATCCCGGCGTCATATCGGCGCAGTCCGGGCAGTCCGGCCAGAACAACAAGGTCCTCGACAACAGGCAGATTGCCTTCCTCACCGCCGCACTCAAGCGAGTCAAGACCGACAACTTCACCGGAGCCGTCATTATCGCCACGCACCATCCACCCTTCACCGGCGGAGCGGTGCACGGCGGCAGTCCCCTCATGCTCGCCGACATCGACTCCGCCTGCCAAGCCGCAGGCGTCTGGCCGCACGCTGTCTTCTCTGGCCACTCCCACAACTACCAGCGTTTCACCCGCACGGTGAACAACCTGCAGATTCCCTTTCTCGTCGCGGGTTGCGGCGGGCACTCCCCGCTCTCAAACATGCGCGGAACCTACCGCACTCCCTACAAGATCGACAACACGCTTACGCTGGAAGACTACGACACCACCGACTACGGATATCTCCGCGTAGTCATAGACGCGCAGACGATGCGCATCGAGTTTCATCCGCAGAGCGGTGGCGGCACCACCAAGACTCCGAATGACGTTGTGACCATCACGCTCGCAAGCCATGCAGTAAGTTGACGCAGCCCTCGGCAGGTGGCCCAGCACCGAATGGGTTCACCATTCATTGCGTCCTTGTCTCATGCGATGAGTGGGCATTCGCGCGCCGCCCGAACCGCTCTCAACCGCTAGAGAAGAGTGCGGGCCAGTCATATCCCAAACTGTGAAATCGCCACGACAGCTGTAGTCGGACAGAGAACCTGAAATTCTGGATACAGAACGTGGGATCTTTGGACAGAAAAGGTGAGATAAACCTACTGAGTTTGAGCGGCCCAGACCTGGGGAGGTCGCCATCAATCACGTCAACGGAGATTCTGACTGTTATGAGCGATCGGACACATCGGTAAACACTGGCCGACTTGTCATTACCGATTCATGTGCCGGGTAGCCCAAATGTAGGAGCGGCATGGAGGCCAGGAACAGGCCAACCGGGGAGGGTGGGTAACGCTACAGCGGCTGCAGGTAGGCGAGGAGTGCAACACCGCCACTCAAACATAAGAACTAATTTTTTTCTGGGCAATTTGTCGAATTCCGGTCTCGCCGTTCGTCGTCATAGTAAAGGCGGGGCAACTAGCCCTGCTGAAGACCATCTTAGGAGACGACATGCCGCAATATCTGGTTGCTATTCACCACCCCGACAACTATGACCCGTCCGCAGAGAGCGAAGCGATGGTCCGCGATATCGATGTGCTCAACGAAGAGATGGAGGCTGCCGGTGCCAGGTTCTTCGCCGGCGGCCTGCAATCGGCGCTCCACGCGAAATCACTACGTAAGCGGCCCGGCGGAGAGGTGGTCATCACCGACGGCCCGTATCTGGAAGCCAAGGAGCACATTGGCGGCTTTTGGATACTCGACGCAGCCAACATGGATGAGGCCGTGGCGTGGGGACGCAAAGCCGTCGTCGCCTGCCGCGCATCGGTCGAGGTGCGCGAGTTCCTCGCAATGCCAACAGAATAGAAACTCCAACCCCAGAACACGGAGGCTCAAATGAGAAAGCTCAAAATCATCGAACACATCTCGCTGGACGGCGTGATCCAGTCCTCCGGCGAAGACAATTTCCCCTACAGCGACTGGACCGCGCCCTATCGGACCCCCGCTGGCCGGGACGCACTCCTCGCCGCGCATGGCGAGAAATTCGATCTGCTGCTTGGCCGTCGCACCTACGATCTTTGGTCGGGCTTCTGGCCAAAGGCGCCGAGCAGTCCGATGGCGGACGGACTCAATGCGGCAACAAAATATATCGCTACCCACCGCCCGGAGAGTCTGGAATGGGGCCCGTTCGAGAGCGTTGGACCGGACATCGTCGAGGGCATTCGCCGCATCAAGTCGCAGGACGGCCCGGACCTTATCCTCTGGGGTAGCTCCACGCTGACATCGACCCTGCTCGAACCTGGGCTTGCGGATGAAGTCCTGCTGGTCGTCTATCCGGTCCTGTTGGGCACGGGAAAGCGCTTCTTTGCGTAGGGAACGCCGCCACGCTCCTTCGAGCTCGTCAGCACGAAAGCATTCCCGACCGGCGTCATCCTCAGTACTTACAAGGTCGCCGGGCCTTTGAAGACCGCATAGTTCGACGACGCGACATCGTCAGTGAATACCGGAACCTCGTAATCTAGCAGGCATGAAAGATGTGCCTAAGGCGATTGAGGCCGTGTGGAAGATCGAGTCCACACGGCTCATCGCCGCCATTGCCCGAGTCACCCACGATATCGGCATCGCAGAAGAACTGGCCCAGGACGCCCTGGTGACTGCGCTCGAACTCTGGTCCGAAGAAGGCATCCCCGAAAATTTCGGCGCGTGGCTGATGACAGTGGCCAAACGGCGCGCCATCGATTCGTTGCGCCGTGGTCGCATGCTCGTACAAAAGCACGAAGAAATCGCCCGCGAACTTGAATGGCAACAGCAGCAGCTCGGAGATGCTTTGGAGCACTCACTGGATCAGGTGATCGATGATGACATTCTGCGGCTCATCTTCACCGCGTGCTATCCGGTGCTCACGGTGGAAGCACGCATCGCTCTTACGTTGCGCCTGATCTGCGGTCTCACCACGGCGGAGATCGCCCGCGCCTGCCTTGTAACCGAGAAGACGATGGGACAGCGGATCTTTCGCGCCAAGAAGACCCTCTCGGAAGCCCACGTCCCCTTTGAGACGCCGTCCGGAGACGAGCTGCGCCGCAGGGTAGAATCTGTGCTTCTGGTCGTCTACCTCATCTTCAATGAGGGATACACCGCGACATCAGGAGAGGAGTGGATGCGGGCTGCACTTTTGGAAGAGGCGCTGCGTCTCGGACGCATGCTGGCGCAGCTTCTCCCCGACGAATCCGAAGTTCACGCTCTTCTGGCTCTGATGGAACTCCATGCGTCACGCACTGCGGCCCGCCGGGGAAGCAACGGTGAGGCGGTCTTGCTGCCGGATCAGGATCGCTCTTTGTGGGACGACGCGCAGATTCAGCGGGGAATGACCTCGCTCGAACACGCGCAGAAGCTAGGCGGTGAAGTCAAATACTATGCTTTGCAGGCAGCTATTGCTGCATGTCACATGCGAACTCGCGCAGCTGAAGAGACTGACTGGGAACGGATCGTTCTTCTCTATGACGCTCTGATGCAAACCACGCCATCTCCCATCGTGTCACTGAATCGAGCAGTCGCTGTGAGTATGGCGCAAGGGCCGGCCGCTGGGCTTGATGCACTCGATGCCATAGCCGCGCTCGCCGGTGACTCTGCGCTGGCTGGCTATCATCTGCTTCACAGTGTTCGCGGAGACCTGCTGATGAAAATGGGCAACTTCCTTGAAGCGCGTGAGGAAATCCAGCGCGCCATTGCCATGACGCAAAACCTGCGGGAACAGGAATTGCTGACTGAGAGACTGAAGCAGATGGAGAAAGCCGCCCCGTCAACTTAGGTGCGGTTCAGTCCTGTGAAATGCGCTTATCGCCAAGAACACTCCCGGATGGTCGGCAAACAGAAAACTGGGAATTTCTCGTTGTGCGACCACCAGAGCAACCGGGGCTCCTGGTATCCCACATTTTGTGTCACGGTAGGTTTATCGCACGTTTCGTGTCCAAAACTCCCACGATTTGTGTCGCAACATGCGCTCTATTCCTTTGCTGGCATGGGTTGCTATCCAGGGTCATCTGTTCCACTTACACAGGCCAATTTTTTTTGAGCCAAACCCCAGCAGATTCACCTGTCAAGCTCCGATCCAGCATATCCGACATAGAATCAACAACATTAACATGCTTAGCAGATATATCTCTAACCAGTATCCTTTTTAGAGTCAAACAGCGAAAGCCCGGCACCCCCGGGGCTTTCACACTTTTAGAAAGAAAAGACACCGTAACTTTAGCGATATCTATATTTTAAATTCAACCCATCTAGAATCTGTATTTCTACCGACAAGAACTAATCGTAACCATTGAACAACATAGACTTGCCTCCAACATACCCCACAGCAGGGCAGGGGGAGGTAGAAAGGATAGTCACGAAACGCTGGTGCAGCCTCGTCGTGACTGTCTTGAGTCGAACCTTTAGCGTTTTTGCTGCGCAACGCTCTCCTTCGCCGAGCCTCCATCAGCATCGCTGCCAAAGCTGATGGTCTCGTCGCTATGTTCCATCGAAGTCCCCGTCACCTCAATCTCCTTACTCGCCGCCCCTTCCACCCTCAGAAAGCTCTTCGCCTCCCCATCCACGCGGAACCCCGCAATCTCCGCCCGCCTCACAGACCGCATCAGCACCACACTCGACCGCTCCCCACCGCCGCTCAGCGCCCAGTCTGCCAGGCGAACGTCCTCTGCATCACTCAGCACGACCGCCGCTCGAGCATCCGGCTCCGACGTGCTGATCTCGACACCCGTCATCCGCAACCCGGCAACGTGCCTCGTATACATCCCATAGGCCGGCAGCTCATTGCCGAACATCCGTATCTCCGGGTACGCCGCAATCTTCTCCTCCGGTTCGACTGCCCCCTCCGTCGCCTTCGCCAACCCACCCTCGAGCCGGATCCTGATCTTCTCCATGACCACATCGCGAACCGCGTAGCCCGGCACCCCTGAAATAACAATCCCAACACCGCCGGCGCGCGCCACCGAAACATTCCGAATCACCACATTCGTCAACGACCCCACAGGCTGCGCCGCGTCTCCCTGCCGAAAGACCTTCAGCCGCGCCCCCAACCGAAGAAAGATCGGCGTCGTCGCCTGCTCCACCTCGATGTTCTCGATTGTGACGTCACGAATATGCGCGCCGTCCACCGTCAACAGCTTTACCACCCCCATATGGGCCTCGCGCACCTTATTGTCGCTAAATCGGAGCCGCTCGAAGTCTCCCATCGACTCCGTTCCAATCTTGAAGGCTGCACACCTCGTCGTTAGCGTGCATCCGGTCACGGTCACATCCCGACACGGCAGCTTGCTTGTCGTCTTCAGACAAATCGCATCGTCGCCGGTCTCTATCGTGCATCCCTGAATCCGAATATCGTGGCTGGAGTCGACATCGATCCCGTCGTTGTTCGACACTCCCACGCTGTGAATTGAGACCCCATCGATCTTCGCTCCCTCGCATTGAAAGAGATGCATTGTCCATGCGCCGGAGTTGATCAGCTTCACGCCCGTCACCGTAATCTCGCGTGAGCGCACGAACCGGACCAAAAACGGCTTCGCTGCGGGAACCTTACCGGCGGCCTTCTGCAACTCCATGCCGCGCCCATCGATTGTCCCGCCCCCCGTTATACCCGCCCGCCTCACGTCCATACACCCAATCAGCGCATACCCGCGCACCTGGTTCACGCCATCCACAAACGCATCGACCACCTTGTAATCGTCTGGATTCAGGCTGCCCAGGAGAGTCACCCCCTCACCCAACTCCAGAGTCACACCATCCTTCAGAAGAACCGTACCTGTTACATATCTGCCCGGCGTAAACCAGACGACACCGCCACCTGCGCGGCTGCACTGGTCGATCGCCGCCTGGATCGCCACCGTATTGATCGAGATCCCGTCGCCCTTCGCTCCAGACTGCGACACGCTGATGCGCACCCCCGAAGAGTGGCCCTCGCCAGCTCCGACAACCATGGCCCAACCAGAACGTTTCGGCAACATCGCGGAGCACGGCAGCATCATGAGCCCTGCTGCAAAGCGCCGTCTCGAGTGCTGAAGATCATGCCTGTTACTCATCCAAACTCCTCCAAGACCTTGTTACGCCCTCAAACAGAAATTCCCACACTAATCAGAAGAATCGCGTGGCCAAGTGGTTCACCCCACCTGCGGCCTTTCCGTTGACGACACACGACAAATCCCGAGGAGGGGAAGAGAATGCCCCAAGTCAAGACCTACGCCTTATGGATTGAAGATTTTGGGGGGCATCCGGCTACCGGATACCCCTCTTCACAACGGTTACTTCTCGCTGCTGGGCGGCGTCAGCCCCTTCAACCGTAGGTACAGCGCTAGCGTCGCATACTGCTCATTGTCATGCGACACAGTCCCCCAGATCAGTCCCACGCGCGACCGCTTCGCCTGCCCAGCCTGAAGAATATCGCCAAGGTTCGCATCCGTCAGCGTCGCGAACGCCTTATCGCACTCCGCAAACGAAGCCTTCAGCGCCTCGACGATCGGGGCCTTGTCGGCAGTCTCCGGCGGAACCTTCGCCAGATCCTTCGTGCCGTTCACCGCACCACAGCTCCGCAGCTGCGCCTCGCTGATATGGTTCAGCACCCGCGCGTAAGTCCGGATGTCCGGCTCCGGCTTGTACGTATAGCTCTCCGCCGGCATCGCCTCAGCCGATTTGAGGATATTCGTCTTCACCCCCGCGTAGCTTCGCTGCACCTCGGCCGCTGGCCCAGAAGCCTGTGAAACCGCCGGCGCCTGCCCAAACGCCACACCGGACACCATCAACCCGGCAATCGTACACACCAAACGCATCCGCTGCATCATCCTCACCTCGAACATCCCCACCAGCCTACCCGCACCTAGCCCACGCCACAAGTCTTTACGAATCGCGAACTCATCTTCTTCACAACGCCTGCACCTGATCCCAAAAGGATCACGCTCGCCCACGCCGCGAGAATCACCTACGAAGCCTTCGCTAGCATCTTGTCCTTACGCAGGATAAGGAAGACGCTCGTCAGCACAAGAGCAGCGCCTAGAAGCATTCGCGTGGTGATGATCTCCCCTGCTACGAAGTAGCCCAGCGCGACCGCGACGATCGGGTTGACGTAAGCATGACTTGCAACGCGAGTCGCCGGCATACGCGCAAGCAACCAGACGAATGCCGTAAAACCAAGAAGCGATCCGCAGACGATCAAATAGAGCAAGGCCACCCCTGCACGCATCGAGACATGGGGGAAGGGATGCAGCTCCCCAAAGGCCGCCGAGAGCAGCAGCAGTACTCCGCCCCCCAGCATCATCATCGCTCCAGCCGCCAGCGGCTTCGAGTCCGGCAGCTCCAGCGAGCGGTTGAGAACCGAGCCCAGGGACCAGGCCGTAGCTCCTGCAAAGATCGCGACACAGGGGAGCAAGCCGAAGTGTTGTTCCCCATTCGGCAGCAGGAGCACACCGACTCCGCCGAAGCCCAGCAGCGTTGCGAACAGAAGCCCCCAGTGCAGCGGCTGCTGTCGGAAGACAAACATCTCGAGCACAATCGTGATCAGCGGAAGCGTCGCCTCCAGAACAGAGGTAACGCCCGATGGCACGTACTTTTCCGCCCAGAACAAAGCACCGTACTCCGCAACGAACATCAGAAGCCCAATGAGAGCGATATTCCGCCACTGCACGGCAGCAGGTCGAGGCTGTCCCTTCAATCGCATGAAGCCGTAGAGCAGGACACCCGCCACAAAGAATCGAACTCCGGCGGCAAACAACGGCGGCACCTCCTGCACAGCCACCCGAATGGCGAGAAACGTTGCTCCCCACAAGACGTAAATCGCAAAGAACGCCGACACGACGCGTATATCGAATCGCGTAGAGACTGTGTTCGCCGGCAATATGCTAACCGTTGTATCCGTCATAGATGGTTATCAAATTACAACAAAAATGGATAACCTGTAAAATCAATTTGGAGGGTTAATGCGTGGGAGTCAGCAAGCCCAATCCGTCCCCACCCTTCCAACTGGTCGCCGGCCACCCTGCGCTCGACTTCATCAACACGCTGGACTGGCGCTTCCGCGAGAGCGGACCGGACGAGTTGCTGCAGAGCTACGACCATCTTCTCCGGTTCATCGAGCAATCGAAGATGCTACCCGCCAAACAGACACAGCTACTCCACCGCACCAGCAAGAGCGCTGGCGTGCGCGTACTTAATGCCTGTATAGAGTTTCGCGAAGCGATGGCCGAGGTCTCCTATGCTTGGCTCGATGGACGCAACCCCTCTGCCGCACCGCTCCGGACACTCGAACGACACTTCAAGGCAGCGCAGTTTCGGCAAAGACTCTGCTGGAAGGGGTCGCAGCTGGAGTGGAGCTGGTCGGGGATGGAGACCGAGGCGGAGCTTCCGCTTTGGCTGCTGTCGCTGGCCACATCCGACCTGATGGTCTCCGAAGCAGTGCAGAGAGTCCGTGCCTGCGATAACGAGGAGTGCCGCTGGCTCTTCCTCGACACCAGCAAGAACCACACCCGCCGATGGTGCGATATGAAGCTCTGCGGCAACCGCATGAAGGCCCGCAGATTCAAAGCCCAAAAGAAGACGTAGGTATCACCGACCTCTTGCTAGTGCTGCGTCTCGGCTGGTGCAGTTGTAGTATCGCTAGCCCAGTAGCTGCTCCTCGCCGAGACAATCAGCTCCGGATGTCGAGCTAGTCGCACCTTGATCGTATGCAGCCCGGGCTCCGTCGAAGTCGGATAGAAGCTGAGGATATAGCTGTTGCGAATGTGATTGGTCAGCGTCCCCAAATCCGCCTCCAGCTCC
>Ga0193716_1000835_pt1 | contig 18419 bp, 17 predicted proteins | sample U2c1metaG_FD_145901 | JGI IMG/M metagenome (GOLD analysis project Ga0193716, IMG submission 145901) | Soil microbial communities from a riparian zone of the East river system, Colorado, United States - U2c1 | ecosystem: Environmental > Terrestrial > Soil > Riparian zone | place: USA: East River...
CTGAGTATTCCCCGTGGCCGCGAGCGTGACGGATTTGCCTTCAGTCGAGGCGGAGCCGACGAAGTTGGGTATGCTCCCAATGAGGAGGCGACAACGATGAATGAAGGCAAATCCGTCCGCTCCCGAAGGGTTGGCTCTGGAAGGGGCGTCTGCGGTGTTGCGCGGCTTGCCCGTGGAATCAACCACGGCCTGCGCCGCGCGCCTTGCATCCGCTCCCTTGCAGAGCCAACGCGGCTCACGCGGAATACTCAGGCAGGCTCCTAACAGTGTGCCCGGAGAAGTCAGCCGGCCCGCCTAAAAAGGCGGTCGCACGTACCACGGAATTGAGGGAGCTGCTGGAGCGGTATAATTACCGCTATCACGCGCTCGATGATCCCGAAGTTCCGGACGCCGAGTACGATCGGCTCATGCTGGAGCTGCGCGCGCTCGAGACCGAGTTTCCGCAGCTGCTGGTTCCTGATTCACCGACCATGCGCGTGGGCGCCGCGCCGATTGCCGCATTCGGCGCCGTCAAGCATCGAGTCGCGATGCTGTCCTTGGACAACGCGTTCAGCGACGAAGAGGTGCGCGATTTCGACCGCCGCATTCACGAGCGGCTGTCAGTGACCGGCGCCATACGCTATTCGGCCGAGCCGAAGCTGGATGGCTTGGCCATCAGCGCGCGCTACGAAAGCGGCGCTTTTGTGCAGGGTGCGACGCGCGGCGACGGTGAAACGGGCGAGGACATCACCCAGAACTTGAGGACCATCAAGGCGCTGCCGCTGAAGCTGCGCGGCGCCGGCGTGCCGCGCGTGCTCGAAGTGCGCGGCGAGGTATTCATGCCATTCGAGGGTTTCAAGCGGTTCAATGAGGAAGCGGCAGCCCGCGGCGAAAAGAGCTTCATCAATCCGCGCAATGCCGCGGCGGGCAGCTTGCGGCAGCTCGATCCACGGATGACTGCGGCGCGTCCATTGGACCTGTTCATCTACGGGGTTGGGATCATCGAGGGCGGCGAGCTCCCGCCGCGGCATAGCGAAACGCTGAAGGAATTGCGCCGCTTGGGCTTCAAGATCTGTCCGCAGTCCACGGTTGTCGAATCGATCGAAGGCTGCTTCGAATACTACCGGGAAATGGGTGCGGCGCGTTCGAGTCTGCCGTATCAAATCGACGGCGTGGTCTACAAAGTGGACGATGTCGACCTGCAACGCAAGCTGGGCTTCATCTCGCGCGCGCCGCGCTGGGCGATCGCGCATAAGTTTCCCGCCGAGGAAGCCTTGACCGTGGTGCGCGGCATTGAGTTTCAAGTGGGCCGCACCGGCGCCTTGACGCCTGTCGCGCGCCTCGAGCCGGCATTCGTGGGCGGCGTCACGGTCAGCAATGCGACGCTGCACAACATGGACGAATTGACCCGCAAGGACGTGCGCGTGGGCGACACGGTCGTGATCCGCCGCGCGGGAGATGTCATACCGGAAGTCGCGCGGGTGCTGCTCGAGCGCAGAGGCAAGCCGGAGCCGCCGCTGATCGAGCTGCCGGGCAAATGTCCCATATGCGGCTCGCCGGTGGTGCGGGAAGCCGATCAGGCGGTCGCGCGCTGCAGCGGCGGACGGATCTGCGCGGCGCAGCGCAGGGGAGAAATCCAGCATTTCGCCTCGCGTCGCGCCATGGACATTCAAGGGCTCGGCGACAAGCTGGTGGAGCAGCTGGTCGACGGCAATTGGGTGCGCACGCCGGCGGATCTTTTCTCGCTGCAAACAGGGCAGCTTGCGGAATTGGAGCGCATGGGTGAGAAGTCCGCGCAAAAACTTCAGTCCGCGATCGAGAACGCAAAACACACCACGCTGCCGCGGTTTCTCTACGCGCTCGGCGTACGCGATGTCGGCGAGGCCACGGCATTGGCGCTTGCGCAATATTTTCCCCAGTTGGCGGAATTGCGCCGCGCTTCCGAGGAGGAAATCCAACGCGTCCCGGATGTGGGTCCGGTGGTCGCGAAGCAGGTGGCGGCCTACTTTCGCGATGCGGATAACGCCGCCGTGGTCGATCGATTGCTCGCGGCGGGGATAACGTGGCCGCCGCCGGCGCCGCTCAGCGCGAGCGCGGCGCAACGCGACAAGACCTTCGTTCTGACGGGTACGCTTCAGTCGCTGACGCGAGATGAGGCGACCGAGGCCATCGTGCAATTGGGCGGAAAAGTGAGCGGCAGCGTGTCGAAAAAAACCGATTATGTGGTGGCGGGTGCGGAGGCGGGGTCCAAACTCAAGAAGGCCGAGCAGCTCGGCGTCGCGGTGCTCGATGAAGCTGCGTTTTTGAAACTGTTGAAAACGTAGCGGATTCACCCGAATCCGCTACGTCGATGCTCAAGTCAACTTAAAGCGTTTTGTCGATCTTGGAGGTTTTCTTCAAGCCATCCACGTAGGCCTGAAGCTTCTTCTGGATCACGCCGTTGGTGACCTGCTGCTTGACCTGCTCGAACGGCGGCGGTGCTGTTTCGCGCGTGTCTTCGAGCTTGATGACGTGCCAGCCGAATTGCGTCTGCACCGGCTCTTGGGTCATTTCGCCCTTTTTCAGAGTCTTCACAGCCTCGCCGAATGGTTTGGCCATGCGCGTGAGCGTGAACCAACCCAAGTCGCCGCCATTGGCCTTGGAACCGTCGGTCGACTGGGCCTTGGCCACGTCCTCAAACTTGGCGCCGCCTTTGATCTTCTTGATGACCAGATCGGCCGCATCCTTGGATGCAACCAGGATGTGCCGCGCGTGGTACTCGGTCTTATCCATGGCCTGAATAGCCGTGTCATATTCAGCGTGCAATTCCGCGTCGGTCGGTTCTTTGTCCTTCAAATATTTCTGCGATTCCGCATCCGCCAGCACGCGGATGCGCACCACGTCGAGGCGGCTGGCGACATCCGTATCCTTGTCAACGCCGTCCTTCAAGCCCTGCATTGCCAGCAGCTGCATGTTGATCAGCTCATCCAGTACCTGGCCGCGCTGTTCGGCGGTCAGTTCAGTGGTCGGCCGGCCTTGCAGCAGGCTCTTCAAATAGATTTCGAATTCCAGGCGCGAAATCGGCGTGCCATCGATCGTGGCGACCGGCGCGGGCGCTGGGGCCGCTGCCTTGTCGGTCGCTGCCGGCGCCGCCGCCTGCTGGCCTTTTCCGCATGCCGTCATCACTAGCGCGAATGCGGTCACGGTGGCGATACGAATCCACGGTGTACTCAAGAATTGGCTCATTTGGGTCCTCTACGCAAAAAAAAAGCGACTATGGCCATTCGGCCGACGCGCCCGGGGGCGGCAGTTTAGCCTCAAACAATGCGATCTCACCAATTTTTGATGCATTTTTGGGCGCGCGCATTGATTTGCCGCGTCGCAGCAATTCCGCCCGGGAGCGTCAGTCGGGAGGCAGGGCTTCGATCGCGAGCGCGTGAATGTCGGTCTTCAAAAGATCATCGACCGCGGCGTAGACCAGTCGATGCCGAGCCACGGCGGGTATGCCGCGAAACGCCTCGGACACGATCCGTATGCGGAAATGGCTTTGACCCCCCGCGGCGCCGGCATGGCCTTCGTGGAGGTGACTTTCGTCCTCCACCGTGAGTTGGGCGGGGGCAAAACGGCTCTCCAGTCGTTCGCGCAGGCGCTGCATGCGACTGGCCGCGGGCGGCGGCGGGATTTGGGTGGTCTTGCTGCTCAGCCAGAGGACTTGCGGTATGAGAAAAATCATCGTGGCGACGCTGATGCCAAAAACTTTGAAATTCACCCAGACACTCTCTGCGAAATTGCGGGCCACATAAATATTGGCAACCGCCAGCAACGCAAACCATGCGACCCAGACGGAGTTGAGAAGCTGCCAGTTGCGCGTGGAGATTTTCAAGGGTTCAGGAAAGACGGCCTCGAGCATGCGGCGCGCCAGAGGCTGCTTGCCGATGACCATGCTGCCCAGGAACGCGATCGACGTCAGCGCCAGCAACACCGTCGGTTTCAGCTGAATAAAACGCTTATCGTGCAGCAACAGGGTTGCGGTGCCCAGAACCACCACGACCGCGGCGGTGACGATGTGCATGGTTTTGAATTTGCCCGTGCGCAGACGATTCACCAGCAACAACAGCACGCAAGCGATCATGAGTGCCGCGGTGGCCCAGTAGATGTCCAGGACCTTGAACGCGACGAAAAAAACGATGAGGGGCGACCACTCGAGGAGTTGACTCATCCAGGTATCATACGACGCGATGAGCATCTACCTGCAACTGCATCCGGTCTCCCCGCAGCGCCGCTACGTGCGCCAGGCGGTTGAAGCGCTGCGCCGCGGAGCCGTCATCGTGTACCCCACCGATTCTTGCTATGCGCTCGGCTGCCATATCGGCGACAAGGCCGCACTCGAACGCATCCGCGAAATTCGTCAAACCGACCGGAATCATCATTTCACACTGGTGTGCCGCGATCTCGCCGACGTGGGCAAGTACGCGATGGTGGACAATTGGCAGTACCGGCTGCTGCGCGCACACACGCCCGGGCCGTACACTTTTCTGCTCAAGGCCTCGCGTGAGACGCCGCGCCGCTTGAAGCACGAACGGCGGGGCACCATCGGATTGCGGGTACCCGATCACCCGGTCACCGCCATGCTGCTGAGCGAGCTTGGAGAGCCGGTGATGAGCTCGACGCTGCTGCTGCCCGGCGAAGACTTGCCGCGCACCGACGCGAAGGATATCTACGACAGGCTGGAGCACAGCGTCGATATGGTCTTGGACGGCGGCAATTGCGGCCTGATTCCTACCTCGGTGATCGACCTCTCGGGCGACCATGCCGTCGTGGCCCGCGTGGGTCGCGGTGATGTCAGTCCCTTTGCGGCAACGGTCACCGTATAATGCCGCGGCAATGCGGGCAAACACGCTCGTAATTACTTCAAATAACGAGTGCAAGCATTGGATTTAAGTAGATTTCGTGAATTTCTTGAGACTATCTCGATCTGGGCAATTCCGGTTTTGTTCGCCGTCACCCTGCACGAAGTGGCGCATGGCTGGATGGCAAGATACTTCGGCGATCGTACCGCCGAGTTGCTGGGGCGCTTGAGCCTGAATCCGCTGCGCCATATCGATCCTGTTGGAACCGTTGTCGTTCCTGGCGTACTCCTGGCGCTCGGAATGCCGCTGTTCGGCTGGGCCAAACCGGTGCCGGTGGCAGTCAGCGCGCTGCGCAGGCCGCGTCTGGCAATGGTAATGGTGGCGCTGGCCGGGCCCGCGGCGAATCTGTGCATGGCGCTCCTGTGGTGCGCAATATTGGCCGGCGTGGTGCGCATCAAGGCCGACGCGACCTTGGATCACTGGGTGGTGCTCATGGCTCAGGCAGGTATCCTCGCCAACGTGCTGCTTGCGATTTTCAATATGCTGCCGATTCCGCCGCTCGACGGCGGCCGCGTGCTCGCGGGTTTTCTGCCGCCGCGCTTGGGCGCGCGCTACGAGAGGTTGGCGCCCGTCGGCATGCTCATCGTGGTGGGCTTATCGTTTCTGGGTCTGTTCAGTTGGCTGCTCGTTCCTGCCTATAGGGCCGCGGGTCAGGTGATCAACGCGTTGATGGCGGGACCTGCGGCGTGAGCGGACCCATACAAAATCGACGCGTGTTGTCCGGCATGCGGCCCACGGGCGAGCTGCATTTGGGCAACTATCATGGTGCCCTGAAGAATTGGATCGAGCTCCAATATCAATACGAATGCTATTTCTTCGTGGCGGATTGGCACGCGCTGACCACCGGCTATGAAGATACCTCCAAGCTCGAGGAATACACCTGGAGCATGGTCATCGATTGGCTGGCTGCCGGCCTCAACCCGGGCGTTGCCACGCTGTTCATCCAGTCGAAGGTTCCCGAGCACGCGGAGCTGCATCTGTTGCTCTCCATGATCACGCCGCTCGGCTGGCTGGAACGCGTTCCCTCATACAAAGATCAGCAGTCGCAGCTTGCCGATCATGACTTGAGCACCTATGGTTTTCTGGGATATCCGCTGCTGCAGAGCGCGGATATCCTGCTGTACCGCTCGCAGTTCGTCCCGGTCGGCGAGGACCAGGTGGCGCATGTGGAGATCACGCGCGAAGTCGCGCGCCGCTTCAATCACATCTATGGACGCGAACCGGAATTCGAGCAAAAGGTGGAAAAGGCCATCAAGAGCCTGGGCACGCGAAACTCCGCGATGTATCGCGCGCTGCGCAAAGAGTTTCAGGAGAAGGGCCATGCCGATGCGCTGGCAAGGGCGCGCGCTCTGGTCGAGGCGAATGCCCGTCTCACGGTCGCCGATCGCGATCGTCTGCTGGGATTTCTCGAAGGCGCCGGGATATCGATCCTCCCCGAACCCGAGGCGCTGCTGACCGCGACGCCCAAAGTACCGGGACTCGACGGCCGCAAGATGTCCAAGTCCTACGGCAACACCATCGGCCTGCGCGAGGACACGGACTCGATCGTCAAAAAACTCAAGGCCATGCAAACCGATCCGGCGCGGGTGCGGCGCACCGATCCCGGCGATCCGGAGAAATGTCCGGTCTGGGATCTGCACAAAATATATTCGACGGCCGCGACTCGAGATTGGGTGCAGAAAGGCTGCCGCTCCGCGGGAATCGGTTGTTTGGAGTGCAAGGCGCCGCTGATCGAAAAAGTCGTGGAGGAGGTGTCCGGCATTACAAAGCGCGCCCTGGAGTTCGAAGAGAATCCGGACCTGGTACGCGGTATCATCGCCGAGGGGTGCGAGCGGGCGCGGACGGTGGCACGCGACACGCTGGATGCGGTCCGACAAGCTATGGCAATGAACTACCGATGAAACCTGAATTGACCTTGGTTCCAAGCGCGCCGCCCCCGGCGCCGGCCGGCGTCAGTGCGCCGGCTCAAGGCGAAATGCCGTTTGCGGTCGTGGAGGGACAGCCCATTGTCGAGATGCCGCGAGACTTGTACATACCGCCGCAGGCCCTCGAGGTATTTCTCGAGGCGTTTGAAGGGCCGCTCGACATGCTGCTGTACCTCATTCGGCGGCAGAACCTCGATATTCTCGACATTCCGATTGCGGAAATCACCCGCCAATACATGCGCTATATCGAGTTGATGCAGGTGCTGCAGCTCGAGTTGGCGGGCGAATATCTTCTAATGGCGGCGACGCTGGCCGAAGTGAAATCGCGCATGCTGCTGCCGCGGGTCGGCACCGATGAGGCGGCGGATGAGGCGGATCCTCGTGCGGAACTGGTGCGCCGCCTTCAAGAATATGAACGCTTCAAGCGTGCGGCCGAAGGAATCGACCGCATGCCGCGGCTGGAGCGCGATACCTGGGTTGCTTCGGCTGAGCTGATCGACCGCAAGGTCGTGCGCATTGCGCCGCAAGTGACGCTGCAGGAAATGCTGATTGCCTTTCAAGATGTACTGTCGCGCAGCGACATGTTTGCCCACCACCACGTGCAGCGCGAACCCTTGTCCGTGCGTCAGCGAATGACCGATGTGATGTCCTTGCTGCAGACCAACGCCTTCGTCGATTTCGTACGCCTGTTTACCGCCGAAGAGGGTCGCCGCGGAGTGACGGTGACGTTCGTGGCGATCCTGGAACTATTGCGTGAGGGGTTGATCGAAATAGTTCAATCGGAAGCCTATGCGCCACTGCATGTGCGCCTGGGCAATCCGGCTCGGCACCTGTCGCTGGTTGCCGACGACAATGCCGCCAACGATGACCTTGCGAGAACTCAATGAACCATCAATACGTGAAGAATGTGGTCGAAGCAGCGCTGCTCGCAGCCGGCAGGCCGCTGACGGTGGAAGAGCTGACGAGCGTCTTCGACGAGCGTGACGGATCGGTCGCTGACGAAGTCAAGGGCGCGATTGCCGCGCTCAGCGAGGAGTATGCGACGCGCGGCCTGGAGTTGCTGGAAGTGGCCAGCGGTTATCGAATTCAAATCAGGGCGGCAGTGGCGCCGCCCGTGGCGCGCTTGTGGCAGGAGCGCCCTGCGAAATATTCGCGCGCGCTGCTCGAGACCCTGGCCTTGATCGCTTATCGACAGCCGATTACGCGCGGTGAAATCGAGCAAATTCGCGGTGTCGCGGTCAATCCGAACATCATCAAGACATTGCAGGAGAGGAATTGGACCCGGGTGGTTGGCCACCGCGACGTGCCGGGTAAACCTGAGTTGCTGGGAACGACGCGGGAATTTCTCGATTACTTCAGTTTGAAGAAGTTGGATGATCTGCCGACGCTGGCGCAGCTCAAGGAGCTGGAAGATCTACGCGTACAACTGACGCTGCCCGGTGCGGAAGCCCAGGTCTTGGCGGAAGCTGAAGCCGGAACTGAAACTGAAACCCAGATTGACGCCGCCGCGGATGTTGAGCCGCAGGCGGAGGACGATGAGGAGCCGCCGGCCGAAGGCGCCGGGCCGCGGACTCAAGGTCTGGTCGCCAGTGGTGCGCAAGACGACTCGAATTGATGCGGCCGCGACCGCCTCAGCCTAGGCGACGTTCGGCCGCAGCACCGCAAAAGGAGCCGCCGCCCGGCGAGCGCGTGCAGAAACTGCTCTCGGCTGCGGGCATTGGTTCACGCCGCGAAGTCGAACGTTGGATTCGCGAGGCTCGGCTGAAGGTCAACGGCGAAGTGCCGGCGCTTGGCGCGAAGCTCACCCCCAAGGACCGCATCACCTTGGATGGGCGGCCGGTCAGATTGCACGCACCGGCCGTCAAGGAAACCCGCGTTCTTTTGTTTCATCGTTCCCCGGGTGAAAATCTCGACCTGAAGGCCGCGACCTCGCGGGCCGCCGAGCACCTGAAACTGCCGCGCTCAGCGGGCCGCTGGCTTGCGATCCAACCGATGCCGCCGGTGGACGGCGGCCTCGAAATCCTCACCGACGACGGCTCGTGGGCGCACCGCGTATCGCAAGGCGTGCATGCGCTGACGATCGACTATGTCCTGAGAATGCGCGGTCCGTTGAAGGAAGAACTGGTCGAGGAATTTCGCGCAGCCACCGACTGTGAAGGCGAGGCGATGAGTATTTTGCAGGCGGACGCGAAGTATGGCGAGGGATTCAATCACTGGCTCACCGTCACGGCGCGCGCGACCCGTTCCGCGCAAGTGCGGCATTGGTTTGCCGCTCGCGGCATCATCGTGAGCCGCTTGATGCGCGTGCGCTTCGGTCCGGTGCATTTGGGCCACGATCTGCCGCGGGGCCACTCGCGGGCCATGCTGGCCGGCGAACGCAACGCGCTGATCAATGAAGTCGACGCCGCCAAGCCGACAGTGCCGACGCCTGAGGCTGTTTAGGCTTCCCCGCGCGCAGGAATGGTTAATCAGAGAAAGAGCACTCTATGGTCCATCGCGGAATTTACCGCGGTGGTCCTGATCCAATTGTTCGTCATGCGCTATATCGTCCTCGTGCTCGGAGTCGGGGCGCTGGGCATCTGGTCGGTTCTCATGTCCGCTGCGCAAATCGCGCGCTTTTTTGATCCTGGAGCGTCTGCCGGAATGGGACGATTTTTGGCGATAGCCACTATGGAGCGGAATATCCGCCAGATAGAAAATATTTTGGCGACGATCGTTTATATAACCTTGCCATTGTACCTGTCGCTTTCGGCGATTCTGTTTTTCCCTCTGCGCGGAGGCTTGACGTTCGTCTTGAAGGATCAGGCGCTGATTGAAGGCCGTCATTTATTGATTTACGCTCTGTGTTCCTATATCGCGCAAATCCTATCCAGCGCATTCGCCGGCTCTCTGATAGGACTTCACCTCAGCTTTCGCAAAAGCCAAATAGCAATTTCGGCGATCGCGCTTCAGGCGATCGTATCCGTGACTCTTATCAGACGTTACGGACTGGCAGGACTCGCGATTGCGCAGATCGCGAACTATTCTTTCACTATCGTCATGTCGGTCCTCATCATGAAGATGAGCGTGGGCGTCCGATTGAAAGGACTGTTGCGTTTCAATTGGGACACGATTCGTAGGATCATGTCCTTCGGAATCGGGATTCAAGCATCCTCGCTGGCGTGGGGTGCGTTCGAAACTTCCATCCGTTTCATCATGTCGCGGTTCGCCGGCGTCGAACAGGTCGGCACTTATGAAATTGCCTACAGGGTATCCAGCCAGGCGCGCGTACTGGCCTATTACGTCAGCCAGTCGCTTGCTCCCATGTTTGCGACTCTCGGTGCGAGCGACAAACCGGGATTGCTGGCCTTTTACCGCCAGGTATACGCTCGCTATACTTTGTTCGCAGCATCGGCGGCCATCGCCATCATTGTTTTCTCGCCGCTTACAAGCTTGATCATGTTGGGTCGACTCGACCGAATGTTCCTGCTGTTCTCGGCCCTCACTGCGTTGGGCACAATGGCCCACATAGTGGCATCTCCATCGGAGCTTACGGCAGTCTCCATGGGCCTATTGCGGTACAACGTTGCAGGAGTACTTGCGGCGCTGATTGTCATGTTGCTGTTCGGTCCCTTGCTTGGTTATTTGTTTCAGGGACCTGGTGTGGCGTCGGCAGTCCTATTGGCGGCGTTGATTGCCGTTTCTATTCCGCTGGTCTTCAATAACGGGGCCTTGAATTTGCCGCGCCTCCCTGCGTTCCGCCGAGATTTGAATCTCGCGGGATTGATCGAGGGTATTCGCTGGCCCAGACAGTGATTTGCCCCTGGTTCCGTCGCCTACGCGAGCATGGCTGTGGGGCGATGCGGACATCGCTCAAAACGCACGAGATTGCTTGGAGCGCCGGCTGCTGATTAGTTGGTCGGCACCTTCGAGGCGTCCAGCAACTGCGCCAAATACTGCTGCCAAACGGCCGCCCAGGTGTGGGTACCGTGACCATGCGTTTGATCCGAGGCCTGCAGCAGCACGAAGCGCCCACCCTTGACGCGCTTGATTTCCCGCTCCGCGATGCCGAGTTCCGGCGGGTTGATGAAATCATCGCCCGAATTGATTTGCAGCAACGGCGCCTTGATCTTCTCCAGCCCCGGCGACGGGTCGTAGTCCCGCGAGGCGTTGACCTGGTACAAAAAGTCGTTGGCGTCCAGATCTTCCAGTTGGCGCTGCATATATTTTTGGACGAATTCATCGGCGTCATCCCGATTGGGGAGACTGATTTGCATTTGAATCGGCGCGCTTCCCGCGATCAGCAACAAGCTCGCCACGGTGCGCATGCCGGAGATGGGTTGGGTTGCATACTCGCCCTTCAACCATTGCGGATCGTTGCGAATTGCCTCCACGGTCAGTTCGCGCCATACCCGATTGCGTCCCGCAATCTGCACCGGCAGGCAGGCGAGGGGCATCAGGGCGTCCATGAAATCCGGATAGGCCTCTGCCCACATGAACGTGTGCATGCATCCCATCGAGGTGCCCATGACCAGCCGCAGGTGGTTCACCTCGAGGCCCTTCGTGACCAGCGCATACTGCGCGGCCACCATGTCCTGATAGGAATATTGCGGAAAGCGCGCACGCAAACCGTCGCTCGGCTTGCTGGATTTCCCGTGACCGATGCCGTCGGGGAGAATGATGTAATATTTTTCGGCATCCAGCAGCTGTCCCTTGCCGAACAGCACGCCGGAAAATCTCTCGTTGATCAGGCTGCGGCCGGAACCCCCGGTGCCGTGCATGATCAGGACCGCGTTGGTGACACGCCCCTGTGCATCTTTTTTCGCCTTGCCGAGAAACGTGTAGTGCATGCGCAGTTCGGGCAGGGTTTCTCCCGATGCAAAGTGGAAATTATGGATGACATAGTCGCCCTCGAGCGGACGCAGGTCCGCCGCGGCGGCATTGGCGGCTGCAGCAAACCCGGCGCAGAGCAACAGCGTCAAGGCGCCAGAATAGAGTGTCCGTGTGTGCATCCTGAAGAGTCCTCGAATGTTATTGGGCTTCAATGAACTGACCATCAATACCGCGGCCGCGTTCACTCAGCAAGTATAAAAAGGGACCGCTGACCGATTCCGCGCTCGGTACCGTGTTCGGATCCTCCGCCGGATAGGCAGCCGCCCGCATGGCGGTGCGCATCCGGCCGGGGTTTACGCTGTTCACGCGAATGTTCGCCTCACCCTCCAATTCTTCCGACAGCATGCTGCGAACCGACTCCAATCCCGTCTTGGATACCGCGTAGGCGCCCCAGAAGGGCCGCGATCGCTTCACCACGCCGCTGCTGACGAAGATGATCGAGGCGTCCTCGGACTTGCGCAAGTTCGGCAGCAAGACTTGGGTGAGGATAAAGGGGGCCGTCAGATTCACGTGCAGAACCTTGCACCAGGTCGGCACATCATATTGCTCGAGCGGCGTGCGATCGCCCAGCAAACCCGCAGCATGGACCAAACCGTCCAGTTTGCCGAATTCCCGGCCAATCACGTTCGCCAGCGCGTCGTAATCCACCGCCGTGGCGAGCGCCAAATCCAGCGCCGCGATTGCGGGCTGAGGCGCACCCAAAGTCTCGATTTCATCGTACACGCGATCGAGCTTGGCGCTGTTGCGTCCCGATAGGATCACACTGGCTCCGGCGCGCGCACATTCGATGGCCAGCGCCCGCCCGAGTCCGCTGCCGGCTCCGGTAATCAGAATGGCGCGTCCCTTCAGCAGGTCGCGGTCCGGCATGAAATCTCTGGGAATCATAGGGTCCTTATCATCGATGGTCGTCAATGGGCGCGCCGTGCCGTCGACCACGCCAGCAGCATATCCCGCATGCCGGTCGACTCGAGCGTCGGCGTACCTCGGTTCAATTGCTTCAGTCCCAGGGCTGCCAGCACCAACAGGTGCCGCTGTTCGGAGCGGCGTGCGCCGGGCAGCGCCTGCGCCGCGATTGCGTAGTCTCGGGCAGCGCGCTCTCGAAGCCGTTGCAGATAGCCTGCCAGCTCTGCCGGCGGATGATCGGCGCACAGGCCGGCATTGTCGATGCCTGCGGCCAGAAGCTCGTCCACGGCAAACGGCACGCGTCCCGAACGCACTTCGCGCGGGTAGTCGCGTATCGAGCGCGACAGATAGTCAGCCACCGCCAATGCCCGGGTGCACTCTTCCAAGCTCGTTTCATCCAGATCGCTCGAGGCCAGCCGGGATGCTACCAATAATGGATAGGCGCGCAGGGCGCAGGCGTGAGGCACGAGGTCCGTCCCTCGTTCCAGCGGCGCGCCGTCGGTTTCAGTGACCGCCGCATCGATCGACGATGCCAAGGGAGTGAAATCGACTTCGCCGGCACGCGGCAAGGATGCGAGATATGCGCCGATGGGATGCACCGGGACACCGGCCGCCAGACGGCGAACTTCTTCCTGCCACCATGCCAACTTGATGCGTGCCGCGCTGTGTTCGGTCGCCGGATCCATCAAGGCGTTCCACTCGGCGAGCAGGGCATAGATCCCGAGCAGCGGCGCGCGCACCGTTGCGGCTGCGAACAACCAGCTCCAGTAGCGCACCGATCCCTTGGGGATGGCTCGCGCGCGATACGTTTCATCGAGTGCTTTCAGGGCCTGGCTCATCGGCGGGGCTATGCTCGGTGCCGTTGGTTTCTGCGGCGAAGTCCAGCGCGCCGTTGTCCTGTACGGCATCTACGCGCGGCGTACGCGCGAGGCTCGATACCGGTTCGATGGGTTCGATTTCTCGATTCACGCGCAGCCCCAGGCCCTCGAAACGGCGCGCGGCCGGCAGCACTTGTTGTTCCAGGGAACCCACCGCGCGGTTGAAGGACTCGACGCTGCCGCCGAGAGATTTTCCCAATTTGGCCAGATGCTCGCCGAATACCGCCAAGCGCTTGTAGATCTCTTCACCCAGTTGCCGCACCTCGGCGGCATTCGCCGCGAGGACCGTTTGTTTCCAGCCGTACGAGACCGCTTTCAATAGCGCGACCAGGCTGGTCGGGGTCGCCAGCATGACGTTTTGGCGCATCGAATCATCGATCAGGCCCGGATTTTCCTGCAGCGCCGCCGACAGGAATTGATCGCCCGGCAGGAACAGGACGACGAAATCCGGACTGCGCTCGAACTGCGACCAATACTGTTTCGAAGACAGTTCGCGAACTCGTGCGCCGACGATCTGCGCGTGCCGGCGCAATTGGGCGGCGCGCTCGGTTTCATCCTGAGCTTCCACGGCCGCGAGGTAGGCCTCCAGCGGAGTTTTGACATCCACGACGATGTCGCGCTGCTCCGGCATGTGCACGATCATGTCGGGCCGTATCGAGCCGGTGTCGGTTTTGCGATGCTGCTGCTCGGTGAAATCCACATGCATGGTCATGCCCGACAGTTCGACCAAGCGGCGCAGCGTAATTTCGCCCCACTGCCCGCGCACGTCGGGGCGGCGCAGCGCCGTCACCAGATTGCGCGTCTCGCGCGACAACGAACTCTGGCCGCTCGCCAATACCTCCATTTGCACCTTGATGGTCGCAAACGAATCGATGCGGTCGCGTTCAATGGCTTGTATCTGGGCCTCGGTCTTGGCCAGCGCCTCGCGAATCGGTTTGACCAACGATTCAATGGCCGTCTCGCGTTCCTTCAACACCTGCGAGGCATCCAATTGTTGCCGCGCCAGCCGTTCGCGCGCGAGCGTCAAGAACACCTCGCTGTTGCTCTGCAGGCTCTCGCGCGCGAGTTCGCCGAATACGCCCTGCAGTTGGTCGCGTGCGCGCACCAGAGTTTGTTCGCGTTCCGCGCTCAACATCTCTTCGGTCTTGAGCCGCGCTCGCAACAATTCCACGTCGATGCGCAGCGCCTGTTCGCGGCGTGCCCGCCACAATAGTGCCGCCAACCCGCCGAGCACGATGCCGACGATCAGCGCCGCCCACACCCTGATGTCGCTCATAGCCGGCCGCTGGCCTTCAGCCAGTCCAAAAGATCCAGCGGCCGGTTCAGATAGCCGTCGCCGCGCCAAGCGGTCGAGTCCTCATCGGCGCGCAGGTAGCCGTAGTTCGCGACCAGTGCCGGCATCTCTGCCGCATGTGCCGCCTGCACGTCGCGCTGCGCATCGCCTACATAAATGCATTCGTCGGGACGTACCTCGGCGAGGGCGGCCGCGTGCAACAACGGCAACGGATGCGGTTTGCGCTCCGCCAGGGTATCGCCGCTGACCACGCAGGCGAAGCGCGCCCGAATCCCCATGTCCGCGAGCAAGGGATCGGTAAGCCATGCGGCCTTGTTGGTGACGATGCCGCTTTTCACGTGCCAACCCGCCAGGGTGTCCAGCACATCCTCCATGCCGGGGAACAGCCGCGTTTCCCGGCAAATCGCGCCGCGATAGATGTCCAGGAAGCGCTTTTGCAGCGCCGCCAGATGTTCCGCGTCCGCATCTGGAAATCCTGTCTTGACGACGCGGGCGGCGCCGTGACTCACCGCGCTGCGCACGGCATCAAAGGGCAGGGGCGCGAGTGAGTGTTCTTCGCGCAACCGGTTCAGCGCGCCGACCATATCCGGTGCGGTATCAAGCAGGGTGCCGTCCAAGTCGAACAATACCGCCCGTAACGTGACCGCCATGTCAATCCGGGCGTCTGAAGTGCGCAAGGTAGTTGATGTCCGTGTTCGGCGAGAGCCGAAATGCGCGCGTCAATGGATTGTAGGTAATCCCGGTCAGATCGATCAGGTCCAAGCCCGCTGCGCGCCCCCAGCGGGCAAGCTCCGAAGGACGGATGAATTTCAAGTATTCATGAGTGCCTCTCGGCAGCAGGCGCGCAATGTACTCAGCCCCGACGATCGCGACCGCAAACGCCATCGGCTTGCGGTTCAAGGTGGAAACGATGACATTGCCGCCGGGTTTGACCACGGTGGCGAGAGCCGCCAGCGTTGCGGCCGGGTCCGGAACATGTTCGAGCATTTCCATGCAGGTGACCAAATCGAATGAACCGGGATTTGCGGCCGCCAACTCTTCCGCGGCGATCGCCTTGTATTCGACCGCCAGCTTGGCCTCGAGCGCGTGCAGTTCCGCGACGTCGAGAACCTCCTGCGACAGGTCGATTCCGAGCACGCGTGCACCGCTGCGCGCCATCGCTTCGCTCAATATCCCTCCGCCGCAGCCCACATCGAGCACTCGCGCATCTCTCAAGCCAGCCGCATGTTCGACGTATCGCAGACGCAGCGGATTGAGTTCATGCAGCGGTTTTGAAGGACCGGCAGGATCCCACCAGCTCTGTGCCAGCGAGGCAAACTTCGCCAGTTCCGCAGGATCGACATTTCGCCCGGATGCACTCATGTCTCAACCTCTCGCATTCAAGCGCAGGGGCCACGCCGCCGATCGGGCAGCGACATCGGGCCAATCGAGACGAGTCAATTCGCCGCCCGACAGGAGTTGCCGCCCTGCGACCCAGACGTCGCTTACGATGTCACGGCCGCCGCCGAAAACCAATTGTGCGAGCGGATCGCCCAAGGGCTGAGTGGCCGGACCGGACAAATCGACGCAGCACAGGTCGGCCCATTTTCCGTTTTCCAGAGTTCCCACCTCACTCTCGAGCCCCAAGGCTGCGGCGCCGCCACGGGTGGCGGCGTGCAGTCCATTCCAGGCGTCGGTCAGCAGCGCGACTATTTTCATGTCCCCCCAAACGTCTTGGCTCAAGGCAGCGCCGCCGCTGCCGAGCCCGAGTCGAACGCCCGACTCGGCAAGCGCCGCGATCTCCGGCAAGCTGCCGCCGGATTGCAAGTCCCACTGGGGGCACAGCGTGATGGAGACGCCGGTGCGCTGCATCTGGCTCATCTCCGCCGCCGTCAAATGGACCACGTGCAGCGCATTGAGCGCCGGCGTCAGCAGACCCAATTGCCATAGGCGCTCGATGGGCCGCATTCCGTGCATCTCCAGGCACGCTGCGATTTCATGCAGCGACTGATGCACATCGATCAAGATGCCGGCGTCGAGTTCATCGGCCAGCGTGACCAGCCGCGCGAAGGTCGCGTCGCTCAAGGTATTCGGCGCGCGCGGCGCAAAGGCTGTCGACACCAATGGGTCGCCCTTGTATTTGTCGCGCAGGCCCAGGGAGCGCGTCAAAGACTGGGCCGCAGTATTCGCCCAGGGCGTCGCGGTCTCGGTCACCGGCATGCCGACCACCACGCGCATGCCTTGTTCATTCGCCGTGCGCAGCGTTTCTTCCGGGAAATAAGAGCGATCGCAGAAACAGCTGATCCCGGATTTCAGCATTTCGGCAATGGCCGCCAAGGTGCCGTCGCGCGCGAAATCAGGATTGACGATCCGCTCGATTGCCGAGGCCCGGCCCTTTGCGCCGCGATACAGCAGCGAGGCGGCATCGGTTTGCGCATTCACCATGCCCGGCATCAAGAGGTGCGAATTTCGCTGCAGTACCGCCGTCGCGGAATAGCGCATCGCCGCCGTGGAACTCGGCAAAATGTCGAGTATTCGGCCATCGCGCACCACCAACGAATGATCTTCGAGGAGCGCATTTCGCGCGGTCATGCAAGCGATCCAGCGGACCTCGATACGTAAATCGGCGGCAACAAAGGGCATGCCGGAAGTATATCGGCAAAAGCCGCGCAGTAGGCTTAAGAACCAGCGGGATATGTGCTAGAATTCCCGGATGTTTCAGACCTGCCTTGTCCCCTTTAAAACCCCTCAATAGACGCCGAAAGAAGGCACCGGACTCTCGCAAATGGCCGAGATTGCACGCGAAATATTGCCCGTAAATCTCGAAGACGAGATGCGCAAATCCTATCTCGATTACGCAATGAGCGTCATCGTGGGACGCGCCTTGCCCGACGTCCGCGACGGCTTGAAGCCGGTGCACCGGCGCGTGCTGTATGCCATGCGCGAGCTGAGCAACGACTGGAACAAGGCCTACAAGAAATCCGCGCGCGTGGTCGGCGACGTCATCGGCAAATACCACCCGCACGGCGATGCGTCCGTTTACGACGCGATCGTGCGCATGGCGCAAGAATTTTCGATGCGCTATTTGCTGGTCGACGGGCAGGGCAATTTCGGGTCGGTGGACGGCGATCCGCCGGCTGCCATGCGCTACACGGAAGTGCGCATGTCCCGGTTGGCAGGAGAACTGTTGGCGGATATCGACAAGGAAACGGTCGATTTCAATCCTAATTACGATGAATCCGAGCACGAGCCGGCGGTACTGCCCGCGCGCATTCCAAATCTGTTGATCAACGGATCTTCGGGAATCGCGGTGGGCATGGCCACCAATATCCCGCCGCATAATCTGACCGAGATCATCAGCGCGTGCATCGCGCTCATTGAAAATCCGGACATTACGCTCGGCCAGTTGATGCAGATCGTCCCGGGCCCGGATTTTCCGACTGCGGGATTCATCAACGGCGCCCAGGAAATCGTCCTCGCCTATAAGACGGGGCGCGGCCGCCTGCACCTGCGCGCGCGCACCCATTTCGAGGACGTCGGCAAGGGCGAGCGGCAAGCCATCATCATCACCGAACTGCCTTACCAGGTGAACAAGGCGCGCTTGATCGAGCGCATCGCTGACTTGGTGCGCGACAAGCTCATCGAAGGCATTGCCTCCGACGGCCTGCGCGACGAGTCCGACAAAGACGGCATGCGCGTC
>Ga0193716_1000839_pt1 | contig 18401 bp, 17 predicted proteins | sample U2c1metaG_FD_145901 | JGI IMG/M metagenome (GOLD analysis project Ga0193716, IMG submission 145901) | Soil microbial communities from a riparian zone of the East river system, Colorado, United States - U2c1 | ecosystem: Environmental > Terrestrial > Soil > Riparian zone | place: USA: East River...
CATCGTCGAGCAGCTGCCGTGGGGCGCCGAGCACTATCTGAAAACGGGAGTCACGATTCCCCCCGAGGAGATGCAGCGCCTCGGCCGCGACGTGAGCGCGATCCTCGTGGGCGCACTCGGCGACTCGCGCGTGCCGGACAACGTGCATGCGCGCGACATCCTGCTCGGGATGCGCTTTCAGCTCGATCTTTACGTGAACGAGCGCCCCGCGCGGCTGTTCGACGACAGACTCACACCGCTCAAGGGAAAGACCGTTCGCGATTTCGACTTGATGGTGTTCCGCGAGAACACCGAGGGGTTGTACGTGAGCGTGGGCGGTTCGTTCAAGGTCGGCACGCCGGACGAGATCACGATTGCCGAAGAGCTCAATACGCGAAAAGGTGTGGAGCGCATCATTCGCCACGCTTTCTCGTGGGCGCGCGCACACGGGAAGACGCGCGTGACGATGGCGGACAAGGCGAATGCGATCGCCGCGCACGGTCTCTGGCGCCGCGTCTTCGAGGAGGTCGGCGCCGAGTACGCGGACATCAAGCGCGACACGCGCTACATCGACGCGATGGCGATGGACCTCGTGCGCACTCCCGAGGCGTTTCAGGTGATCGTCACTGGAAATCTGTTTGGCGACATCATCTCCGATCTCGCTTCGATTCTGGTGGGCGGGCTCGGAATCGCGCCGAGCGCGAACCGGCATCCGGGGAGGGTGACGATGTACGAGCCGGTGCACGGGAGCGCGCCACCGCTCGTGGGGAAGGACGTCGCGAACCCGATGGCAGCGATTCTCTCGCTGGCGATGATGCTCGACGGTGTGGGCGAGGCGGCGTCGGGCGCCGCGGTGGAGCGTGCGGTGCGCGCCGCGATCGCGGCGAATGTGGGGACGCCGGACATCGGCGGAACGCTCGGGACGCGCGCAGTGGGCGACTGGATCGCGAAGCACGTGCGCGAGGGATAATTCGGGCAGTTCCCCCCGTCGCGGGAGGTGGTCATCTTTCGAGACTAACCTCCGTTTGGGGAATCCAGTGGGCACTCAGGGCACTAAGCGCGACATCGTCTTTCTTTCCGGCGTTCGCACGCCGTTCGGAACCTTCGGCGGCACGCTCAAGGACTTCAGCGCGATCGACCTCGGCGTCTTCGCCGCGAAGGCAGCGATGGATCTCGCGCACGTCGAGCCGAAGGAGATCCAGCACGCGATCTTCGGCAACGTGATGCAGACGACGTCCGACACCATTTATTACGCGCGACATGTCGCGCTCAGGGCCGGCGTGCCCGAGGAAGTTCCGGCGCTGACGGTGAATCGGCTGTGCGGCTCCGGCTTCCAGGCCGTGGTGAGCGGCGCGCAGGAGATTTTGCTCGACGAGGCGGAGGTGTGTCTCGTTGGCGGTGGCGAGTCGATGTCGCAGGCGCCGCACATCGCGCGCGGCATGCGCTGGGGCCTTCAACTCGGCAAGAGTCCCGTGCTCGAGGACTCGCTGTGGGAAGGACTCAAGGACCCGTACGCCGGATGCGCGATGGGTGACACGGCCGAGAACGTCGGCGCGAAGTTCAGCGTCGATCGGTTGTGCAGCGATGAGTTCGCGCTGCGCTCGCAGGTGCTCGCGCGCGACGCGTGGGCGGCAGGAATCTACGCGGACGAGGTGATCGGCGTGCCCGTTCGCAATCCGAAGACGAAGAAGGAAGAAATATTCGCGCGCGACGAGCACATGCGTCCCGACACCACCGCCGAAGGGCTCGCGAAGCTGCGAACGGTGTTCAAGGAAGGTGGACTCGTCACGGCGGGAAATGCATCGGGAATCGGTGATGGCGCGGGTGCGCTCGTGATCTCGAGCGCCGAGTACGCGAAGCGCACGGGGAAGAAGCCGCTCGCGCGGCTCGTGTCGTGGGGAACGGCGGGCGTCGATCCGAAGATCATGGGAATCGGCCCCGTGCCCGCGAGTCAGATCGCGCTCAAGAAGGCGGGAATGACGCTCGATCAAATCGACCTCGTCGAGGTGAACGAAGCGTTTGCATCGCAGGTCTGCGCAGTGGAGCGCGGGCTCGGCATCGATCGCAACAAGCTGAACATCCACGGTGGCGCGATCGCGTTGAGCCATCCGCTCGCCGCGTCGGGCGCCCGCATCTGCGCACATCTGATCCACGCGCTGAAGGCCACCGGGAAGCGCTATGGCCTCGGCTCCGCCTGCATCGGCGGCGGCCAGGGGATCGCGGTGATCATTGAATCGCTCGCGTCGTAGTCACGTCGTTGCGGTAGGCATGGCGGCGAGCGCGCTCGCTCTCGCCGCCGGCTGTTCGGGACTCGTCGGCGCGAACACGCAGCCGGAGGCCGAGCCTGCGCCTGCGCCGCCGTCGATCAGCCAGGAAGTGATCGGGCAGACGCCGTGGCCGGTGAAAACGCGCTACGTCGTCGACCTGTGGCTCCACGGCTACGCGATGCTCATCACGGACACTTCGCGCACGCCGGCGTTTCGACGCGACTATCGCGACGCGATGATCGTCGCCAAGAACAGCAGGAACATCCTCACGCAGCTCGATCAGAACGCGGAGATGTTGCAGCACGGGCTGCGCGTGAATCCGCGGCTCATCGAAGGGGCGCGACTCGCGCTGCGCGAAGGGAGCTGGGAGGAGATGGGGAATGACATCGCCGCCTTCCTCACCGGCGGCGCCGACTCCGCGAGCGGCAAGAAGCGTCAGTCGGCCTTGAGCACCTGGAAGCGGGCGCCGCACGCGAGCGAGGAAACCGTCGACATGTCGGCGGCGCTCGGCGCCATCTATCGCACCGAGGCCGATCGCGAGTGGCTCAAGACCTTCGCGCTCTCGCTCACCGACGAGCACTCGAAGTTCTACGAGCAGTATTGGCGCGAGCAGCAGCGCGCGCTGCGTCCTGCGCTCGCGGCAGTGGACACGCAGTTCTCGCAGCGCTACCTCAAGCTGCTGCGCAGCTATTTTCGCGGCGTGCAGCTTCAGACGGGCGAGATCGTGCTCTCCCTCCCGCTCGGCGGCGAGGGACAGAACATTTTGCAGGGGCAGCACTCGATCGCGATCGGATTTCCGGATGTCGCCGACTCGTCGCTCGACGCGGTATACGAGTTCGCGCACGAAGTCGTCGGTGGAGTGGCCGAGCAGGCGGTGCGCGAGCGGATCACGCCTGCGGAGTTTCGCGCAGGGGTGGGCGCGCCGCTCGTGAGTCCGGCGAAGGTTCGCGGTGGCGCCTTGCTCTTGCAGCGCGCGATCCCCGAGCTCGTGAATGGATACGAGCGCCACTATCTCGCGATCGCGCGGATCCCGGCGACGGGCAGCGACGTCGAATCCGCGTTCGTGCGCGCTTTTCCGGTGCGGCAGACCATCATCGATGGAATGGATCAGCGACTCGACGAAGTGCTGAAGGCGGCGGACTGATGGCCGAGACGCCGAAGCCCGAGTCGTCGTCCGCGCCGGTGCCCGCTCCCATTCCGGCCGCATCATCCGCGCCCGGCACTCCCGCGCCGCTGGAGCGCGCCGCGCTCGAGCGCGTGCTCGCGCGCGCGGCCGAGCTTCAGGCGGGGGATGTCGATACGGGCGAGATGACGCTCACCGAGGCACAGATCCTCGACGTCGGCAACGAGGTCGGAATTCCGGCGAAGCATCTGCGCCAGGCGCTCGCGGAGGAGCGCTCGCGGATCGCAGTGCCCGTGGAGCTCGGCCGCGTCGCGGCGATCTTCGGCTCGGCGACGGTGTCGGCCAGCCGCACCGTGCGCGGCAAGCCCGCGGAGCTGTTCGAGAAGCTCGACCAGACGATGCAGCGCGACGAGTCGCTGCGCGTGAAGCGTCGCTTTCCCGATCGCATCGCGTGGGAGCCGATGGGCGGCATGGCGACGGAATTTCGCCGGCTGCTGAACGTCGGCGGTCACGGATACCGACTCGCGCGTGCGGAGGAAGTCTCGGCGACCGTGATCGCGATCGATGCCGAGCGCTCGATCGTGCGGCTCGACGCGAGCCTCGCCAACGTGCGCAAGCAGCGCATCGCGGGCGGAAGCGGCATGGTCGTCGCCGGCGGCGTGACGAGCGGCGTATTGGCCGCACTCGGCGTGATGGTGGCGGTCGCGGCGCTGCCGGTGGCGGCGGCGCTCGTCGGCGGCTATTTCGTGGCGCGGAGCCATGCGCCACAGGTTGCGGGCGCGCAGCTCGCGCTCGAGCAAATGCTCGACCGCCTCGAGCGCGGCGAGCTGCAGCGTCCCTCGCTGCTCTCGGCGATCACTTCGAGCGCGGGACTTCGCTGGCCCTGATCGTTCTTCACCACACTACCCTCTTCGACCTCAATAAATGACAACGATTGCGACCGTCGGCGTGCTCGGCGGAGGACTCATGGGCTCGGGCATTGCGCAGGTGGCGGCGCTCAACGGCTTCACCACGATCGTGCGCGAGGTGGATGACGCGTCGGTGCAGCGCGCGCGGACGAGTATCGAGAAGTCGCTCGGAAAAGCGATCGAGAAGGGGAAGCTCACGGAGCAGGGGCGCACGGAGACGATGGGACGTCTCACCTTCACGACGAAGGTCGCGGACCTCGCGCCCGCGGACATCGTGGTCGAGGCGATCGTCGAAGATCTCGACCTGAAGAACGCGATCTGGAAGGAGCTCAACGCCCTCTGCAAGCCGCACACGATCTTCGCGTCGAACACGTCGAGTCTCACGATTGCGGCGATGGCCTCGGCTGGCGGGCGCGGCGACCGGATGGTCGGGCTGCACTTCTTCAATCCGGTTCCGGTGATGAAGCTCGTCGAGGTGGTGAAGACCGTCACCACGAGCGATGAGACATTCAAGCGGGCGTTCGACTTTGCGAAGGCGCTCAAGAAGGAGCCGATCGCGGCGAAGGACAATTCGGGATTCGTCGTGACCCTGCTGCTCGTCCCCTATCTCCTCGACGCGATCACCGCGCTGGAGCGGGGCGTCGCGAGCGTCGAGGACATCGACAAGGGGATGATGCTCGGCACCGGCTACCCGATGGGTCCCTTCACGCTGCTCGACTTCGTCGGGTTGGACACGACGTACAAGATCGCCGAGATCATGTTCGACGAGTATCGCGAGAAGCGGTACGCGCCGCCGCCGCTGCTCAAGCGGATGGTGCTGGCGGGCTACTATGGCAAGAAGTCGAAGCGCGGATTTTACGATTACAGTGTAGAGCCGCCGGTGGTGAGCAAGTTGGGGCTTTAGGAAAATGCTTTAGGCAGTCTCCGTTTGTTGTCCGTTTGATCCGTTAACTCCGTATCAAAAGTGTTGATGCGCGTCAGCGGCGACGCGCGGGAACACACGCATCAACTTTTCTGGATACGGATTAAACGGAGAGAGGCACGGATTCAACGGATAAGCGCGACTCGGGGCTGGTCCCGTCTCATTCGTGCTGATTGGTCTTTTTATTGGTTTGATTCGTGTACCGCCGTAGGCAGTTATTACTCGCCCGTCGCTCGAGAACCCGGCTACACGCCCTTCTTCACCAGATACTTCCGGACAAACTCATCCATCCGCACCAGATCGAGCGCCGCGTCCTTGCACGGGCCGTTGGGGAGCGTCATCGGCAAACCGAGCACCGGGACGCGGCCGGCGACGTCGTGCAGCCCGCTCACGAGATCGCGCTCGCACGCCACGGCAACGACAGCCCTCGGGCGTCGCTCGCGTATCACGCGGCGCGCGAGCTGGCCGCGCGTGGCGACGAACGCCGAGACGCCATAGCGCTTGGCGATCTCCAGCACGCCGTCGAGCGACTCGCGAGAGAGGCAGCGGGGAATGAGGATGAGAAGCTCGGACGGATTCACCCGCCGCTCGCGGGCCATCGCGAGCTGGTTGTAGACGACGACGCTCGCGTGGTCGGTCCAGTCGCGCTTCACGCCGAACAGCTCACCCACGCGCCACGCGAGGTGCAGCGTGCGCAGGAGCAGTCCGCGCTCGGCGAGCTTCTCGGGGAGCAGCGCGCGTCCGGTCCGGACGGAGAGTGCGAGCAGCGTGAGCCACGCGAGCGAGAGCGCTACGAGTCCGACGAGGCTCACGTACAGCGCAGCGGGCAGTCGTCGGGAGAGAAGCGCGAGCCGGGGCGCGAGCAGATAGACGGCCGCGGCGGCGAGGACGGCGAGGAGCAGGATGCCCACGGCCGTGAAGCCGAAGTACAGACGCGCGGGCGACGTGAAGTCGCCACCGTTGTCGAGAGCGCCGCCGTCCCACTCATCCCACTCGTGTCCGAGCCGCCGGTCCGTTTCGATCTTGATCAGCGGTCCGACGTGTCGAGGCGGTACTTCGGTCTCCATGCTGCATGATGACGGGAGCGCGAGTGGCTTGTCAACGGGCTCAGAGAGAGGCAACGTGGCCGGCGTGAAGCCCGAAGGATTTCGCGGTGTCTTTCGAGACGATGATTCCGCACGCGCGGTGTACGCCGAGGGCGCGGGGATCGCGCGCGCGTTGCCGGCGGCGGTGGCGGTGCCGGTCGACGCCGAAGACGTGGCGACGCTCGTGCGATGGGCAGCGGAGTCGAAGACGCCGTTGATCGCGCGTGGCTCCGGCAGCGGGATGGCGGGCGGCGCCGTGGGGCCGGGCGTCATCGTGGACCTGAGCCGCATCGACTACATCGGGAAGATCGACACCGAGCGCCGGCGCGTGATGGTGGGCCCGGGCGCACTGCGCGGCGCGGTGAACGAGATTGCGCGCGGGAAGCAGCTGCGATTTCCCGTCGACCCGTCGAGTGGGGCATTCTGCACGATCGGCGGCATGGCGGCGACGAACGCCGCGGGCGCGCACACGCTGCGCTACGGCGCGACGCGCGCGTGGGTGACGGCGCTCGACTGCGTCTTCGATGACGGCTCGCGCGCGCGGATCGAGCGCGGCGCGCCGCTGCCGGACGTCGCGGCGGTCGAGCGCTTTCTCGGCACCGCGCACTCGGCGATCCTCGCATCGCCCGCGCGCGTGCGCTCGCATCCGGGCGTGAGAAAGGACTCATCCGGGTATGCGCTCGCCGACTACGCACGAAGTGGCGAACTATTGGAGCTGCTCATCGGAAGTGAGGGAACGCTCGCGCTCTTCGTCGGGATCGAGCTCGCACTCGCAGCGCTCCCGGGCGCCACGAGCAGCCTCGTAGCGGAGTTCCCGACGCTCGAGCAGGCCGTGGATGGCGCGGCGCGCGCGCGGATCGGCGGGGCGAGCGCGTGCGAGCTCCTCGATCGCACCTTCATCGACGTCGCGCGCAGCGGCCCCGCGCTCGTCCCGATCGAGAGCGCGAGCGAGGCGGTGCTCCTCATCGAGATCGAGGCGGGGGACGATGCGTCCGCCGCGGCGACGGCCAAGGTGATGGAGCAGGCGATGGTCTCGTGCGGCGCCACGCGCGTGACGATCGCGCTCAACTCGGAGGACGAGGCGCGACTCTGGGCGCTTCGGCACGCGGCGAGTCCGATCCTCAACCGCCTCTCGCCTTCGCTCAAGTCGATGCAGTTCATCGAGGACACGGCGATGCCACCCGAGCGCCTGCCGCAATACGTGCGCGGCGTCCGCGAGATTCTCGCGCGGCACGATGTGCGCGGCGTCATCTTCGGGCACGCGGGCGATTCGCACGTGCATGTGAATCCGCTGATCGACGTGCGGAGCCTCGACTGGCGCGACACCGTGGGCTCGATTCTCGACGAAGTGACCTCGCTCACCGCGCAGCTTGGCGGGACGCTCGCGGGCGAGCATGGCGACGGGCGGCTGCGGACGCCGCTGCTCGAGCGGGTGTGGGACGCGCGCTCGGTGGCGCTCTTCGCCCAGGTGAAGGATGCGTTCGACCCGCAAAATATTTTCAACCCGGGGGTGAAGGTGCCCACGGGCGGCAACTCGATCGACGACGTGAAATACGACCCGATGCTCCCCCCGCTCCCGCTCGACGCTCGCACCGCGCTCGACACGATCGAGCGCGATCGCGCGTGGAGCAACTTTCGACTTTCGATGATCGGCGGCTAGTGGAGTCCCTCCACTAACCCGCCTCAGCCCACTCTCGGAGATCCGTGTACTACTACGAGCCGCGCATCACCCTTCTCGCGAAGCCGACCTTCATCGCACCCGACCACCTCGGCGTCGCCTGGCTCGGTGAGAGCACCGACGGCGAGAAGCTCGCCGAGTTCGCCGGTCGACTTTGTTACATGAGCCAGAAAAATCCGGCGGGGCGCGCGACGCGGGAGTATCTGGAGAACATCAAGAAGCAGGGGCACGGGAGCGTTCTCGAGCACGCGAACTACTCACTGCTCTTCGAGGGCATCAGCCGCTCACTCACGCACGAGCTGGTGCGCCACCGGGCGGGATTCGCGTACTCACAGCTCTCCCAGCGCTACGTCGACGAGAAGGACGCGAGCTTCGTCGTGCCGCCCGCGGTGGCGGGTGACGAGGCGCTGGAGCGCGCGTGGCGCGACCAGGTGGATTCCGCGCTCGCGAGCTACATCGCGCTCGTGGAGCAGCTCATGGAGCGTTACGCCTGGGTCGGAGACAAAGTCCATCGTCGGAAGATGGCGCGCGAGGCTGCTCGCGGCGTGCTGCCGAACTCCACCGAGACGAAAATCGTGGTGACGGCGAACGCGCGGGCGTGGCGGACGATGCTCGAGCTGCGGTCGAGCGAGGGCGCGGAGCTGGAGATTCGCCGGCTGGCGGTCGCGACGCTGCGACTCCTCGCGGAGGAGGCGCCGGGATTTTTCTCCGACTTCGAGATCTACGTCGGCGAGGATCGACGCGAAGCAGCGCGAGTCGGTTTTCACAAAGTGTGAAATAATGATCGCACACAAGCAAAAAATCATTGCATTGCTTTTCGTGGACTCTTATTTTGTTCGCACGATCGAAACAGGCATCACGTTTGCACGTAGTGAGAGCCGTGAGTCGTGAACGATTCTGGCGAGATACGCGTCAGTAAATGGAAGGGGATGTGGGCCGGGTGGCGGCGAGTGTTCGACCGGAATTGTCTGCCCTCAAGCAGGATCGGATGACGCGAATCGGGTTCGCCTACAATCAGAAGCCGGAAGTACCTGCTCTTCGTCTCGAGGACGGCGCCGAAGATGCGCGTCCCGACGAAGAGCCTCCCAGTAGCGCAGACTCCGATTGGGCTGTCGACGCCCGGGCGGGAGCCATCGCCGCCGCCGAGGTCGACGATGAGTTTGCAGAGTGGGACAGCGCGGAAACGATCAACGCCGTCGAGCAGGCGCTCAGCGCGCTCGGCGAAGTAGTCCGCCTCGAAGCCAACGCCGATTTTCCCGAGCGCCTCCGCGCGACTCAGCCGGACATCGTCTACAACATTGCGGAAGGAATGGGCGGCGTGAATCGCGAAGCCCACGTTCCCGCAATTTGCGAATTCTTCGGCATCCCGTACTCGGGATCCGATCCGTTCTCACTTTCGCTCTGCCTCGACAAGGCGCGCGCGAAAGAATGTTTGGCGTACCAAGGTGTACCGACCGCGCCCTTCGCGCTCATTCGGAACGCCGCCGAGATTCCCGCGATGCTCGACCGCCTCACCACGCGCAAGACGAAGAGCGGCAGCACGCGCCTTCGCCTCCCGCTGTTCGTGAAGCCGGTGCACGAGGGATCGTCCAAGGGAATCACGGAAGACAATTTTTGCCGCACGGTGAGGGAGGCGCAGGAGCAAACGGCCTTTCTCCTCGAGCGGTATGCGCAGCCCGTGCTCGTGGAGGAATATCTCCCCGGCCGTGAGTTCACCTGCGCGGTGATGGGTAACGGCGACGGCGCGCACGTGCTGCCGCTCGTCGGGATGAACTTCGATGCTCTGCCGCCGGGCGCGCTGCCGGTGTACGGCTTCGAAGCCAAGTGGCTCTGGGATGACCGGAGTCACCCGTTGGAGATTTTTGAGTGCCCTGCGAGGATCGATGAGGTGCTGCGGAGCAGGATCGTTGAGGTCGTGCTCTCCGCCTACCAGGTGCTCGGCTGCCGCGATTGGTCGCGTATCGATGTGCGACTGGATGCCGCTGGCGTGCCGAACGTGGTGGAAGTGAATCCCCTTCCGGGAATCCTTCCCCGTCCCGAGGACAACTCGTGCTTTCCCAAAGCGGCGCGGGCGGCCGGCATGAGCTACGATCAGCTCATCCAGAGCTCCCTGCGCTTCGCCGCGGAGCGACAGGGCGTCACCCTGTCGGGAAAGGCCGGGCGTCGAGTGCGACGCGCGGCGGCGTTGGGCTGAGCGCGCGAGCGGGTTTCCGGAGCTCGTGCACGTCGGCCCCACCACGGGTGGGGATACGAAATGAAAATTGCTCTTCTATTTGACGGCGCTGCGGCGCTCGGCAAGTCTGCCGATCTGCTCATCCTCGAAACAGTCGAGGCAGTGGAAGCGGTGCTCGCTGCCGAAGGCAACCAGGTCGTGCGTGTGCCGGTGAACACCGACGGACGGTGGATCGAGCGCACGCGTCGCACCAAGTGCGACATCGCCTTCAATCTCTGCGAAGGCATCGACGGCGTGGCCGAGCTCGAGCCCACCGTCATCTCGGCGCTCGAAGTGCTCGGTATTCCGTTCACGGGCAGCTCGTCGTGGACCGCGTCGCTCTGCCTGCGGAAGCACGTCGTGAACGCGATCCTCGATCGCTGCCGCCTGCCGATCCCGCGCTTCGCCATCGTGCGCCGCGGCGACCCGATTCCCGCCGTCGGCTTTCCAGCCATCTGCAAACCGGCCGCCGAGGATGCCTCGGTGGGCGTCGAGCAGCGCTCGGTCGTGCGCACCGCGCGTGCGCTCGCCGAGCGCGTGCACTCGATGCACGAGCGGTGGGACGAGGTCATCGTGCAGCGCTACATCGACGGCCGAGAGGTGAACGTCGGCATCGTCGGCGACACGGTACTGCCGGTGTCGGAGATCCAGTTCGATGCGATGCCCAAGGGAATGTGGCGTATCGTGTCGTACCGCTCGAAGTGGGATACAGGAAGCGATGAGGATTCCGGCGCACAGCCGCAGTGCCCGGCGAATCTCTCCGCCGCGCTCACGGAAGAGCTCCAGCGCATCGCGATGCAGGCGTGGCGCGTGGTTGGCGGCGACGGCTACGGCCGCGTCGACTTCCGCATCGATCGCGCAGGGAAGCCGTGGATCCTCGAGGTGAACTCGAATCCAGACATCGCGCCGGATGCGGGGCTCGCGCGCATGGCCGGCGTCGAGGGGCTCGACTACGGCGCACTCGTGCGCGCGATCTGCGAGCGCGGGCTGCACCGCGAGCGCCCGTCCACCGCCGATCAGTGGGCGCTCGCGCAGCGGCTCTCCGGCGTCGTGGTCGAGGACGAGAGCGCGGCCCTCGAGCTGTTCGCCGTCGGACAGCGCTGAGCGACGCCGCGCACGCCGGGCGCGCCGCCCGGCTCGTTGGCCCGCTCGCCCTGGGTCACCGCGACCGACTCGCCGAGATCCTCGCTGCAACCGGAGTCTTCGCCCCCTCGGAGATCGACGTCGCCCTCGAGCTGTTCGATGATGGGATGCGGAGCTCGGAGTCCTACGAGCTTCTGGGCGCATTCGACGAGCGCGGCGCTCTGCAGGGCTACGCGTGCTGGGGCCCGACGCCGAGCACGGACGGCGGGTATGACCTATACTGGATTGCGGTCGATCCGGGCGCGCAGGGAGGGGGTTACGGCACTGCGCTCATGCGCGCCGTGGAAGAGCTCTTGCGCGCGCGCGGAGCCCGGTTAATCGTGGCGGAGACGTCGTCGCGCGATTCGTACTCGCACACGCGCACCTTCTACGAGCGCGGCGGATACGTGGAACGCGCGCGCGTGCGCGGGTTTTATGCAGTAGACGACGATCGCGTGATTTTCTCGAAGATGCTGGCGCACCGCGCCGGCGAGGAGGCTCGCCATGAGTGAGTGGCAGAAGGTCCTGCGCGAAGGCAGCGTGGACACACTCGAGAAGCTGGCCGAGAAGTTCGGTCACGACGTGATCGACGTCGAAGCGCTGCGTCCGGCGTTCGATGGATTCCAGGTACGCATCACCCCCGCCGCGCTCGAACAGATCAAGGAAGTCGGCGATGCGATGTGGAATCAGTACGTGCCGACGATCCGCGAGCTAGACGTCGTGGACGGCGTCGTCGACTCGCTCGACGAGGATGGCGACTCGCCGGTACCGAACATCACGCACCGCTATCCGGACCGCGCGCTCTTTCTGGTGAGCCCGGTGTGCGCGTCGTACTGTCGCTTCTGCACGCGGCGGCGGAAAGTCGGCGATCCGGAGAAGATCCCGCTCAACCAGTACGACTCGGCCTTCGCCTACATCGCCGCGCATCCGGAAATTCGCGATGTGATTCTCTCCGGCGGCGACCCGATGATGCTGTCGGATCGGCGGATCGAGTACATCCTGCAGAAGCTGCGGGAGATTCCGCACGTCGAGATCATCAGGATCGGGAGCCGCATCACCTCGCACCTGCCGGAGCGCATCACGCCCGAATTCTGCGAGATGGTGCAGAAGTACCATCCGATCTACATGAACACGCACTTCAATCATCCGAGCGAGCTCACGCCGGCCGCGGTCGCGTCTCTCGACCGGCTCTCGCGCGCGGGCGTCGTGCTCGGCTGCCAGACGGTGTTGCTCAAGGGCGTGAACGACGATCCGAAGATCATGATGAAGCTGATGCACGAGTTGCTGAAGGCGCGCGTGCGTCCCTACTACATCTACATGGCGGACCAGGTCGCGGGCGGAGAGCACTTCCGCACGATGGTCCAGACCGGCCTCGAGATCATCCAGGCGCTGCGCGGCTGGACGTCGGGGCTCGCGGTGCCGCACTTCGTCATCGACGCGCCGGGCGGCGGCGGCAAGGTGCCGCTCCTTCCCGAGTACGTGGAGTCGATCACCGACGACGAGGTGATCTTCCGGAACTATCAGGGGGAACGGTTCACGTACAAGCAGCCGAGATCGACGGTCGCCGTACTGTAGCTCGAGCAGGGCCGGCGCTCTCCTGATTCGAGAGCGCCGGTTTGCGCCTGCCTACTTCAGTCCTGGTGGCGGCTGCACGTTCTTGTAGTCGAACCGCATGGAGATGTGCCGCTTTCCGCCGCCTTCGTCGGCGTACATGTCGATCTCCTCGCGAAGAATCAGCCCCGTGCTCTTGTCCACCCAGAGCTGCGTGTCGGTCTTGGCCATGTCGTTCTCCGAGTGCGCCGAATACACGGTCGTCACCACACCGTCGAGACTCGCATCCGGAAGCTTCTTGCACTCGTAGACCTTCGTGTTGCGCAGGTTTTCCTGCATTTGCGCGATGTTCTCCTGAGGAGTCATTAGACCCTTCATCCACTTCCCCTTGTAGAGAAGGAAACTCTCCGTGGCGGTCGTGATCATCTCCCCGGTCGTTGCCTGCGCGGCCGTTGGCGAGCTCCTCTCGGTCGAATAGGCGTGGTGCGGGGTGGAGATTTCTTTCGTGTTCGCGTCGAGCAACGGCTTGCACGCAGCAGACACCGTCTGCGCGCGAGCGGCGAGAGGACCTGCGGCGAAGGACAGGGAGAGAAGCATCCGGAGCGCTGCAGCTGATTTGAGAAGCACGGAATTTCTCCAGTGTGAGTAGTCGAGTGAATGGCGGCGCTCAGTGCGCGACCGGTGCGCGCACATTCGCGTAGTCGAAGTCCAGCGTCACCATCAGGATGTCCTGGTCGACGAGATCGCGAACGGGGAGGCCGCTCTTGGGCGAGATCCAGAGCGTGGCCCTGCGGCCCGACTCCAACTTCACGTCGTAGCCCGTTGCCGTCTCTCCGCGAATCGACGCGGCGGGCACGGATCGGCAGTCGCTGAATCCAGAGATGGGGCCGGTGAAGCCTCCCATGGGATTTTGTGTTTTGGGTACGCTCAGCCAGCGCTTGTCCGCGAGCAGCGTGTACATCTTGTTGCCCACCCAGATCTCCTCGTGATGCTCCGTCGGGAAAGCACCGGGCTGCGTCGCCGTCACGACGTACATGGCGTGAAACGGTGTCTTCGACTGCAGCGTCGCGGCAGCCTTGGGCGCGGTGCAGTCAGCGGCGGTGGCGAGCGCCTTCCGCGGAACGGCGAGTAGCATCGCGCACGCAACGGCGATCGCCGCCGCCGCGTAGCGTGGGAGCAGGGCCGAGCGGGAGTGAGTCGGATTGGTGTTCATGCGAACTCCGGTGAGAGAGATGGTCCGGATCTCGATCGGGGCTGCGTCTGCGAGCTCGCGGGTCAACCCGGGCGGCCATCGCCGCGACCACAACTCTTTCCCGTGGTCGCGTGCATCATTGTGATGCTCGTGCCCGTGTTGCCGAGCGTGAACACCATCACGTGGTCGGTGCCATTCACAGTAAAGTCGACGCCCTGATAGTCCCCCTTGAACGGCGTCTCCTTCGCCCCGCCCAGCTTCGAGCGATACCAGGCGACTGCGTCGCTCAACTGGTCGTTCGTCGAGGACATGTACTCGACACATCCGGTATTCGGATTCGGCACCGAGAGCATGTTGGCCTTCACCAAATGCGGATACGTCGGCAAGGGCGTCTCGTTCTTGTCGATGTCGTCGGACTCGGCAGCCGTGCTCGCGGGAGCTGACGGCGGACTCGAGCTCTGCGAGCTTGCGCCCTTCGAGCACGCCGAGAGCAGAAACAGGCTGGCGATGAGAGCGCGCGCAGATGCGTGGAGCATTGTGCCTCCGAAAAAAGGGTTGGGGCTCTTCATGGCGCTGCGTCGAGGATCTTGTTGCACAGGTTTCCGATGCGGTCTTCGAGCACATATTCGGAGGTGTCGACGAAGTCGCCCTCAGTGCCCATCACAGCGATGTCGCAGAGGATGTCGCTCCGCTCGGCGATGACCTCGTGAAGATCCCGCTGCCACGCCGCGAGCTCACCAACGCCCTGAAGCGGCACCCCTTGCAGCGCCATCGTCCCCTCGACCCACCGCTCGACCGTGGCCCTCCCACGCCTGGGACGCACACTCACTTCGAAGCGAGCATGGCCATCAGTGGTGAAGGTGCAGCTCTCGCGATCGCCTGGAGTGCGCCGGGTTCCCGTGATCGGCCCGCGAAGAATTCCCGCCAGATCGCGCTGGGTTAGAAGTCCGCGCTCGCAGATGCTTCCACGCGGAAGCGCCACGGAGGGCTGCTCGGTGCATGAGCAGCTCGCCGCCAGCCACGCAAACGCGAGCGCCGCGACGGCGATCGACTGAAGAGCTGTCCAGGGGCGTGTGTTCACGCGGCCCAGACTACACCGAGGGTGTCGCGCGGATGTCGCCCCAGCGTTTGTTGCTGAGCGACGACACGGCACATACGTTCGAGCTTCGATGATCGAGCTAACTCTTCTCGGCCTCCACACCGCCCGCGATTCCGACGGTCGCGAGCTTGGATCGCTCATGGCGCAGCCGAAGCGCTTTGCGCTCCTCGCCTACTTGGCGATCGCTGGTGGCGACGGCTACCACCGGCGGGACTCGCTCGCGGCCATGTTCTGGCCCGAGCTCGACCAGTTCGCGGCAAGGCGAGCGCTACGCAACACTTTGTATCACCTGCGCGAGGCGATCGGCGACGACGCACTCATCACTGCCGGTGACGAGGCGCTCGCGATCGATCCCGCCCGACTGACGTGCGACGTCACGAAGCTCGAAGCCGCCGTATCCGAGGGAAGGTTCGAGGAGGCGGTGGACTACTTTCGCGGAGAGCTGCTCGCGGGGGTCCACCTCGCGAATGCGGGCGAGGCCTTCGAAGAGTGGCTCACGCGCGAGCGGGCGCGGGTGGTCGAGCTGGTAGGGCGGGCGATGCGCTCCCTCGTCGATCGCGACGAGCGCGCAGGTGACGTGACTTCCGCAGCCTACTGGGCGAATCGTGCCTGCGCGCTCGCTCCCGACGACGAGACACTCCTGCGCCGCGCCATGTCCTTGCACTACGCCGCCGGCGATCGGGGTGGCGCGCTGCGACTGTACGACGGCTACGCGCGCTACGTGTCGATCCACTTCGAATCGAAGCCGAGCGCGGAGAGCGCTGCGTTGGCCGCGCGCATTCGCTCGGGTGCGCAGGAGCCGCCGCCGACGATCGCGCCCGAGCAGTCTCGTCCGCCCGAGCCATCACCGCCATCCGCGCCGACGTCACCTCCGCTCGCGCGACCCCCTCGCCCTCGTGCGCGATGGGCGCGATGGGCACTCGCCCTCGGCGTCACCGCCGTAGCCATCGTCATCCTGGCACGCGCCGCGCACGAATCGCATGCGCGCACGCCGTCGAAGGACCGCGTGCTCGTCGACGATTTCGAGAACCGCACCGGTGACCCGAAGCTCGAGACACTCGGACGCATGGCGCAGGATTGGCTGTCGCAGGGGCTGCTGCACACCCAACTCGTAGACGTCGTCGATCCACGCGTCGTCTTCGTACAGAACCGAGCGACTGGTGCCAGTGCCGGCGATCCCTTGGCCCTCGCGCGCAAGACAGGCGCGACGTTCGTCGTCACCGGCAGCTACTATCGCACAGGCGACAGCGTGCTCTTTCAAGCGGCGGTGTCGGACGCAGTCACGGGCAGGATCGTGCGCGCCGTGGGACCCATCGGTGCCCGCAGTGATTCCGCGGTGACCGCGCTCGACGATCTTCGCTCGCGCGTGATGACGGCGCTCGCGTCGGTCGTCGATCTCCACGGCTCACACGACATCGAGAACGGCGGTGAGATACCTCCCTTCGATGCGTACCAAGCGTACGTCGAAGGGCTGGACGCGAACTGGCACGGCGACGCGCGTCGCGCGGTGCAATACTTTCTCGACGCATCGCGGCGCGACCCTGCCTTCACGGACGCCGCAGTCACCGCAGCGTCGGTGGCATCGAACGACAATGAATGCGCGGTGATCGATTCGATCGCCCACGCGCTCGATGCCGCCGCTCGCCGACTCGATCGCGTGCAGCGACTGACGCTGCAAATCGCGGTGGCTCGATGTCACGGACGCAATGAAGAAATGCTGCGACTGACACTCGAGCGCGCCGACCTCGAGCCGCAGACGTCCTCATTGCGCATGTCCGCCGTCGCGGCGGCGCTCTGGGCCAATCGCCCGCATCGCGCACTCGAGCTGCTACAGCACGTGAATCCCGAAACGGATCTCGCTTGGAGCACCGACTCTTCGCATTTCTACTATTGGAATGGCTACTCCGAGGCGCTGCACCTCCTCGGCGAGCACAAAGCCGAGCTCGCGAACGCGAATCGAATGCCATCGGTGGCTCCGCTCACGAAGGCCTGGCTGAGAGGACGCGCACTCGCCGCGCTCGCGCGACCGGCAGAGACGTTGGCGATCGTGGACACCGCACTCACGCTTCAGACAGAGACTTCGAACTCCATCGGCCTGGCGCCCTACACCGACGGACGACCGGAGTATTCGGCCACGCCGGCATGGGTGGCAGTCTGGATCGCGCGCGAGCTCGTCACGCATGGTGACAGCGCGACCTCTCGGCAGGTGGCGGCGAAGGCGCTCGCCTGGTACAAGGAGCGTCCGCCCATCGAGCACGCCGCGGTGGAAGAGCGGCTCGTCGCAGTGTGGGCGCTCGAGTTGACGGGCGCGTACGCCAACGCCGAGCAGATTTCGCGTGCGCTTGTCGCGGAGGACAGCGCCAACGTGGATTTTCGGGGAATGCTGGGAAGCATCGCCGCGGAGCGCGGCGAGACGGCGCTCGCGGATTCAGTCGACCGCTGGCTCGCTCGCCAAACCGGCGACAAGGTGAGCTGGTCCGCGAGCTACTACCGCGCGCGCAACGCTGCCCTTCTCGGGCGACGCGAGGATGCCGTCGCTCGACTGCACGAGTGCGTGGACCAGGGCGTCTGGATGACGTACGTTCACTTCGATCCGGCGTTCCTCACGCTGCATGACATGCCGGAGTACCGCGCGCTGATCGCTCTCAAGGACTGAGCGGCTCCTCACTGCTCGAGGCTACGAGAGCGCGGGTGCTGCGCCCACACGTCGTCGCATCGCGTCGACGTCTTCCAGCGGTCGCACCTCCACGCACCCCGTGCGCGCCCACGGAAATTCCGCCGCCATGCGGACGGCTTCGTCCATGTCGGCGGCTTCGATCAGGTTGAACCCTCCGAGCACTTCCTTGGTCTCCGCGAACGGGCCATCGCTCGTCGACTGGCGCCCATTTCGGATGCGCACCGACTTGGCGGTGGCGGGGCCCTTCAGCATCCGCGACTCCAGGAGCTTGCCTTCGCGTTGCAACTCATCCGCATGAGTGAGACAACCGCGCATGCTCGTTTCGAATTCACCAGACGGGAGCGCATCGAGCAGCTCTTTGTCGTTGTAAATCAGGACAAGGAATTTCATGACTCGACTAAGAGGAAGGGTTCGCGTGCTGGTCAGCTCTTCACCGAAACGCGCTTGAAAAATACATCGTCGCCGATCGCGAGACCCGCGACCGTCCCGTCCTCCGCGAGCCGGAAGGTGACGAGCTCGCGGCCGCGATAGGCATCGTGCCAGTGCGCCATGAAGCTATCGTAGTGCCAAGGCTCGAGATCCGCGG
>Ga0193716_1000840_pt1 | contig 18367 bp, 11 predicted proteins | sample U2c1metaG_FD_145901 | JGI IMG/M metagenome (GOLD analysis project Ga0193716, IMG submission 145901) | Soil microbial communities from a riparian zone of the East river system, Colorado, United States - U2c1 | ecosystem: Environmental > Terrestrial > Soil > Riparian zone | place: USA: East River...
AATCTCTCTGAGATCCCCCGGTTGGTTACCCCCTGGATGACCTGGTGGTCGGCCAGCTCGAAACGGGTGTCCGTTTCCTCCACCCTGATCTCCTCGATTGTCTTGATCGGATAGATCCGGCTAGTCGAAAGAAAAATGAATTTTGCCTGATGTTTCAATGCGAAGTTCAATGCATGAATGGTCCCGTTGAGGTTCGTATCGATCAGGTAGTCTGTATTACCATTGAGCCCTGCCAATACGGAAGGTTCGGCGGCTGCCTCGATAACGGCATCGACAGGGACCTGTATTTGTTCGAAATCGGCTTTTTCGCGAATATCCCCGTGAATGAATTCTATTTCATGTAGTTTCAACCGGGATAAATTGAGTTCCGAGCCCCTCCTTTTCAGATTATCAAAGCATAAAACGCTATAGCCGGTATATTTTCTCTTGATCGAAATTGCCAGGTTTGAACCGACAAATCCAGCCCCCCCGGTAATTAGGATAGTTGGCATAATTCAGAAAGACAATTAGTAGGGTGATTTATGATAAATGACATACCGGACAAGAAAGGAATGGTTTATTCATGAAGGGATGTCTTCCTCTTGCGGCAAAAATAATATAATGTTTGGAATAAAATAGAAGAAGCTTATCACTTTCGTATAATTCAAATTTCTAATGTGTTCGTGCTGTGACTACATCATCCATTCTCCTTTTTATTATTTATTTTAGCGCCGCAGAAACCCAAAGAAAAAAATGATGAATACTTCCTATAGCCAAAACAAATCCGTTACACCCTTCCTGTTCCTGCTGTCCATCGTGTTGAGTATCCTGGCATTGCTCCAAAGAAAACCGGAGGCGCTCTCCAATCCGCAATTCTGGGCGGAAGACGGGAAGATCTTCTTCCAGCAGTGCTTTCAATCAGGTGCCCGGAGTTTTTTCGTTCCCTATGCCGGAAATCTCCACCTGATCTCAAGGATCGTCGCCCTGGTAACCTTACATGGTTTAAGTTATCGTTATATGCCGTTAGGCTACAATCTTGCAAACCTCGTCCTTTTTCTTGGCCTCGTATGTTTTATCTGGTGGCGAACCGACTTCGACCCATATACCAAATTTTTTATGACCATGGCGCTGTCACTTGTGCCGGTGGGCAGTGAGATGGTGTTTTGTCTTACCAACGTCCAATGGTATACAGGTTTATTTATTCCATTGTTCTTTCTCGCCGGCCATAGCCGAAAATATTCGACCTTCGATGGTATTATCCTTTTCCTGGTCGGGCTTAGCGGACCCTTCAGCCTTATTTTTCTCCCCGCCGTCTGCGCCATCGTCTGGTTTCGGTCGCGTAAATTTGGTCAATGGAACAACCTACAGACGTTTTTCTACATCTACCTGGTAACCGCCTTCACACAGCTGTGCGTTCTTGTCTTTTCCGGGTCCCGGCCAATCAGTGCCTGGAGCATGGTTCAAAAAATTGCCCATTCCTCCCGAATGTTCTATATGCAATTGGCCACTCCGCTTGGCATAAGCAGCTTGTATACCGAAACGACGCACAATGGTCTTTTTGCCCTCCTGCTGATCGGCCTGCTGCGCTGGATCTATTTATGCTGGCGCAGGTTAAAGACCAGGATGGATCCCGTCCCGATGTTCCTGATGCTGGCGGCCTTCTGTGACATCGCATCTAATGTATATTCCCTGGATCCCGGCAATGAGCCTTATCTAAATCCATTTAGTTTTAGCATGCGCTATTTTTTCGGCCCCTGCGTTCTCTTTTTCTGGTCCGTCTTTGCCTATCTTTCCCTGCCCGTGGAAACCGCTGAAACAACCGGTGAAACCGGCGAAATAAGGGCTCCTGCCTCCCTTATGTCCAAATACTTTGCCAACACATCTGTAAGAAACCTCGGATTCGTATTGCTATATGCGTATTATACCGTCGTGATGGTACTATCTATTCCCGTATGGCCGATGGCCGACAAAAATTGGCCGGAACAGGCAAAAAAGATAGAAAGCTTTGAGAAAGGACACTTGGAAATCCCTATCAACCCTGATTTCCACTGGACGATAATGTTGGATAAGTAAGCATAAAAATAACGCTTCCGGTTCCTGTTTTCCACCTTGTATTTTAGCGTCGCAAAACCCAGAGAAAAAATGAAGAATACTTCCTATAGCCAAAACAAATCCCTTACAAGCTTCCTATTCCTGGTGTCTGTCGTGTTGAGCATCCTGGCATTGCTTCAAAGAAAGCCGGAGGCGTTCACCAAACCGCAATTCTGGGCAGAAGACGGGGTGATCTTCTTCCAGCAATACTTTCAAATAGGTGCCCGGAGCGTCATTATTCCCTATGCCGGATATCTCAATGCGATCCCAAGGATCGTCACCCTGTTGACTTTCCACGATGTAAGCTATCATTATATGCCGTTAGTCTACAATCTCGCGAGCCTGATCGTATTTCTTGGCCTCGTATGTTTTATCTGGTGGCGAACCGAATTCGACCCATATACCAAATTTTTTATGACCATGGCCTTGTCACTTGTACCCGTGGGTAGTGAGATGGCGTTTTGTCTTACCAACGTCCAATGGTATGCCAATTTATTTATTCCATTGTTTTTTCTCGCCGGATACAACCGAAAATATGCGAGCTTCGATGGCATCATTCTTTTCCTGGTCGGGCTTACCGGCCCCTTTTCTCTTGTTTTTTTCCCCGCCGTCGGCGCTATCGTCTGGTATCGGGCGCGTAAATTTGGTCGATGGAAAAGCGAACGTTGGTTTTTCTTCCTTTACCTGCTGACCGCCTTCATACAGCTGTTCGTTCTTACTTCATCGGCAACCCGGCCAATCAGTGACTGGAGCATAGTTCAAAAAATTGCCCATTCCGCCCGAATGATCTATTTGCAGTTGGCGACTCCCCTTGGTATACGTAAATTGTATATCCATCCGACTCACTATGGTCTTTTTGCCGTCTTATTGCTTGCCCTGGTGGGCTGGATTTATTTGTGCTGGCGCAGGTTCAGGACCAGGATGGACCCTTTCCCGTTTTTCCTGATGCTGGCGGCAGTCTGCGATGTCGCAGCCAACATTTATGGTCTGGAACCCGCCGGCGAACCCTATCTGAATCCAATGTCAAATGGTATGCGCTATTTTCTGGGCCCCTGCGTTCTCTTTTTCTGGTCGGTCTTTGCGTATCTTTCCCAACCCGGCGAAACCACTGAAACGAACGGCGAAACCGGCAAAATGCCGGCTCCTTTCTCCCGAATGGCCGGCTACCTCGCAAACACATCCATAAGAAACCTCGGGTTCCTTTTGCTATTTGCGTATTATACCATTGTGCTGGTTCATTCAATCCCTGTTTGGACTATGGCCGACAAAAATTGGCCGGAACAGGCGAAAAAAATAGAAAGCTTTAAGAAAGGACATTTGGAAATCCCTATCAATCCTGATCCCTGGAAGATATCGTTGGATCAGTAAGGCAAAAGAACCACCGGACGGTTCATGCCCGCTTGTTAGCTTCTATGCATTATCTTCCTTATACAATCTGACAGCCTGTTGGGTATCACCATAATAGACGAGACTTCCATGCTTCATAAAAGCCGTCTTGGTGCAATATTTTGTTATGACATCCATACTATGGCTGACCAGGATCACGGTCTTGCCCTTAATCCAGCTCGATTCGAAAACTTTGACGGCTTTTTCCTGGAATTTCATGTCTCCCACTGCAAAGATCTCATCGAGGAACATGATATCGGCGCCGGCATTTACGGCGATGGAAAAGGCAAGCCTTGCCATCATCCCGGAAGAGAAATACTTCACTTTGGTATCGATGAATTCTCTGATCTCCGCGAAATCGACGATCTGATCAAAAATCTTATCGATATCCTTTATCTTAAGACCTAATACAGAGGCTGAGACATAGATATTTTCACGGGCGGTCAGCTCATAGCTCATGCCTACCCCCAGGTTCATCAATAGCGTGGTCCCTTCGATGTTAATATAGCCACTATCAACCGGATAAACGCCCGCCAGCACTTTGACAAGTGTCGACTTACCGCTTCCGTTCCTTCCGATCAGTCCTATACATTCCCCCTTCTTTACTTCGAAATCCATCATTTTGATTGCCGGCACTTCCTTCAGACGCGGAGGATTGAAAAGATTGAATAACCGGTGTTTGACCGTATTATGACTATCTTCTGTTATATGGAATGTTTTTGTGATGCTTTTGGCCTGAATAGCAAAGGTGTTTTCCATATTTTAAAGTTTTTCAGCAGCTTTGGCGCCCAGTTTATTTAAGAAGATGATGCCGATTAACACAATTACGACTGAAATGCCGAGGTCGAATAGCAGTAACTTGAAATCAGGTTGCCTGTTCTCCATCATTATTCTCCTCGCATTTATGATGACCCCGGCAATAGGATTTGCATAATCCAGGGAAGGCAGCGCTTCCTTAAAAGTGGAAAGTTTATAGATGATAGGAGAGAGAAAAAATAAAAATGAAATAAAAACAGCCCAGACCTGTGTAATATCCTTTGCAATAATATATATATTGGACAAAATGAGAGAAATACCCAACGATAGCAGGAACAGGTTTACATAAAGAGGAATTATCCATAAATTATAAATAGATAGTCCTATGGATTGTTTCTCGAAAAACGTATAAAACAGCGCGAACATGATAAAATTGAAAAAGAAACCGATACTATTTGCGAATAAAGTGGATAAATATATTTCCAGCTTATTCATGTTGCTGTACTCGTATAGGTATTTCTTGGTATTCAGCAGTTGAATAGTTCCCGAAGTAGACTCAACAAAGAAATTCCAGAATATGAGCCCTATGAAAAGATAGGAAGCAAAAGCAGGTACATTTTGCTTCATAATGGTCTGGAATACTATGTAATAGATAAGTATGTCCGTTACGGGCTTTATCAGCGCCCACAACAACCCCAACTTATTTTCATAATAACGAAGCTTGAATTCGATTTTTGCCAATAACCACAATCTCTCAAATTTGTTGGACCTGTTTCTCCAGTCCTTTAAAATCCCAATGATCATTTGCTAAGATTTATTTTTTATAGCTAAAAGAATCCTCTTCAATTTTTCGTTTCTCTTTACAAGGTTTTTTATCAAGGTTAAAAAGGTTCCTTCTTTGATAGATCGGGTGGATATCTTAACCTGGAAAGTCGGGTTGTCAAAAAAATACCCAGGGCCGTTAGCATTTAAAAGGTTTATTATTTGAGAGGCAAATTTAGCGTAATATGGGGAATGTTTTTCAGTTATGTATTTATTCGAATATAATAGCTTTTCAGTCGAAATATCCCTGAACATAGATCCGGACCGCACCCGGTAGTAAAATAATACCTCCGGCAGGACAATCCCGTTGAGGCCATGATGGAGCATGCTAACCAGGCTTTCATAGTCTTCCATCCCATAATCCGCTTTTTTATCGTTGAGGCCTGCTGCCAGAAAAGCGGCCCTTTTATAGACCAGCCCGCTGCTGTTCACGGGATTGTGTACCAATGCATAAGGCGGTTGTGGGGTAAAGGTAGGCCAGATCCGGTGGCTGTTTTCAAAATACCTGACCCATGACCCGACAAAAAAAACGTTCTCATTTTGCCGGAGCGCTTTTATGGCCTTTTCATAATAGGAGGGAGCTACCTTGTCGTCCGCATCCAGAAAGGCCAGGAACTCCCCTTTTGCAATCCCGGCGCCTTCATTCCTTGTGAAGGCAAGCCCTTTATTGGATTGGTGCAATATCCGGACGGATGGCATCTCTTTTTCCCTGCTTTCCAGACAGGAAATGCTTTGAGGATCTGTACTCCCGTCATTGACTATGATTACTTCCAGGTTCGGGTAGGAAGATTGGAAGATGGAAGAAAGACAATCTTCCAGGTAGCGACCCATATTATAGTAGGGGATCACCACAGACAACAGGCCTTTCACTTTTGGTTGATCAGGAATGACTACAGGCTGCTCCCTATGAAGAAAGGGGAAACCCGATATTACAGGATTGACGGCTAAAAAACCCTCCAGTATATGTATTTTTAGACGATATATCAGGTCGGGTGAATAAGAGCTTTTTACAGTATCATAAGCGTTCGCCCCTATTTGGCGTATGCGATCTTCAGGCGAGGATATGATTTTTTTAAGTTGTTTCCCGAAAGAGGAAGGCTCCCGATGGTCAAACAGGAATCCATTTACATCGTCTTCGATCATTTCCCTTTGGCCCCCCTGGATGGAAGCCAGGACGACTTTTCCCAGGCTCATCGTTTCCATAATAACATAAGGCATATTGTCGACGATACTGGGAACGACAATGACATGCGCATCGGATAAATGCTCTTTAATTTGCGATGGATTGATCTTGCCATGAAATTTCAGCAATCCTTTTTTAATATAAACCCCATATTTGTTTTCCACCAGCTGCCCCATTGTCCGGAGCTCGGGATGGTATACGATGTCGGTTCCTCCTACAATGTGCAGCGGATGAGTAAATCCGTTATCCCATAATTCCCTGAAATACTCCAGTAATTCGAAACTTCCTTTTTGAGGCGACAACTTGCCATAATAGACAATTTTGCCGGGCACGAAAGCCTGCGTCGGATCATACTCATAATGGGTTTCATAGGGATTGGCGAGAATTTCCGTTCTTTTATCGGAGATGTCCATATGTCTTTGTATCTCCAGGGTCAGGAAACGGGTAGGCGACAACAGCATGTCCGCAGCCTTGATACTCTGCTTTTCCATTTCGCAGGTCCAGAAATCAGGGAAACGATAGGTCGGAACCCTGTTATATTCAAGATAAATGAATGCCGGGGAATGCAGCGTTATCAAAATCGGGACATCATGAATAAATTCATATCCGGAATGCTTGAACTGGAGGAGGTAATACGCTATACCCAGATAATCCTGCGCTTCTATAAAATCGGGGCGGCCTTTTTCCGTGATGACAGTCCTTACAATGTCCGCGAAAGCATAGCTTAATTGGGCGGTGTATCCCAGGGAGTTTTCCGGATCGCTTCTGCCGGGATTAAAGCGGATAATTGTTATTCCCGTTTGTTCCGTAAGGATATTGATAGCCTTTATCGAAGTGTCCGGAACAAACACGGTTATGTTATGCCCCTGGCCTGCGAACATCCGGGCGGTAAAATGGCAGTACGTACCGATACCGCCCCCATAAAAGGGAGGGAATTCCGTTGTTAGCAGCCAATAATTCAAACTTTTTCTTTTAGGCGTATTATAGAGCTGGTTTATTTTTCAAGTATAAAGTAAAACTCATTAGCATGCTCGTGCCGCATATGAGGGTAGTACGTGATATCGGACCATCTCTTAATATTATCTGAAAAATATTTTACCATATTCAAAAAACTTGTCTCATTCCAGGTGTGATAATGAATGTCATGAAAACGATTACCGAATTCCTGCGTAGCTTTTTGAAAAGGGTTCGAAGATACAAAAGCCTTTTCGTAAAACTCCACAAAATGCAGGAAATCACGTTCTTTCAGAGGGCGCTTATAATCCAGAACAATATGCTCAAGGGTAGTCAGGTCCCTCTTTGAATCGAAGGTCAGATCCATGTGCGGGACCAACAGCACGAATTTGCCATTAGGCTTTAATTTCTTCCAGACTGATTCAATGCAGAGCAAGGGATTGGTTACATGCTCGATGACGTGGCATGCAATAATGAAATCGTAGGATTCATCGGCAATCCCGGACATTTTCTCGATACTCGTTATATACTTACAGGTGACGAAGTCCGAATGGGTATAATGGACGTTGCCATGATACGGGCTACTGGCCAGGGAATGGTCATATATGTCCGCATATTCGACTTCGCTTTCGGGGGCGGTGGGAAAAGGATTACTGGCAGCGCCGAATTCCAGGCCCCTGCCTTTTAGGGAGGCTCCGATATAATCATGCATGAGTACCGGCGCCATAGATGGAACATAGCCCAGGTTCGGATTAGGCAGGGCCTTGCCTGTTTCAAATGTAGAAATGTAATCCGCGGTGACGGTCTCGACATTTTCCCATTTTAATCCGTAAGAATCCATAAATTCGCCTGAAGGCACCCAGCGTTTTTTATTTCCCTTTACATAGTATACCCTTCCATTATAAGGTTCATCATTGCAGCATAGCAGTCTGAAGTTTTCCACGGTCGTAAGCATTTGTTAATTATATTGTTAGTTAGGTGAATCTTAAGGGATTTTTGGTTTCAAACGGATTGGATTCTTATTCTGTCAAACGGCGGAGATATTTTTCCCCGGTCTTCCTGCTTCTCCCGGAGAACGCATGAAACGGTAAATGGAATCCAATTCGGCGTCCCACTCCGCATGGTTTTCCTGGATATTCTTTGATGCATTCATGGCGAGCGTGGTTCGTAATTCATCATCCTGCAGCAGGCTTTCTATCGATTCGGCTATCCTTGTCGCACTCGCTTCCGTCAATAGGCAATTGACGCCTTCCTGCAGGAACCAGCTTGTGTCATTATTATAATTGGAAACCACGGCACATCCGCAAGCCATTAGTTCAAAGGGCAAATAAGACGGATGTTTGGTGAACATCATGATCAACCCCACGTCGCAGATCCTGTACAGATCGCCCGTCTTTGTAAAATCCATCCTGCCCAGGTTGGTAACCGTATCGGCGAGCCCATAGTCGGCCGGATCCCAGTCTGAACCTGCACAATATATCTCAACTTTATTTTTTAACCTGGATTTTAGAATCTTCAGGGCAACAGCACCAAGCTCGAATCCGTTCCTTGTATGACCTGGCCGGCCATAAAAGAATACTCTCTGGACATCTTTGTTTGCCCGGCCCCGGTTCCTGGCATGAAAGATATTCCCATCGATACAGGGTTTTAAATCGATAGTCGTGCCATTGTATTGATTTTCATAAATTTTCCTTAGCCCCAAGGTATTGGTTATACCATAAAACCCGAATTTATACGTGGTTTCGGTCTGCCCGTATGTGGAGCCCGCGGGATAGAACAGTGGCTCATAATCCTGGATAAAATAGAATTTCCTTTTTGTCAAAGTGAAACGCAAAAGATAATAGGCGGTAGTCCAGAATGAACAGATACTCGCGTCTGCATAAGGAATCTTTTTTATCTCGGCCATATTGGAGATACATACCACTTTGCAGTCTTTCAACAATGGGAAAGCTTCGATGATTTTATTATAAACGGTCTTTTCATCCGAAATTCCTTCGGCAATTATGAATGTATTCTTTACACCTTTCACCGATTGCATGAAGTTGGCGAACCGGAATATGGTATATATTCCTGCGTAGTAAATAAAATCGAAATGCGGTAATATCCAATTTACGGTTTCGATATTTAATTCGCCCTTGTTCGAATTAAATATATCGAGGTTCTTTTCCAGGTCCTGATGCGAAAAATCGAACCTGCCTGCCAATTGGAATGCCTCGTTTTCCCAGCCTGCGATCGCGGATTTTGGAGGAGTGTTGGTGATATCTATTTTCCGCTTGTTTTCTGTAGGAAGACCCACGTTGGCTAAAAAATTGGGATTCCAGTAAGGATCGCAATCTTTTATCGCATACAGCTTGCCGAGATTTGAAAACGATTGACGGTTTTCTGTTCCGTTGAGGTCTGGCAGGCTTTTCGCAAATGCGACGGCAAAAGGATTATATACATGCCTGTAACCGTCTTTAAGAAGGCGAAGACAAAGTTCGATCAGTGCATATTCATGATACTCCGTTCGAAATAGGCCTTTGTCCCGCAGGAGAGACGATTTTACCGCAAAACAATTGGATCGAACGGCAGTAACATTCCTATACCATTCCGTGCCGCCGAATATTACTATATCCGTCCAGGTGACACTTTTGAAGATATCCAGGATAAAATTCCCGTTAAGGACAATTCCCGCGCTCAATATCGTATTGCCGCCATCCGTTGTATAGGAAGATATGAAGCCATATTGATCCTGTGCGGCCCAGGTTACCATCTCGTTGATCGAATGATCATGTGCGAAAAAGACCTGACTGTCCACCGCCACCAGTATCTGGCCATTGAGGTCCGGAACTATGTCATTGAGATCCTCATAGAAATTCCCGGAACGGCTGCTGACTATTTTAACCTCCTCATGAAAAGTGGCCGTATTGAAATCGGGATTGTTCTTAGTCAGCAGGAACACTTCTGTCTTGTATCCGTAACCGGCGCCGAATTTTGAAATTTGCCCGAGCAATTTTTGTAAGGATGAAACAGTGGAAGTATCAGTGACGACAAAAGAAACGAGCTTTACTTCGATGTCCTGCCAGTCAATTCTTATAGTGCTGTGTTCCCTGTTGAAAAAGGTGGGAATGGCCTTATAATTTAGCGCCTTTAAATGATTCCTCAGGCTAAGAAGCTGTGCCTCCAGCGCATAAGGTTTTGCGCCTATTCCACTGGCTACAGAGGTCGGGATGGCCCTCCAATGATACAACTTGCAGGGTATGCGGCAAAACTTACTGGTCAGTCGACTCACTTTCAGATAAATATCCCAATCCTGCGCGCCGTCCGTCTGACTATCCAGCATGCCGGCTTCCTCGATCAGTCTCTTGCGTACGATACAGAAATGGGTGAGATAATTGGCAGAGAACATGATCTCCGGCGACCATTCAGGTTTATATAATGGATTAAAACCGGTTTTACCCGCCTCATACATCGTATCCTTATCCGAATAGAAAAAATCAAAAGCCTGCGGGTCGTCCTGCAGACGGGATACCGCCTCAAAAAGAGAATTGGGCGCTATTACATCATCATGATCCAGGAAAGCGACAAATTCCCCCTTCGCAAGACCGATGCCTGCGTTGGTATTGCTCGCTATGCCATTATTCTCGATCTTTTTATAAAGTATCCGGTTATCCCGGAACGCATATTTATTGATACAGGTAGTGATGGAAGGATTTTGAGGGCTCGCGTCCAGCAGGTGTAATTCAAAGTGACTATAGGTCTGGTAGGTGACCGATTTTATCATCTCTTCCAACACTTCTACAGGTGTATTATACACGGGGACAATGATGCTTATCAGCGGATTGTAATCAAAATCTATGTGATAAAGGGGGTTCCTGGAAAAATATTTTCTTTCTCTTTCCAGGATTGTTTCAAACTCATGATCGACAGGGGCATGGACATTTGCCACGGCCGATACGGCAGGATATCGCTTTGAGCCGGATTTTTCCGGCCGGCTCCTTAGCATGACCTTGTCCCGGACCTTGTAGAATTGCCATAGTAATTTGTACCCTTTTAGTTGCTTTATCCTTTCAAGTTCGGAGAATGACGATTTGTAGGGGATTAAGATATTGGAGTGACTGTTGGTTATATTTCGTATTTCTAAATTAAGCCCATTAATGGCAGACTCCTTTTCCTCCATAGCCTGGAACAAGGACCTGATTCTATCTTTTAGCTCCTGGTTTATGTCGAGCAGTTCATTTAAATCCAGCTCTAATTTATTTTTTTCCTCGAGTATCTTGTCCAATAAGAATACCCGACGATTGAATTCTTCCGAATGTTCATTGTGCTTTTTGAACTCCTGATCATTCTCCCGGACTATTTTCATTAACTGGCCGACATGGTCTTCCAGGTGATTAATATGCTTATTGTTCAATTCCGCGATATAATTCTCTTTTTCCAGAAGGATATTATTGAGCGCGGTCTCCTGCTCTTCCGTTTTTTTGAGGTGCTGTATATCCAATATATTTATTGAATCTTTCAGGTCCCTGTTGAAAGATTCCTTTTCACTGCTGATTATCTGTAACTGTTGGATCAAGTGTTCTTTTTCCGTTACAGCCTCATTCAGCTGGTTAAGCAGACCGTCTTTTTCATGAATGGCGTTGGTCAATTGGCCGATGCGGTAATCTTTTTCCTGATTCAGGTGGTTCTTTTCTGCCAGCAGATAGCTTTCATTCTCATTAAACCTCTCCGCAATTATTGAGCGCGATTTTACGAGTTCCTCGCGAAGAGCCTGATTCTCTGTAGAATATCTGTAGTAAGCTTTTTCATAATCCCCTATGACCGATGAATATCCCTCTTTGATCTTTCGAAACCTGATCGCATGGGTGATAATAAAAGATGCATCGAAGTCAATATCCCGGAAGAAAGAACACTGAGAGAATTGCCTTACCCAATACTCAGTCGGCTGAACATTGAAGTGGGTTGCCTCCCTGAAATCAGTCGGGGTCGAGGTAAAGAGAAAATCGTCTGCATATTTACATAGATTCCTTATCGCTTCTGCACCTTGACCGGCAGGCAGATGTTCCATGACCTCAATGCTGATAATCAGATCATATTTCATCGGCAAAGGATCGGTAACAGACCCTACACTGCAAAAAGGCTTTATATCCTCTCTTACCTGCGCTATTGCATAATCTGAGATATCAATTCCAAATGCTTCTACTCCCCTGTCCCTCAGGGCCGCTACCAGGTAACCATAGGCGCAACCTGCATCAAGAACTGTTTTTGGATTTATCTCCTGAACAATCTTTTCCGCGATCTCCCCAAAAAAAGATTCCCATTTCTTTTTATCATCATATCTTATTCCGCAGGAAGTCAGATAGTAATACCTGTCGTAAAATGCTTTATCGTCCATATGTTTCTTTGAAAAGTTGTTATTCGTTGTTCGAAGGGCCCGCCTTCTATCAGACTATGAATTCTTTTGTCAGGAGTTCTACAAAACTGGAAATACCGGATCGGGTTTGCGAAATTCGACAAGGTCGTTTCTCATGATTTTTTTTGAATTATTTCTACAAATGTATATTATTTCGGCAATTACCTTACATTATTCAAATAGTTATTTAAGTTATGTATATATTATTAAAATGTAATTACTTGACTTGTTTTTTGTCTTTATAGAAAAGCGATTTCAACGTTCGTCGTCCCATCAGCACTTTTATGATATGACCGCATCTTTTATACCATAAAGGCAGAACTTCATATTCATTTTGATACCACCTGAATAATAGATCATAATCATCTTTGTACTTGACACGTACAATACCGATCGTCATTTCGGCATTGTCCAGTCTCTCTTTTAATACTTTTCTTTCTTTATAGGATTCTTCGGCTTCTTTTTTCGCCCGTAAATAGTAAAAAAGGTACTGGCCGAATAAAGGCGCATCACGCATGGCGTTTTGACAGCAGGTGGAGAAATCTTTTTCAAGCATTTCAGCCGACCTGGATCCGGAACCCTTGAAAAAAATGTAGCTGCCGGCATAAGACGGAACTGAAAGAAAATGGGTTAGCAGGAAGTTCGTATCATGCTCCTGATCCCGGACCAGCAAGGGCCCTTCCGCCTTCCAGAGAACCTGCTCCCGGAAAGAAATGGACAAAGACAGATCCCACCGGGTAATAACAGGCCACCCCTGTAGCTGTAAATGAGCAATCAGCGAATTTTCATATTCATCTGTGGCATCCGGGGAATCGGTTTCCTGGCGTTCAAAGGCCATAACAGGATTGTCTTCGTGCCGTATATAACTCTTGCTGAACAGGCACATGGCGATCAGGTCGCTCATTTCCGGAGCTGTCCCCTTGAGGGGCGGATGCTTCGGGTCATTGACCAGGATAAGAAAAGGGATATCGCTTTTTATCAGCAGGTCAGGCCATTTTTTATTTATTTCCTGGTTGCCGGGATTGATTTCCAATGCAATGGCGAATTTTTGCCGGGCCGCATCCAATTCGCGGACCGGTTCATCTGAATTGATCACTAAAACCGGCAGGTATGGTTTTTCTGTATTCATAAATTGCTACGACGTTTACGGGCAATCCGGTTTCATATTCCTTTAATAGCATAACCCCGGCTTTCAGCGATGAAACACAGTAACCTTTCCCAGGAATGCGTATACGTGCCCCGGACCAGGTCGAGCACATTACCCGTTTCGAGTTTCTCCCGGGCCTCCAAAGGAGAATACATGGAGAAAAAATCTTCGAAAATCCGGCTTCTTGCGATGAAGATTGTTCCCGCGATAAAGTTGTATTTCGGACAGGCAACACCATATTTATCAATCAGTTGGAGCAGTAGTTCGCTGTTGGTCGTTTCAAATTCCCTGCTTCCTCTCAGGTATTCATTCCTAAGAAAGGTCTTCGAACCGATAATACCTATACTGCTGTTTTTGGCGAGCTTTTTCAGGGCCCGGCAAAAAAGATCTTTCTCGAAAATACTGTATAATTTTTCAAGCCAGTATTCTGCATTTATCGTTTGAGGGCTGATTTTGTCATGCAAAAAGACAAGATAATCCGTTTTTATACAAAAATTGATATAATAGGACAGGCTTGCGAGTTTTCCCCCTATGTCTTTACCTTTGTTGGTTACTTTTAGAATGGTTATATTTTCCTGTATCCCGATCTCCCTGATCACATCATCGTGACAAGCGGTGACAATGATCCTGGAGGCGCTGTCGATGGCAAACCCGCATTTTGTTTTGATAAGAGCCCAGGAGCCGGGGTAATATAAATGTATCAACAGCGTCAATGAAGACCTGCTCCCGATATCCTTTGGAGAGAAAGGATCAGGAGCAGATGTATCCGACTTTTTCATATGCTGGTTTCCCTTTTTTATTTAGCTTTCAGCAAATTGAGGATATTTTTTTCAAATTTAGCCATCGTCAGATGTTTTTCATAAATTTCCCTGGCCGCAGCGCCTGTTGGTTTCAACTTGTCGGTATTGGATAAAAGCCAGGTGATCTTTTCTGCGAGGTGAACAGGATCCGCATGGTTGAAAATAAAGCCATTTACTCCGTCTGTGATCAGTTCCGCCATTCCCGTAGATGTCGATACAATGCAGGGCTTGGCCAGGCAAAATGCTTCCACCAGTACCACCGACAAAGGTTCGTCCCGGGAGGCATTGATAATGACATCGGACTCCCTGATCAGTTGCAGGGACTCTTCATGTGTGAACTCTCCCATTATCCGGACAAATCGTTTGTTCCTGCTTTTCTCCTTTAGTTTCCTGGTAAAATGCTGGTTGTGAAATCTTCCGATGAGTCGTATTTCTATCCTGTCCGTCAGGCGTGATTCCAAATAAGAGAGTGCATCGAGCAGGATATCCTGCCCTTTCCTCTCTTCGAGGGAGCCGATCAGGCTAAAGATGATCTTGTCGGGAGAGCTCCCCGGGTTGGTGGCCGGCACGGAGTCAGATACGTCGAAGCATGCATTGTAAATCTTTATCGCTCGGGGATTATACCGGCGGATAAAGGATAGGGAGTAGTCACTAAGACCGATGACCAGCGGGGCCTCACGGAGGGTTTTTTCGCATTCCCTGATGATGGTGAATTGTTCAAGGATTTTCGCCTCCTGGACCCACCAAAGGGTATGGACGGCATCTTTTAGCTGCCGGACGACAGGCCAGGTGACAATAGTATTACAGAAGAGATGATCGAAATTTTTGGCGAACCGGAAGAAGGTATTATGTTGACGGAGGAGCAAGGTATCGACGATGACAGGTATTCCGGCCTCCTGGAAGCGGGGTCGCAGCGGTCCGTCAAGAGGGGAGGCAACAACGACAAAATACCCGTTGGCGGCCAGGATCCGGCAGGTGTCGAACAGGCTGATTGGCGCGCCGGTGAGAGACAGGTCATGGGAAACGACGAGAATGTCCTCGCGGCTGCTCGTTGCCAGCGGGCTGTCCGGAGCATAAAGCCGGAAAGGCTCGGGGGAATCGTGATAGAGATAGTCCCGCATCGGGAGGGTAAAATAGGGGTCCTCGGGCAGGTATTTCATCCATCTCTTTAGCAGGAACAGATCGGCTTTATCTTTACGGGAAGGCGTCTCTTTTTTTTCATGTTCTTTGAGAGACAGGTGGCCGATGTGCCGAAGCGTGGCGTAAGGGGTATAGACACACCGGAGTCCCTTTTCGAGGATCTTAAAAGAGAGATCAGTATCGGAATGGGCGCTGGGAGTGTGGACCTCGTCGAATCCCCCTAATTCCATAAAAAGCGACTTATCAATGGCCAGACAGGCGCCGGATAAGATGGAGACATTGCGGACCAACTGGGGATAGTTGATATAACGGATAGAATCTTTTGGATAGCCATGCAGGGTGGTGCCGGTGAGGTTGCGGACGCCGGTAGCCATTCCGGCATACTGCAGGGTATCGTTCTCATAGATCAGTTTGGGGGAAACGCCCCCGACGCCTGGTATGAACAGGTATTCGATGGTATTTTCAATCCAGTCGCGCTGGAGCGGCCGGACATCGTCATTGAAGAAAAGGACGATCTTCCCGCTGGCGCTTCGCGCACCCTGGTTGCATTTATCCGAGAAATTATATTGGTGGTCATAGGGGACGAAGACGAGAGGAACAGCGTGGGAAAGGGCTTTCATTTCCCTGATGAGACGGGAGTTAGTGACCACGACGACCTCATAATTGGGATAACCAGTCCCGGTAAAGAGGCTTTGGAGGGTGGCCCGGAGATTGTCCGCGGAGTCTGTTGGGATGATAATAGAGACAAGGACAGCGGGGTCAATCGTCATTTTTACCCGGTTGGCTGTTGGCAGCTCCAGAACCTCCGCGGAAAGCTGCCGTCTTTTGATGGCATCTTCAAGTGCAGCGATATTGGAACGCCGGGCATAGGGTTTATCACCCCGGGCCGCCGATCCGTCTGTCAGACGCCAGTGATAGAGAATTTTGGGGACGTGGCGGATCCGGGATGTTTTTTCGGCGGCGCGGAGCATCAGGTCATAATCCTGAGAGAAATCATATTCGGGCCGGAAGACCCCCACTTCAGATGTCAGGAATTCTTTTCTATAAACGGTAAGATGCCCCGTGTACATGGAATTAAAGAGGAGTTCAGGGCTCCAGTCCGGCTTAAAGAAATAATCGCTGAGATTTCCCTGCTCATCGACCTTACACTCATCGGAATAGAGAATATCGGCCTGCCCTCGCTCCAGGAGGTTTTGTACAATGTAAAAAAGTGCGTCGGGCGTGACCTCGTCATCATGATCCAGCAGGGCGATATATTCACCTGAAGCCATATGGATGGCGGCATTGGACGCTTTGGAGATGCCGGCATTCACCGGCAGGAAAGCTACCCGGATCTTTTCTTCGCCGGCATAGGACCGGAGCAGTTCGAGCGTATCAGCCCGGGTGGAGTGATCATCCGCAATACAGATCTCCCAATGATCATAAACCTGCTGCCGGACACTGTCGATAGCCATCGTAAGCAGGGAAGGTTTTGTATTATAGGTGGGAATGATAAAGGATATTTTGGGACGATAAGCAAAACCCGCGACCTCCTTTTTCATCCTCTCGATATCCTCCTGCCAGACAACCTCAGGCAAATATTCTGTTAGGTTGTCTTTGCCCTGCATTTTAAGGATAATAATTCTCCTTGCGTCCAGGAAAGATTTCAAACCATGTTGCCGGAGCGTACGTACACCCCCTCGTATGAATGCTCCCGGACCAAAATCATCTATATACTCCAGCAAATAGACGATAACATATTTATTCCGTATCCGGCTACTGCTTATAAGCCGTTGGATGATGTCCCTGTATATTTTTCCCGGGAACTTATAAATACGATTTTTCATGAATAATTAAGTGGATACCCGGGAAAAGGTAGCGGGCTTTTTAGCTTGTATACGATGAGGGTGGGACGGGATTTACTTTCGGAATAATTTCTGCCAAATGGTACCTGCAAGACTTCTTTTCTCATAGGTTCTTTTATACCATTCTATGTCTTTCTGATAATTACTGATATCGTTAAGGAGTTTATTGATTAATTGCCGGGTTCCTTCATTTGTCTGCCTGCATTCCTGCAACTGATCGTTCATCCGCTTTAGCATCAGGTCCTTCTCTTCCGCATGCATTTTCAGCTTGCCCAGTTGTTCTCCCTGCCCATCGATCACGGCCTGTTTGAACGCGACCTCCTTTACAAGATAGACCCTAATCTCTTCCAACCTCTCATGGATGGATTGTAATTCAAGTGTCTTATTCCCATTTTCTTCTATCACAGCATACATTTCCGACAAATTTAGATCGTTTGAACATTAAAAAATCATTAAAAAATTAAGTGTAACCTATAAAAGACCTGAAATCAACTTTTATATAGGTCACGATAAGAGGTGAAAGTCGAATGAACGTCGAATTCCTGTTCGCAGAATTGGTGAGAATATTCTCCCATAACTTCCAGCATATCGCGGTTATTATAATATTGAAGAATCTTTACAATAGCTTCATCCTCATTGTTAAAAAGGTCTCCGTTCAAACCCTTATGGACGATATCCCTATTGCCGATGCAATCCGTCAGCAATACCGGTTTTTTCATGGCCAGCGCTTCCAGCACAGCAAAAGGCAGCCCCTCAAAATTTGACGTTGATAAATAAACATGTGAGCCGGCAATCAGAGCCTTGCTCTCTTTGGATGAAAGCCAGCCAGTTACAACGATGTTCCCCGCCGTCAGCTGCTCCCTACCAAAGAGA
>Ga0193716_1000841_pt1 | contig 18339 bp, 12 predicted proteins | sample U2c1metaG_FD_145901 | JGI IMG/M metagenome (GOLD analysis project Ga0193716, IMG submission 145901) | Soil microbial communities from a riparian zone of the East river system, Colorado, United States - U2c1 | ecosystem: Environmental > Terrestrial > Soil > Riparian zone | place: USA: East River...
GGGTTGGCAGACTGTCAGCAGGCTGCAGGGGGATACGACCTCGTGGTATGCCTGGGGTGTGGGGGCGTGGGGGCCGCTGTATCGGGAGAAGAGGATGAGGGAGACGGAGACTTTTATAAAGGAGATGACGGGGGTGGCCAAAGTGAGCGGGGTATTGGCGACGGGTGGTGGGGCATTGGTGGCGAGTGACGGCGCATTGGCGACGGGTGGTGGATTGGCTAAGTGGTTCTATGCTCTGCTAATTATGAGTCTGTTTTTTTTGTGGATCGAGAAAAAAATTCTTTAGATTGGGAACTATATTTTTCACTACACAACCAGAATTAACTTGAAAAGAAAAGATTTCCTTCACATGGCAGGAATGGGACTAGGGTCCCTTGTAATGCCGAAACTTCCTTTTGGCACGCGGATGATAGATCCTGCGGAGGCCTTGCTGGGTGGAATGGATGTGGCCGCGAAGAAACAGCTTGCCGATGCGGCTCTGAACGCGGCAAAATCCGGTGGCGCCACTTATGCGGATGTACGCATCGGAAGGTATCTCAACCAATTTGTGGTCACGCGGGAAAACCGGGTCCAGAATATTGCCAATACGGAATCGTTTGGGGTAGGCATCCGGGTGATAGCCAATGGGTCCTGGGGGTTTGCTGCGACCAATGACGTCACGCCTGCGGGGATGGCCAGAACTGCGGCAAGGGCGGTAGCGGTAGCAAAGGCCAATGCGAAGATCATCTCCGAGCCGGTGCAGCTGGCACCGCAGAAAGGGTTTGGGGAAGTCAGCTGGAAGACACCGATCGTAAAAAATGTCTTCGAAGTGCCGCTGAAAGAGAAGATCGATCTGCTGCTGAACGTCAACGGCGTCGCCATGCAGGGCGGAGCCAATTTCGTCAACTCGGCCATTCTGGCTATCAATGAACAAAAGTATTTTGCTTCTACCGATGGTAGCTATATCGACCAGGACATTCACCGTCTGTATCCAAATTTCAATGTCACAAAGATCGACAAGGCGACGGGTAAGTTCCAGACAAGGCGTAGTCTAAGCTCGCCGGTGGGGATGGGTTATGAGTACCTGATGCCAAGGCCGGAAGATAAGCTACAGGGTATTGTGACCCGTTATAAGGATCGTTATGATATTCTCGAAGACGTACGGAACGCGGCTGCGGATGTCACACAAAAGATAAGCGCCAAGAGCGTGGAGCCGGGGAAATATGACCTGGTGCTGGATCCTTCGCATCTGTGGCTGACCATTCACGAGTCTGTGGCTCACCCGACGGAACTGGACAGGGTGCTGGGATATGAAGCCAACTATGCCGGAACGAGCTTTCTTTCTCTTGACAAATGGAAGTCGGGGAATTTTCATTTTGGCAGCAAGCTGATGAATATTGTCGCCGACAAGTTGCAGCCCGGCAGCCTGGGTGCTGTCGGTTATGATGACGAAGGGGTTAAATGCGGGAAATGGGATCTGGTAAGGGACGGGGTGCTGGTGAACTACCAGGCGATACGTGACCAGGCGCATATCATCGGGCTGAATGCGTCGCAGGGCTGTTGTTATGCGCAGAGCTGGGCGGATGTTCAGTTTCAGCGGATGCCAAATGTGTCGTTGCAGCCAGGTAAGGAAAGGCTTAGCGTGGATGAAATGATCAAAGACGTAAAGAAGGGGATCTATATCATTGGTGACGGCAGCTTTTCGATTGATCAGCAGCGATATAATTTCCAGTTCGGCGGTCAGCTATTCTATGAGATAGAAAATGGCAAGATCGTGGGTATGCTAAAGGATGTTGCCTACCAGGCTACGAACCAGGAGTTCTGGAATTCACTTGTTGCCGTGGCTGACGAGCGGGATTACCGGTTGGGGGGCGCCTTCAACGATGGAAAGGGGCAGCCTGGTCAGTCGAATGCGGTATCGCATGGGAGCAGCACCGCGCGCTTTAATGGTGTAAACGTAATTAATACAGCAAGAAAAATAGGATAAAACATGCCAATTTTAAATAAAGAAGAAGCACAAAAATTGTTGAAGAAAGCGCTGAGCTATTCCAAGGCGGAGGAATGCGAAGTGACGCTGAGGGGGTCGGAGTCCGGCAATATCCGATATGCCCGTAACTCTGTTTCGACCGCAGGAGAGATCGGGCAGATGAGTCTTGTCGTTGCCTCCAGTTTTGGAAAGAAAACGGGTACGGCAAGTATCGATGAATTTGATGATGCATCTCTTGAAAAGGTTGTACGGCGGAGTGAAGAGCTGGCGCAGCTGGCTCCTGAAAACCCTGAGCATATGCCGCTGCTGGAGCCTCAGGTCTACAAGGACTCGATCACCTATGTGCAGGGGACGGCTGCTATGACACCTGATACCCGGGCTGAGGCGGTGGGTAAGAGCATCCAGGTATGTAAAGATGCAAAGCTGCAGGCGGCAGGTTATCTGGAGAACACGACTGATTTTGATGCGATCATGAATTCGAAAGGGCTGTTCGCTTATAATACCGGAACGGATGTGATCTTTACGGTAACTACCCGTAATGAGGAAGGGACGGCGTCGGGGTATGCGGCCCGTGGGTTCAATGATGTTTCAAAGCTGGACACGTTTACCGCGACAAAGGTGGCTTGTGTCAAGGCCAATGGATCTCTCGGCGCCAGGGCGATAGAGCCGGGGAAATACACGGTGATCCTCGAGCCGGTAGCAGTGACCTATATGCTGGAAAATATGTTCCGCGGATTGGACGCGCGGAGTGCGGACGAGGGTCGCAGCTTTATGAGCAAGGCCGGCGGCGGCAACAGATTGGGTGAGCAGCTGATGGACCCGAAGGTGACGATCTATTCCGATCCTTTCCATCCTGAGCTGCCATCGCCTACATGGAACCGGGAAGGACAGCCTTATGAAAAGAGGACCTGGATCGATAAAGGGGTGGTTAAAAACCTTGCCTATTCGCGTTTCTGGGCGCAGAAAAAGAATGTAGCGGCTGTTCCCGAGCCCGGCAATATCATAATGGAAGGTGGGAATGAGTCGATCGAGGACATGATAAAGAACACTGAAAAGGGGATACTTGTATCGCGGCTTTGGTATATCCGGATGGTAGACCCGCAGACCTTGTTGCTGACTGGGTTGACGAGGGATGGTACGTTCTATATCGAGAATGGCCAGATCAAGTTCCCTGTGAAGAACTTCCGGTTCAATGAGAGCCCGGTGATAATGCTCAACAATGTGGAATCGTTGGGCAAGCCGGAAAGGAGCATCAGCGTAGAGTCCTACCGGAGCTATTTGGTACCGCCGATGAAGGTGAGGGACTTTACGTTTACGTCGCTTTCGGATGCCGTCTAATTAATCGAAGCTAACAAGCGCATTTACGTTGGGATCGAAGAGGATCTCGTTTGGTTTAGCGGAGAGAGGCAGGTTTAGATTTGTTGTTTTTCCTTTTATAGTAACGGTATGGAGTGAGCCGTCGGTTGAGAACTCCAATGGGAATTCGAAGAGCTGTTCGCCGGTTTGGACAAAACTGATGGACAGCTCTTTTTTATTTTCGTTGTAGGTCCAGTCGGTTTTGACATGGGGGTGGCCGGGTTTGTCGAGCCATTCGTGGAAGAAGTCGTGCAGGTTCCGGCCGCTGACAGTTTCCATGACCTTTTCAAAGTCATCGCTGCTGGCGTTGCTATTCCTATAGGTAGCATAGTACGTTGAGATGCCTTTCCAGAAGAGCTGGTCTCCGATAGAACGGCGGAGCATGTGTAGTACCCAGCCGCCTTTTTCATAGCTATTGGGATTCAGGAGCTTCATGTAATCGTCTTTGATACTGGTATCGACGACGGGCGTCAGTCGTTTTTTCTCGAAGGCAATGAGCTTTTTGCGGTCGATGGCCATGCCTTTCTTCAGGGTATCGATGCCATATTTATTTTCCAGGTAACAATGTGTCATATAGGTAGCGAAGCCTTCGCTAAGCCAGAGGTGGTGCCATTGGGTCTCTGTGGCGGCGTCGCCGAACCATTGATGCGCAATCTCGTGCGCCATCAGGGATTCTACACCCGGGGAGGTGACTGAGTTCTCAAAGTAAAAGATCGCGCTGGCGTTTTCCAGGCCGCCGAAGCGGGTCTTGGACTGAACATTACCGCATTTTTCGAAGGGATAGGGTCCGATGTGTTGAATATAAAACGGTAGGATCTGCAATGCATAGGCATAACTTTTGAAACCGACCTCTTTATTCTCCTGGAAGACATAATTATAGACCGGGACGCCCATTGCGTCGCCGGGATGATCGACGGCAAAGTCGGCTACCCCTATGACCATTACTTTTGGCGAGAGAGGAACAGATTCTTTCCAGTGGGTCAGTTTTTTATTATTGGCCAGCTTTTTTTCTTCCTGTAAGGAGCCATTGGCTACTACGGTGTAGTGATCGGGAGCGGTGATCCGGAAGTCGAGGGTGGCTTTATCGGAGGGATGGTCGACGCAGGGTATCCAGTTGTGGGCGCGGTTGGGCCAGTTATCACCGAAGAAACCGCGGCGTCCGAATTTGTTGTTGGCAATAATGAGCCCATCGGCCGGGATGCCTTCGTAGGTAATGGTATAGGTATGCTGTTGGCCTGATCTTGCGGAAGTATGGATGTGTAACTGAGTGCTATCCTGGGTATATGGGACAGCCTTGTCGTTTTCGGTAACGGAGGAAACGGTCATGCCCTTGCCCTGCTCATTCTTTTGGGTGAGGTCCAGTGCAAAATCGGGGGCATCTCCTTTGAACAGGATGGTAATTTCAGCCCGGCCGTGGATGTCGTTGTTGCTGTCGCTGACTTCGAGGGAAAAGTCGTAATGCCGGACATCGATAGTCGGGTTATAGGGTTGGGCGATACCGGTGATGGCTCCGGTAAACAAAAGACTGGCTGTCAGGGCAAGAGTCCATGATTTTATCATATTACGAATATACAGCAGGTCAAATAATAAAAGTTTACGATTCTTAGCTGAGTTTGCCTTAATTTTAATTATTCAATTTCTGGTCATTTGTCGAACTATATCAATTGTCCCGGCTGGTTTCACCGGCTACCGTCCATTTATAAACTGATCATCAGTTTTTCTATTGCCACGATCATTTCCGTAGCACTTTTGCCCATCCGGATGGAGGGTATGACGCGTATTATGATAGGGTGGGATTGTTTTAGCATTTGCATGATCATTATCAGCGGACTTATCTTTTTTAGCATGCGACCGAGGCAGATACGGGTGCTGGCCAAGACGGAGGATTCTGGTCGGATCGTCGTATTCTTTATTGTACTTATCGCCACGATCGGCAGCTTGCTGGGTGTATTGCTTTTGCTGGAGAATAAGGAGGCGTGGCTGTTGAAGAAGGGGGTGGAGACCTTTATTTATATTTCGGGAGTTATCTGTTCGTGGCTTCTGCTGCATACTCTGTTTGCTTATCGGTATGCATTGTTGTATTACGGCGATCATCCGCTGGACCCGGATACGCATACGGTGGGGCTACAGATACCGAATGAGCTTTGGCCGGATTATCTGGACTTTGCTTATTTCTCCTTTGTGATAGGGATGACCTTCCAGGTGTCTGACATTGAAATATCTTCGAGAAATATAAGGCGGCTGGTACTGGTCCATGGGATGCTTTCCTTTCTTTTTAATACGGTGATCGTTGCCCTGACGATCAATGTGATTGTTGATCTGCGGAACTAATTTACCTGAATCTATCGGAAATCGTGTAGGCTACTTTGTCGTTGATGCGACGGAAGACTTCGGCATTGATCCTGCGGATGCGTCTTAAGCGGCGGCCGACGAGGAGACGTCCGTCACTGTCGAAGTATTGGGGTTGCTGGAAATAGGTGAGGATGTAATACTTTTTATTGGCGAAGGGTGAGTTGAAAATACGGGGCCAGAGGGTGATATAGATGAGGGAGTGTTTTCTTTCTTCTGTATAATAATCCAGGTTGTCTATCCATGTACATTCCATCGACCGCATATTGGCGATGAGGTTGTTGATCGCTGCAGTATCGTAACCATAACGGAGCAGGGTATCCTGCAGCCGGGGTTCACCGACGGTATATTCATAGATGTAGGTGAGGGTGTCGGTGACGAGCTCGATGGAAAGCCGGTTGAAGGGCCGGTCGGTGAATTCCAGGGAGAATGGTTTCTTTTCGTAGGCCTGGTGATAGACGGCTTCGATGCTATCGAGAGTCGATTGGTTCTTACGATAATAGTTGGTGATATTGAGAGAGGTACAGGACGTGGCCTGGACCAGGATGATCAAAAGGAAGAGATGATATAGGCGGATGGAGGGCATGGTGTGTTAATTGACGGTTGGAGGTGAAGGCGGGGTACAATGTGTTACGCCGAAGATTATTTTTTTCAGGAAGCGGAGGCTGACCTGTCGCAGGGTGCGTCCGCCGTAATCCCAATAGATGATGTCGACCATGTCGGGCTCGGAATCGCTCTCTATCCGATGGATGTCGGTGAGGACGATGATTCTTTTTATGCAGGTAGGTATTGTTGACATAGAGATAGGTGACGCCGGTCTTCATGCATTCGGTGAGATAGCCGTATAGGTCTTTGAAGCGGGGCCCGAAAAGATCCGAGCCCCGGGCTTCGACGCGATAACCTGCTATTTCGCGGATCATGCGGTTAAATTTACCATAGTTGACGGCGGCCCAGAAAGTATCTTCGGCGCCGGGTCTGAACCGGGGCAATAAAAAGTTGAGATAACCCCTGAAGTGATCTGCCAGGATCAGGAACCAGATCTGGTCGGCGTGCCGGATATCCAGGATGCCTTTGAAGTGGAGGGTGCCGGCGGCCTTATGGACCTGGGAGGAGGGGGTGAATTTAACCTTGCCCCATGTTGCGGAACCATCGGTATACAGCGCCAGCATGAAACGGGTATAGGTCAGCGGGTCGTTCTGAAGAGGCAGGTAGGAAAGCGCCGCATAACCGCAGAAATTGGTGTTACTGCCCTGGTAAATGGCCAGGGGCGCGGTGATATTGGCTTTCAGGTTTTCTATGAAGAGGTGAAGTTTGACGTTGGGCCAGAATGCACTGGAGTCGGGGAGTTTAGCGCTTTGCAGGTAGGCGAGTGCTTCTTCGCGGGTAGAGGTGCCGGAGCCCAGGCCGGCATGTCCGGCGAGTGCCGGGGAACTGGGGGCGAGGATAAAAAACCAAATAGTTAAGAGGGTCAGGGTCCTGGTCGACATGTGTAAATTTACTGTAATATTGCTAATAATGAAAGCAACTGCGGCCGTGGTTGGCATTTTCCTGATGGGTAGCTTATTATCCTGCGGTAGTGGGGCTAATAATTTTTTGGGGGAGACTGTATTTACAGAACAACCCGCCTCAAAAACGCATATTAATTTCCGAAATGATATAAAAGAAGATGAGAATTATAATGTATTGACCTATGAGTACATTTATAATGGGGGTGGAGTGGCGGTTGGGGATGTCAATAATGATGGCTTGACTGATCTTTATTTTACGGCCAATATGGGGCCTGATAAACTTTATCTCAATAAGGGCAATTTTCAATTTGAAGATGTTACGGAGCCGGCGGGTGTGAAGGGCCGGTCCAAGTGGAAGACGGGGGCTGTGATGGCAGATGTCAATGGGGACGGGCTATTGGATATCTATGTGTGTTATTCGGGGCCGGGTACAGATGCGGAAAGGGCAAACGAACTATATATCAACAATGGGGTGAAGGATGGGGTGCCTGTTTTTACGGAGTCGGCGAAGGCTTATGGTCTGGATGCTCCGGGCACGTATACGACGACGGTGAGTTTTTTTGACATGGACAATGATGGAGACCTGGATATGTTCATGGTCAATCATGCCGCCATGTTCTACAATCCTTTTTACAATACCGATCAGCTGAGGTCCAAACGGCATCCGCAGTTTGGGAACCGGCTTTACCGAAATGACAATGGTCATTTTACGGATGTCAGCGAGCAGGCCCAGATCTATGGGAGCGGGCTGAACTTTGGGCTGAGCGTCGCCATCAGCGATGTAAACAATGACGGCTGGCCGGATATCTATACGACCAATGACTATGATGAAAGGGATTTTCTTTACCTGAACAATCATGACGGGACGTTCCGGGAGGTGCTGGATAAGGCGGCGGGACATATATCCGAATTTGCGATGGGGTCCGATATTGCGGACTACAACAATGATGGGCTGCCTGATATTGTTGTGCTGGATATGTTGCCGGAGGATAATCACCGGCAGAAGCTCTTAAGGGGTGCGGACACGTATGACAAATATACCATGCGGGTGGACCATGGTCTTCATCACCAGCAGATGCGCAATACGTTGCAATTGAATCAGGGCATGGACAGCAGTGGCATGCCTGTCTTTAGCGAGGTAGGGCAGCTGGCCGGGATCTCGAGTACGGACTGGAGCTGGGCGCCTCTGTTCGCGGATTTCGACAATGACGGCTGGAAGGATCTTTTTGTATCCAATGGGATATTGCGGGACATCACCAACCTGGACTTTGTAAAATATACGTCGGGTTATTCGTCATCCTATAAGGAAGTGGCTGGGGACAAGAAGGAAATGTGGAAACTGGTACAGGACATGCCGTCTACGCAGCTGCAGAATTATGTTTTCCGGAATGATCATCAATTAGGATTTACGAATGTTACGGAGGACTGGGGGATCACGAGACCGGGTATTCACGATGGGGCGGTGTATGCGGATTTAGACAATGATGGGGACCTGGACCTGGTCATCAATAATTTGAATGATGGGGCGCTGGTCTATAAAAATAATACGAGCGAAAAGCATGCAACGCATTATCTGCGGCTGCGGTTGAAGGGGGAGGGGAAGAATACGTTTGGGATTGGGGCGAAGGTGGAACTGGAGACGGCGCATGGTAAACAGACTCAGGAGCAGTATACGTCGAGAGGTTTTCAGTCGTCGGTGGACCCGGTGATTCATATAGGGTTGGGACAGGATAGTGTTGTCGAGACGATGTGGGTTTTCTGGCCTTCCGGGAAAATGAGTTATGTGGATAATCTGCGGGCAGATACTTTGCTGGTGTTGAATGAGGCAGAGGCGCGGCCTTATGGTGGGAGCAAGAGGAGCCCGGCCGGGCCAGTATTCCGGGATGTTACGGCCGGCAGCGGAGTGAAGTTCGTACACCAGGAGGCGGGGACCATTGACTTTAAGATCTCTCCTTTGCTGCCTTTTCAGCTATCGAAGACGGGGCCTTCTATTGCGAAAGGGGATGTGAATGGGGATGGGCTGGAGGATCTTTTTGTCGGGGCTTCTTCGGGCTATGAGAGCCAGCTATATCTGCAGACGAGGGCGGGGCAATTTGTATTAGCGAAGGAGCAACCCTGGAATGTTTCAAAGGACTACACGAATTCGGACGCGTTGTTTTTTGATGCGGATGGGGATGGGGATCTTGATCTTTACCTGGTGAGCGGAGGTGCGGACTATCCTTTGAACGATAAAAGATACCAGGACCGGATGTTTGAAAATGACGGCAAGGGGAATTTTCGGCTGGTAGCGGATGCATTGCCTGTGGAGGCGGTAAGTGGGTCTTGTGTGCGGGCTGCTGATATCGACCGGGACGGGTTGCCGGATCTGTTTGTGGGAGGATATGTGCAGCCGGGTCTTTTCCCGGCGCCGCCGGAGAGTCTGGTGTTAAAGAATAAGAGTACGAAAGGCAGGATACGGTTTGAGAAGGACAAACTGCAGACGGATACTGTACTGACCCGGTGTGGGATGGTGGCGGATGCCCTCTGGATGGATCTGAATAGGGATGGCTGGCCCGACCTTGTTGTCGCGGGGCCCTTTATGCCTGTTTCGGTATTTGAAAATCATAAAGGGAAACTGGAGGATCAGACGGCTGCTTATGGGTTGGGGGGAACGGAGGGCTGGTGGTGCAGGCTGGCGGCCATGGATGCGGATGGGGATGGGGATAGCGATATCATTGCCGGGAACCTGGGTCTCAATACGCAGTTTCGTGCCGGGCCGGCGACCCCGTTGACGATAACCTATGGGGACTTTGACGGGGATGGGGTTATGGACCCATTGTTGTGCTATTATAATGGTGGGAAGAGTTATCCCTATTTTACGCGGGACGAGCTTTTTGATCAGATGCCTTCGAAACAAAAGAAGTTCAGCCGGTATGCGGACTATGCGGATGCGCAGCTGACGGATATTTTTACGCAGGAGCAATTGGCAACGGGGAAGACGATACAAATAAAAACGACCCAATCGATGTTGCTGCGCAGGGTGGGGAAGGGCTTTCGGGCGGAGCCTTTGCCGGTAGCTGCGCAGATCAGCGCCGTGAATGGGATAGTGGTAGGAGATTTCGAGAGGAATGGAAGACCGGATATATTACTGGCGGGAAACTTCTTTCCCCTGAGGGCGCAACAGGGGCCTTTGGATGCCGGGATAGGACTTCTATTGGAAAACGACGGGAAGGGGAATTTTGTTCCCGATGGAAATATAATGAGGAAGTTGTATATGATGGGAGATATTCGTAATATTATCGCTGTTAAGACGGCGACCGTCCCACTGATAGTAGCAGCAAAAAATAAGGGCGCGGTTCAATTGTTACGGTTAAGTGCGAAATAAATTATGCAACCATCACTATTGCATCGAATTCAATTTGATAATGATGAAGCTGCTTTCCGGCAGTTTTATACGGACAATGTGTTTCGGCTGTTTCAATTTGCCTTCACTTTTGTTCAGAACAGGGAGCAGTCGGAAGAGATCGTGAACGATGTATTTCTGAAGTTATGGCAGAACAGGTCAAGGATCAATCAGATAGACAATATTTCGGTGTATCTCTATGTAGCCGTAAAGAATACGGCGGCCAATTATCTGCGGCAGCAGAAGGGAAAGGGGAGGGTGGATATGGAAATACATGCGGTCCATCATTTTTATCTGAGTCCCGATCCCGAGCAACTGCTGATCACGGATGAACTACGAAAAAGGATTGCGGCCTCCATTGACGAATTACCTGCCCGTTGTAAACTGATATTCAAACTGGTAAAGGAGGACGGGTTGTCTGCCTCCGAAGTTGCCGATATTTTAGACATTTCCTACAAGACTGTTACTACCCAATTAAGTATTGCGTTGAAAAAGCTGGAAGCGGCTCTCCGCCCTTCGCTGCCGAAAAATTTTTCGATTTCTTTTAAGAAAAACGGTTAGTATCTGTGTCCTGCTCTCTGAATGAGAGATAATTCAACTGAAAATGCCCGGGTCATTGAGCTAATGGCGAAGAAAATGGGAAGGACTGCATCTCCAAAAGAGCTGGAAGAGCTGGCGCGGCTTTTATCGATCAACCCTGGTTATTCCTGGCTGGCCGAGGTAGTAGCTTCCCTCAAGGGAAATGCGGAGCATGTGGAAAAGAGTATGCCGGAGGCTGAACTGGCGGATAGTGGTTGGGCGCATTTGGCTGAAAGAATGAATGCGGAGCCGGAGAAGAGGGGTAGGTTGAGGTCGATGAGTCGGATGGTTCGGGTGGCAGCGGCCATTTTTTTTGGTTTAGCAGGTTTAGGGATCATAAGTTATTACCGGTGGGGCCGGCAACCGGTGGGGGTCGCGATGAAAAGAACTGTGGAGGTGGGATATGGCGGGAAGTCGATGCTGGTGCTGGCGGATGGGACAAAGGTATGGCTGAATGCCGGCAGCCGGCTGGTCTATCCTTCTTCTTTTGCGGGGAAGACGAGGGAGGTGCAGCTGGAGGGGGAGGCCTTATTTGACGTAGCTCAGCAGGCGCATCAACCCTTTTTTGTACATACAGGAAAGATCACGGTTCGGGTGTTGGGGACGCGGTTTGATGTGAAGGCTTACCGGGAGGATGCGCAGGTCTCGGCTACATTGATCAGCGGAAAGATCCAGGTGATCATGAATGAAGACCCTGAGAAAAAGATCCTGCTTTCGCCGCATGAGAAACTGACGATTATGAATGTAGTCAGGGATAAGGAGCAAGCCGGTGATACTGTAAAGGAAAGCGAGCTTCGTTACCAGGTACAATTTCTGGTGCAGGCGGAAACGGATTGGGTAAATAATAAGATGGTATTTAATGATGAGTCTTTTGATGAAGTGGCGCGGCAGATGGAAAGACGTTATGGGGTCCACATCGAGTTTGGGAATGCCATGCTGAAGCGGGAGCATGTGAGCGGGATCTTTGAGAAGGAAAGTTTGTCCCAGGCTTTTGAGATACTTAAAATGACGACGAGGTTTAATTATCAAATAGATAGCAACGTGGTGAAGCTTGTTGCCGACCAAAACTAAAACTATGGTGAAAATTTGTTTTGCCCTGCTTATGACTCTTTGTCTGCAGGTGTCAGCCCATGGCTATTCCCAGGAAAAGTTCAGCTTCCATGTCAGACAGGTGGGGGCGAATGAAATTTTCAATGCCATTCAGAAGGAAAGCAAGTATCGATTTTTTTACAACAACGACTATCTCCGGCAATTGGGTAAGGTCGACCTGGATGTTACCGATGCACCGCTGGCCAGTATTCTGGACCAGGTATTGGCGGGAAAGTTCGGTTATACTATCCGGGATGGCCGCAAGGTCATCATCACGCCGGTGAAGTCTGCGGCGCCACCTGGATCTGCTGCACCCGGACCTGCCGTGCCCGGTGCCTCTCCGGCCAAGCCTGATACGGCTGTCAAAGGAAGGATCACCGACGAGGGCGGTAAGCCGCTGGGCGGCGTTACGGTGCGATTGAGTAAGGGTGGACGGACGGTACAGACGGATGAGAATGGGAACTATAGTATCGATGCTGAGACCGGTGACGAGCTGGTGATCAGCTACGTCGGTTATAAGGAGCAGCGGATCAGGCTGGATGGTTCGAAGAATATTCCGGTCCAGCTGCAGCCCAATGCTACCGGTCTGGCTGATGCGGTAGTCGTGGGATATGGTACGCAGCGGAAGCGGGATGTGACCGGTAGCGTCAGTACGGTAAAAGGGGATGACTTCAAGAATCTGCCGGTGAGCAATGCGGCGACTGCGTTGCAGGGGCGTGCGCCCGGCGTGGCGATCATTCGTGACGATGGTTCTCCCGGCAGTAACCCGAGCATCCGCATCCGTGGCACCGGAACGATCAACAATGCCGACCCGCTGGTGATCATCGATGGGGTGCCGGCCAGTGGACTGAATGACGTCAATCCCAATGACATTGCATCGATAGAGATATTAAAGGATGCCAGCTCATCGGCCATCTACGGTAGCCGTGCGGCCAATGGGGTGGTCATGGTCACGACGAAGAAGGGCAGCTTTGGAGAAAAGATGACCACTTCCGTCGGTTATTATTATGGTTGGGACAATGCCGTAAAGTATATCGACATGCTGAAGGCGCCCGATCTGGTGAAGCTGAAACAGGAAGCTTACACGAATGACGGTCTCTCCGTACCAACCGTCTGGACTACGAATACCTATGCCACCCAGAAGACGGACTGGCAGCGGGCCCTGTTCAATACGGGACATACACAGAATGCCGACTTCGCGCTTCGTGGCGGTAACAATACCAGCACCTATAGCTTTTCCGGCAACTATTTTGACCAGAAAGGCATCATCGATAATTCCTTTTTCAAACGTTATAGCTTTCGCATCAACTCCGAGCACAAGTTGTTCGACAGATTGAAGATAGGGGAGAACATCGTTTACTCTCACACCAACGGCAGCGCACCCAATACCAAATCCACACAGGCGGGGCTGGTATGGAGCGCCATTCGTTTCAACCCGGGCATACCCGTGAAGAATCCCGATGGTAGCTGGGGCAGCTCCAAACCTGACAATGAGCTGGGTGACATCAATAATCCGGTGGCAACGGCCAACGAGATCGAGAAGTCTGACCAATTCGACCGTATCCTGGCCAACGGTTATGCAGAGCTGGAGATCATCAAAGGGCTGAAGATCCGGGCCAACTATGGTTATGACCAGACAACCGAAGATTTTTATGAGTTTGACAATGCGATGCCGGACCAGTCGCGTGGACCGGGACAGGCCTCTCTGACGCGTGGTTCGGGCAAGGGGTGGTCATTCCTGGAAGAATATTACATCACCTATAACAAACTGTTTGGCCAGCATAGCCTCACGGTCACAGGTGGTTATTCCGCCCAGACCTTTAAAGGGAACTACTTCAATGCCGGCCGCAGTGGTTATGATGATACCAGCATCTATCAGCGGGTGCTCAACTTGGGTAGCAGCGGTAGCCAGAGTAATGCAGGGTACAACACACCGTCCGCCGGGTTACAATCTTATTTTGTGCGGGCCAACTATTCCTTCCTAAGCAAATATCTGCTGACGGCTACGTTCAGGGCCGATGGCAGTAGCCGGTTTGCCCCCGGCGACCGCTGGGGTTATTTTCCCGCCTTCTCTGCCGGCTGGCGTGTTTCGGACGAAAATTTCTTCCGCGACAACATTCATTTTCTCAACAGCCTCAAATTGACTGGTGGCTGGGGACAGCTGGGCAACCAAAACGTCGAGGCATTTCAATATCTCAGTTCCATCAATTATGGCAGCCAATTTGGCTATAGCACGGGCACGGGTACTGTTTATCAGAACGGCGCTACCGTCGTTAGCATAGCCAACCCGAACATCACCTGGGAAAGGGCGGTGATGACCAATATCAGCGCTGAACTGGCCACCCTGAACAATCATCTGACGGCCACGGTCACCTGGTATAATAAGAAAACTTCCGATATGCTGGTGCCTTTCCAGTTGGTGGAAACCTTTGGCTCTCAAAATGGCAATGGGCTGGCTTCCGATAATGCCGGGACCATCTCGCTGCCTGACCTCAATCTGGGTGAGATCACCAACAAGGGGCTTGAGATCGAGGTCAACTACTCCAACAGCGCCGGAAAATTAAATTACTCCTTTGGAGCCAATGGTTCGTTCGTCCGGAACAAAGTGAACAGGTTATTCGGTGATCCGGGCGTGTATCTGGGCGGCCCGTTGTACGGCCGTGAGAATGCGGATATTTCCCGCACCTATGAGGGACAGCCCATTGCCTCTTTCTATGGATTCAAAACGGCCGGTCTGTATCAGAACCAGGGCGATATCGACAAATCTGCGGATATACAAAACGATCCTAATAAGGGCGATATCAAACCCGGTGACGTTCATTTCCGCGACCTCAACGGCGACGGGATCATCGACGACAAGGACAGGACGCGTCTTGGCGACCCCAATCCGCGTTTTGAATTTGGTTTTCATGGAAGCGTCAACTACAAAGGATTTGACTTAGCGTTCAATTTTGCGGGCGCTACGGGATTTCAGCTGTACAATGCTGACCGTCTGGCCGGCCTGGATGCAACGCAGGTCTACAACTGGTATGCCGACCAGAATGGCCGCTGGCATGGGGAAGGCACCAGCAACAGCATTCCCAGGCTGTCCCATGACAATCTGAATAACAACTACCGGTCTTCCGACATGTGGGTCCAGAACGGCGCCTATCTAGCGTTGAAGAACGTTTCTATCGGATATACCTTACCCAACCTTCAGATTGGCGATGCAAAGATCCCCCAGATCCGTGTTTATGTCAGCAGCTATAACACCTTTATGATTACAGGATATAAAGGGTATACGCCGGAGCTGGGTTATACCAATCCGGGATCTTCCGGACCGAGCGTACAAAATCCCTATGCTGTTAGCCCCGGTCTGCAGAGAGGGGTGGACGTAGCTCAATATCCGCAGTCCCGTAATATTACCGTTGGGGCGACGGTAACATTCTAACACCGGCAAAAAACGACAATATGAAAAAAAGACGCAACTATATACTACTTGGATCGATAACCGTGTTGACGGCCGCGGTCATCGCGGGCTGTATCAAACATCCGCTGGACCAGCCGCAAAGCGGTCAATACAATACAGGCAACTACTGGCGCAACCAGGCGGATGTCCTTGCAGGCATCAACGGCATCTACAACGTGCTGTATACGGAGGACTGGATAGGCCACCACATCTATGTTTTTGACGACATGTCCGACGATATCTATGTTGCCGGCGACCACTCCGACTTTAAGGCGGTGGAGGTCTTTAACCAGGACGCCACTCAGCAGCTGATCGGTGTTACCTGGTCTTTTGCCTATGAACAGATAGCCCGGAGCAACAACGCCCTCCTCTATATACCCAAAGTTCCTGTCGTGGATGATGACATCCGCAAGCGGAGTCTGGGTGAGGCGCATTTCCTGCGTGCCTATGCTTATTTCATCCTCAGCGAAATATATGGGGAAGTACCTATCATCAGGGAAACCAATGTGACGGAAGTCAACTACAATATAGCCAAGTCTCCGATAGATAGCGTACGGGCCCTGGTAGAGTCCGATCTGCTGCAGGCTGCGGATCTGCTGCCGGAAACCTATGGCGATGCCGACAAAGGACGTGTCACTCAGGGTGCTGCCTGGGGCATGCTTTGCAAGCTGTATATGATAGAAGACCGGATGAATGATGCCATTACCTGGGGTTCGAAAGTTGTCAATGATCCCAACTATGCGCTGGCCGGGCAATATTCGGATAACTTTACGGTAGGCAACCAGGAGAGCAATTCAGAGATCCTCTTTGCCGTCTGGAACAACAGCACGCTGACTGCTGGAATACCTTCTTCTGCTATCAGCCAATATTTTACACCGAGATCCTGGCAGGGTTGGGGCTTTCACCAGCCTACACAGAACTTTGCAGCAGAATTTGAGCCAAATGATACTGCCCGTAAGCGTGCCACCCTTATTTCTGTAGGAGATACGATACCTTACCAGAAGAATATCATTACTATCGATTCTGCCGATGCCTATCAGATGTTTACCGGAATGATTGGTCAGCAGACAGGCAGATTCCTGCCCAGCATGTCGGCCACCGGCTATTGCATCCGGAAATATACTGCATTTGTGTCGGACGGGGCAAAGGCACATGATGGTCTCATCGACTTCAGTCTCAAACAACCCTTGTTACGCAGCGCGGACATCTATCTGCTGGTAGCGGAGGCAAAGATAAGGCAGAATGGTCCCGGCAGCGGGGATGCAGAGTTGAACAAAGTGCGGACCCGCGCCGGGTTGCTGCCGAGGAGTGGCGCGACCATGGCAGAACTGATCCACGAGCGTCGTGTCGAGCTGGGAGGTGAGAACACCCGCTGGCAGGATCTGTTACGTTGGGACAAGGACAAGCTGGTCAACCTCGATACGATTGTCGGTAAGCCGATGGCTGCTTCGCCGCTGCCGCCATATAATGGTTCTGTCATTATTCCGCCCCGTATCTTTACCCGGCCAAAAGATTATTATATGCCGATCCCTCAGCTGATCATCGATGAGAGCAAGGGTGTGATAAAACAAAATACAAACTATTGAGAAGGACCGTTTTTTTTATAGTTGTTGTGCTGGGTTGTGGACCGCTGTGTTTTGGGCAGCGAGATCGCGTTGCTGCGAAGGGTGATTTGGACGGGGGAGCAGTTAGTGCGTTTATTGCCAGGGTGACGGGTGGCCGCGCCGGCGCCTTTGTCGCGGAATATGTCGCTCCTTCGAAGGGGAAGGACGTATTTGAGCTGGAGAGCAGGAGGGGGAAGATCGTTCTGCGGGGAAGCAATGGGGTTAGTGTGGGATCAGCATTGAATTATTACTTACGTGAATACTGTCATAGCCTTGTGACGGGGAATGGGGTGGATCTGCGATTGCCGGCGGTGTTGCCGGTGGTGAAGGGAAAGATCCGAAGGGAGACGCCTTACCGGTACCGGTATTATCTCAACTATTGTACTTTCAATTATTCGATGGCCTGGTGGGACTGGGCGCGATGGCAGCGGGAGATCGACTGGATGACGCTGAACGGGATCAATCTGCCGCTGGCCCTGACGGGAGAGGAGGCTATCTGGCAGCAGGTATACAGGCAAATGGGATTTACGGATGCGGAGCTGGATAAATTTTTTGTCGGGCCGGCTTATTTCAGCTGGTTCTGGATGGGGAATATCGATGCCTGGGGTGGGCCATTGCCGCAGCATTGGATGGATTCGCACCGGGACTTGCAGAAGAAGATACTTAGTGCGGAGCGATCGATGGGGATGAAGCCCGTGCTGGCGTCTTTTACGGGGCATGTGCCGGCCTCGTTCGTGTCGCGTTTTCCCGGGGCGAAGGTTAAGAAGACGAATTGGGGGGCGGGGTTTGAGGATGTCTATATATTGGATCCTTCTGATCCATTGTTTGAAAAGATCGGGCAGCAATTTATTGTGGCGCAGACTGCCGAGTATGGGACCGATCATTTTTATTCAGCCGATACTTTTAATGAGAATGTGCCGCCGACGGATGATTCCGCTTATTTGAGTCAGATGAGCAAAAAGGTGTTTGCTTCTATGGCGGGGGCGGATCCTAAGGCTATATGGGTGATGCAAGGCTGGATGTTCCATTACAATGCGGCTTACTGGAAGGCTCCGCAG
>Ga0193716_1000842_pt1 | contig 18333 bp, 15 predicted proteins | sample U2c1metaG_FD_145901 | JGI IMG/M metagenome (GOLD analysis project Ga0193716, IMG submission 145901) | Soil microbial communities from a riparian zone of the East river system, Colorado, United States - U2c1 | ecosystem: Environmental > Terrestrial > Soil > Riparian zone | place: USA: East River...
TATCCCGACCGGGAGCGGCCACAATCTTCCTCAGGAGATGATCGGGAGCGTTATTCCTCCTGCCCAGGCTCCAGAGCCTTCGACCTTGATGCTGATGGGATCGGGACTGGTTGGACTGGCTGGCGCGGTACGTCGCCGGTTTGTTCGTTCGTAGGCCGCGCTTGCATACGTCTTGATTTGCTATCGCGGAGATCGACAGAGTATGGCTGGTCTCCGCGATAGGTAGTACGAAGCAAATGTTGTTCGAATCTTTGTTATTTCGAGGAGGAAGTCATGTACGTTTTATTTGCTCCCGCTTTTCTTGCCCTTGGCGTCATTGCTTTCATTACGCTCCGCGACCAGTTCCGGTTTGTTCGTGCCCGTCGTCGATAGTCTTCTCCGGCCGATATGTAGATCTGAACAGAAAAGCCCGGCAGTTGCCGGGCTTTTCTGTTGAGCAGGCAATGCTCTCTATTGCTGTTCGAAGACGACTGCTGCCGCGTCGTAGTCCCCTCGGAGGTCAATGTCGAGGCCGTGGGAGATCCAGAAGGCTCCGCTGGCTGATGCGGGGGTGTCCTTGGGGAGGGTGCCGTGGATGATGTGAGTACGGTAGATGGCTGTGGGATTGAGTCCCTGCAGGTACAGGCGCGGCACGGGATAGCCAAACTGGCCGGAGTGCAGGAAGGCGAAGGCTACGGATTGCTTGCGGTCGCGGGAGACTGATTGCGTGGCGGAGAACTGGCTGCCGCCCTGGGGCGAGACGAGACGGTAGAGGGAGCCGTGCTGGACGGTATCGCGGATGGTCTTGTACTCGGCGACCATGTGTTTGGCCGTGGCGAAGTCGTCGGGGGTCCACTTGTTGAGGTTGGAGCCGATGCCGAGGCCTCCCTGCATGGAGGAGAGGAAGCGGTAGGCGGTAGAGAAGTTGCGATGGTTGCGACCGGTTGTGGAGGAGTCGGTGACCCAGGCCATCATGACGCCGGGGGTGTAGGCGTGGGTGAAGCCATCCTGGATGAGGAGGCGGTCGAAGGGGTCGGTGTTGTCGGAGGTCCAGACCTCCTCGGTGAGGCCGAGGATGCCTAGATCGACACGGCCACCGCCGCCGGAGCAGGATTCAAACTCGACCCTGGGATGTTTGGCGCGAAGCTCGCTAAGGATGGAGTAGAGGTTGTGGATGTAAGCGACGGGGAGCGTCTTCTGGTCTTCAAGCTTCGCGGCGGGCCAGCCGGGTTCGGCCCAGTTGCGGTTGTAGTCCCACTTGACGAAGGCGATGTCGTAGTCGGTGAGCATCTTGTCGAGGAAGCCGAAGACGTAGGCGCGGACCTCGGGCATGGCGAGGTTGAGGACGAGCTGGTTGCGGGCCTGAGTCTCCGGGCGACCTTCGAAGTGGATGACCCAGTCGGGATGCTTGCGGTAGAGGTCACTGTCGGGGTTGACCATCTCAGGCTCGAACCAGAGGCCGAAGTCCATTCCGAGGGCGTGGACCTTCTTGATGAGAGGTGCCAGGCCGTTGGGGAACTTCTGCGGATTGACGTACCAGTCGCCAAGGCCGGCGTGGTCGTCCTTGCGCTGGCCGAACCAGCCATCGTCCATGACGAAGCGCTCTACACCGATGCTGGCGGCTTTTTCGGCGAGGGCAGTCTGGCCCGCCTCGTCGACGTTGAATTCGGTGGCCTCCCAGGAGTTGTAGAGGACGGGGCGGACGCGGGGAAGCTGGTTGGGTGCATGGGGGATGATCTTGGCCAGTTCGAAGCGGTGGAGGAGGCGGGAGGCTTCGCCCATGCCAGCGTTGGAGTAGCCGCCATAGAAGACCGGGGTTTCAAGCTTCTGGCCGGGGGATAGTGGGTAGCTAAAGTCGAAGGGATTGAAGCCGCCGGTGACGCGGATCTGCTGGAGCTGGTCCTGCTCGAGGGTGATGCTCCAGGAGCCGCTCCAGGCGAGGGCTCCGAACCAGACGTCGCCGGACTGCTCGGTGGCGGGGCCGCGGTTGATGGCGAACCAGGGATTGTTTTGGTGGCCGGTGGAGCCGCGGCGGCTTTCGAGGACGGTCTTGCCGGGTTGGATTGGCTGCGAGTGGAGGGCGGACTCGCCTGCCCAACGCCCGCTGAGATAGTGCATGGTGTAGTCGGTGCCGCGGGGGAGGTTCCAACTGGCGGCGGCGGCTTGCTCGATGGTGAGGTTGGCCTGCGTGCGGTTCTCGATGGTGGCGGAGCGGCCGAGGATGCCGGTGTCCCTGTCCATGCTGTAGCGGAGGGTGACGAAGAGGTCGCGGGAGATGTCGCGCAGGACGATGGTGAGGGTATTGGCGGCGATGGTGTGGGAGACGTAGTGGAGGACGAGGTCGCGGTTGCCGTCGCTAAAGGTGACCTTGAGGGCGGGCTCGACGTAGAGCTCGGCTCCCCAGCCGGCGAACTCCTGCGGTGTGGTGGTGTTGGATGTGTCGAAGGAGGCCTGCTCTGGCAGGGAGTGGGCTGCGGGGAGACGGTCCGAGGGGGCGAGGCGGTGGCCCCAGTAGAGCGATTGGAGCTCGTTGCGCTCGTTGATGCCGAAGATGTAGGTGACGCCGGCACCGTCGAGGCGGAAGGCGCGGGTGGCGCTGTCGAAGGTAATGGCGGTGGGCGCTGCTGCAGGTGCGTCGGCAGGAGGGGCTGCGGGCGAGGCGAGAAGCGAGGTCTGGGTTGCGAGGAGGCAGAGGAAGGGAAGCAGGGAGGCTCGCGCTATGGCTTTGGCTGTTGCGCGAGATGTCTGGAAGAGAGAAGAGGATCGGCGCATTTTAGGAGGCTCGAGAGATACAGAATTGAGAGACTATTTTTTCTATCACATGGACATCAGAGACAAGGATTACGAGATGTTTGATGCGATTACGTCTCTGGCCTTGCATGAGGGCTGGTGGTGATGGCTTTGGAGAGCAGGAGGAAGGCGATGGCTCCGAAGGCCGGGACGGCCAGGCCGGAGCGGAGACTGTTGAACTGAGTGGAGATGACGCCGGTGAGCCAGGGGAGGGTCGCTCCTCCTACGCTGGCCAGCGCGAAGAGGGGGCCGAGTCCTGGATGGTTTCCGGTTCGTGCGAGGAGGAACGAGATTGTGAGCGGATAGAGAGGCGCAAGGGTGAGGCCGCTGAGGATGGTGATCGCCACCATGCTGCCGGGGGAGATGTGAACTGTGGCGCAGAGGAGAGCCTCCGTGACGATGAGAGAGACGAGGCAGAGCCGGAAGAGGATGGCTTCGCCGACACGCGACATGAGGGCCGCGATGAGGAGCCGACCGGCTAGCTCTGCTGTCCAGAAGCAGAGGGTGATAGCGGAGGCCTGGGTGGAGGGATTCGTGCGGACAGCGTAGCTGGGTAGCCAGCCATTGAGGGAGTTCTCGATACCTATATAGAGGGGCAGGGCCGCGCCGAAGACGAGAAGGGGGACAAGGGGCAGGGGCATCCGCGAGGCTGATTGCGGCGACGAAGACGCTTCCGAGAGGGCAGCCGGGCTGACGGCGTGAGGGACAGTGGCAGCGAATCCGGCGGCTATGGCAAGTGCGACCGAGACAATGAGGAAGAAGGGGCCAATGCCTCTGGCGGTAGAGACGTGCACGAGCAGGGGACAGGCAATTGCGCCGAGGCCCCATGCGACGTTCAGCATGGCAAGGAGGCGTCCGCGAAGGGCTGGAATGCTGGTACCGACGATGATGTTTCCCGCGGCGAGCCCGGCTCCGAGGCCAGTTCCGATGCAGAAGAGCGCGAGATGGGCCGTGCTGAAGCTCGCCCAGATCATCATGATGCATCCTGCAGCGGAGATGAGCGCGCCGAAGATGACGCTGCCACGGAGGTTGCGAGCGGCAAACCATGCGCCGCAGAGTTGGCCGGCAAAGCTGGCGGTAAAAAGCGTGCCTGCCTGAGCGTCCTGGATATTCCACCGTTGGACCAGAACGGGTAGAAGCGGGCCGAGCATTACAGTTGCTAGCCCGGCTACTACGAAGTAGAAGAATACTGGCGCGAGCATAGTAACGCGCTGGTCGTTCTTCACCCCGTCCGATTGATCCAGCTCTATTTTGCGTTGTTGCAATGCGCCTCTGCTAAACCGGTTTCACTGTTACGGAACACTTCAAAGCTTGTGCTACGTGGTTTTCTTTGAGGAAGACCTACGCGAAGGCCATTAGCTTCGATCTAAGCTACAACGAACCGATCTGGCGTTTGGCTCGCCGTAACTTTGCGGCAGGTGTGTCGCGGACACCCGCGGTCGATTCGCGGACGACGAGTTCGGGCTCGAACCAGACAACCTCGGGATAGGGCTCACCTGGAGACTGGATTCGTTTGACGAGGAGCTGGGCGGCGGTCCAGCCCATCTTGTGCAGCGGTTGCCGGACAGTCGTGAGTCTCGGGTTGAAGTACTCGGCTACGATGATGTCGTCGAAGCCGATGACGGAGATGTCGCGGGGGCAGGTGAGGCCGGCATCTTCGATGGCGCGGATGGCGCCGATGGCGGCGGTGTCGTTGAAGCAGAAGATCGCCGTGAAGTCGCGGGTTCGGGTGAGGAGGTCGCGCACGGGAAGGTAACCGAGCTTGGGCGACCAGAGATTTTCCTCGAGATAGATGCAGAGTTCGGGGCAGATGACGATGCCGATCTCCTGCGCAATGCCGGCAATAGTCTGCCAGCGAACTTCGGAGTCGAGGGAGAAACGCTGGCCCTTCATGAAGGCGACTCGGCGGTGCCCGAGCTCGTAGAGGTGTCGCAGCGCCATTCTGGTGGCGCGACTATGATCCAACTCGACGTTGGTGACGCCGGGGCTCTTGCTGTGGGACGAGATGCCGACGACCGGAAGGGGAACCTTGTTCGTCAGTTCGGTGTTGACGAGAAGAAAGCCGTCGACGGCGCGGTTCATGAGGAGTTCTGGGTACTCTTCTATGAGGTCGGGGCGGCAGAGATGGCTCACGGTGAAGTAGAGGTAGCCCTCCTGCAGAAGGTACTGCTCGACACCGAGCATGACACCGGTGAAGTAGCCTTCGCTTAGCTCAGGGACGATGACGCCGACGGTGTTGGTGAGGCGGGTTCGCAACATGCGAGCGTGCATGTTGGGCCGGTAGTCGAATTTTTTGGCGGCAGCCCGAACGCGCTGATGTGTTGCCGGGGAGATGGATTTGGCGACGGGCGAGTTGTTGAGCACGATGGAGACAGTGGCAGGAGAGAGATCCAGATACTCGGCAAGAATCTTCAGCGTCACCGGCTTGCCGGCGTCGGGTATGTTCTTCTGTTTCGGCATCTTTCTCCACAAAGAGTGTCTAGGTTGCAACCTTTGTACACCCTGGCTGAGTGGGTGGGGAATGGGTTTCTTGCGATGGACCGCCAATCGGAGCCCACAATGCTCAATATTTCTTACAAAAAAGTGACGATTTTTGGAGGAAGTAGTGACAACTGACCTGTCTGATGCGACTAGTCCTAGGGGATCACTCTTGATTCACTTCCGAGGTTCAAAGACGAATCCTTGTGACGGATGACGTTGACGTGGCAGGCGGCGCCATGAAACGTTAACGTCATATTCATTATTTCCTAGTGGTACCGGCTGCGCTCCCAGAAGTTGCATTTTTCCCAGGAGGTACCAGTGAGATTTTCAGGAAAGTTCCTACATAGGCTGTTTGTTCTTACTGCTCTGATGCTGGCAATTGCCGGTGCGGGGTTCGCGCAATCGACGGCGACGTTGTCGGGAACGGTGACCGATCCGTCCGGTGCGGTCGTCCCGGGTGCGACAGTGGCGATTCGTTCGCTGGCGACGGGTGTGGAGCGCAGCACAGTAAGCGACGAGAGTGGAAGCTATACGGCACCTTCGCTACAGCCAGGCGACTATACAGAGACGGTGAGCGCACCAGGATTTGCGAAGTACACGGTGCAAAAGCTGACGCTCGAAGTAGACGGGCATGTGACCGTGAACGCGAGGCTGGCGCTGGCGGGCGCAGGCGAGACGGTACAGGTGGAAGGCGCGCCGCCAGCGATTGAGACGCAGACAATGACGGTAGGGCAGGTTATCGACCAGAAGACGGTGCAGGAGATTCCGCTGAATGGGCGGCATTTTCTGGATCTGACGGTGTTGACTCCCGGCGGAGTGACGGCGCCGACGGCGGGCAACCTGACGTCGCCGAGCCGCGGGTTAGGAGCGAATTCGTTCATCACGGCGGGGAATCGGGAGGACTCGGTCAACTTCCAGATTAATGGCGTGAACCTGAACGACATGGTGCAGAACCAGATCACGTTCCAGCCGTCGATCAATACGACGTCTGAGTTCAAGATCAACAACTCGACCTATAGCGCGGAGTATGGGCGCAGCTCGGGTTCGATTGTGAACGTCAGCACGAGATCGGGGACGAACCAGTTTCATGGCGAGATATTTGACTACCTCCGAAACAACTACTTCGATGCTCGCAATTACTTCAACACCAAGGCACAGCGGCAGGCTTCGCTGCAACGGAACAACTTCGGCGCAGCGCTGGGCGGGCCGATCTTTCGCGACCGCACGTTCTTCTTCCTGAGCTACGAGGGATTGCGGCAGGCGCAGGGAATCACGATCAACAGCGGCGTGTTCACGAATGCGCAGAGGGCCACAATCACGGCTGTAGGGAGCCCGTCGGCGAAGGCGCTTCTGCCGTTGGTTCCAGCGGCAAACGATGCTTCGGGTCAGCGCTTTCTCGGGAGCACACCGGGCCCGGTGAATATCGATCAGGGAACTGGGGATGTATTCCACCAATTCCGGCCATCCGATCAAATTCATGGTTTCTATGCGTTTCAGGCGGACAGCCGGACGGAGCCGGCCTTGCAGGGCAATACGATTCCAGGGTTCGGCGATCATCGCAACTCGCATCGCCAGGTGCTGACTCTGAATGAGACTCACGTCTTCAGTCCGAACTTCGTCAACGAAGCGCGGCTCGGGTTCAACCGGATCTCAATTGCATTCACTCCAAGTACGCAACTGAACCCTGTGGACTACAACATCGGGGATGGAATCACCACCGCGGTCGGGCTTCCGCAGATCACGATTACGGATATCGGTTTAAACTTCGGCGGGCCTTCGGGGTTCCCGCAGGGACGCACGGATACGTTGGGCATCTTCTCCGATACCGCGACTTACTTGAAGGGCAGGCACTCGATCAAATTTGGCGGAGAGTTTCGCCGGTTTCTGAATGCGAACTTTGCCGGCGATACCGGGATTCTGGGCTTCAATACAACGGCGAATTTTATCGCAGGGAATGCCACGAATTTCAGCATTACGCCGACCACGGTATCGAGTCGCATTTACGTCAACGCCGTCGGCGGGTTCATCCAGGACAACTACAAGGTAGTTCCGAACCTTACGCTTGAGCTTGGGTTCCGCTTCGAGTGGAACGGAACTCCGACTGAAGGTGCCAATCGTCTGGTGGTCTACGACGCGGCGACACAGAGCCTGATTCGCACGGGGACGCAGGGGCTGGGCAGCGTGTACAACCAGAACTATAACTATGAGCCGCGCCTGGGGTTTGCGTACGACGTCTTCGGCACCGGAAGGACGGTTGTTCGAGGCGGGTTTGGCCTGATGGCAGACCAGCCAGCGACTAACGCTGTGACGGGGCTTGCCTCGAATACGCCGTTTGCCGCCCCGGTCGCATTCAATGCCAGCACGCAGACACCGTCGATTCCGGTGAGCAGCCTCTATACCTCGGCGTCGGCCAGCGGGCTGGCGATCAACAACATTACGCGTAACTTCCGCAATGCTTATACGGAGACTTTCAACGCCAACATCCAACAAGAGCTGCCATGGCGAGTGGCGCTGCAGGCCGGGTACTATGGCTCGGTTGGGCGTCACCTTCGCGCACGGTTGAATCAGAACCAGCCGATCAATGGCGTCAGGCCGTATCTGGCGATCTCGTCGTCGAGCCTGATCGCGCCAGGCAGACCGACGAATGCAAATATCGCAGAGGTGAGCAGCGTAGGCTCATCGAACTACAACGCGATGTGGATTACCGCGCGCAAGAGCACGCGCACCGGGTTGACGTTGAATACAACGTATTCCTATTCGAAGTCGCTGGATGTGAACTCGCTTGGGTCGCAGGGTGGATATGTGTTCCAGGACAGTTACAACCCGGGGAACAACTATGGGCCTTCGGACTTTGATGTGCGTCATCGGATATCGGGGAACGCGATCTACGATCTGCCGTTCAAAGGGAACAGGTTTGTCGAGGGCTTCCGTCTGGCGGGGATTGTGCAGTGGCAGACGGGGAACCCGATCAACGTGGTCAATCCGGTTTCGACCTTCAATGGTTTGAACGGAGCCACGGCGACGGTGCGACCAAACGTGGTAGCGCCGATCAGGGTGCGTAAAGGCTTTGTCGGGACGAATCCGAATGTGACCTGGATTGTCTCGACGTTGTGCCCGGCTAGCGGACCTGTTCCGGGGTGCGCTTTTGTGAACACGACGAATAGCTTCGGCAACATGTCACGCAATGCGATTACGGGCCCGGGGTTTGCGGACGTCGACTTCTCGCTGGAGAAGAATACGAAACTTAGCGAACGGCTTACTCTCCAACTTCGTGCGGATATCTTCGACATCTTCAACCATCCGAGCTTTGCGAATCCGACTGCAGGCGCGGCTAATGCGAGCGATACGTCTACCACCTTCGGGCAGATCTCGGCTACGCGTTTTCCGGTGGGTGATCTGGGATCTTCGCGGCAGATTCAGCTGGCGGGAAAGATTATCTTTTAGCTGAGAAGTTGTGATGCGCTTCGCCCTGTCACTGGAGGCGGAGCGCATTTTTCTTTAAGGGATGCGAGTATGGATGGGCATGAGTGAAATTGTGTTGCGAGAGTATCGGGGGAAGGATCTCGAAGGGATCACTCGCCTGGATGAGGCTTGCTTCGCGAAGGAGTTCCGCTTCGACAGGTGGTCGATGCAGTCGTTCGTGGAGGCGGAGAATGCGATCTCCGTGGTGGCGGAGCGGACCGGGGGCGGTATCGCCGGGTTTGTGATCGTGCATGTTGATCGGCTGGCGGGAAGGTTGATCGGCTATGTCGTGACGTTGGATGTGGCGGCGGAGGAGAGGCGGAAGGGGCTGGCGTCGCAGATGATGAATGAGGTGGAGAGGCGAGCGCAGATCGTAGGGGCTCGATGGATGGAGTTGCACGTGTATACGGGGAACAAGGGGGCGATCCGCTTCTATGAGCAGATGGGCTATGAGCGGGTGGGGGTGCGACTGGGATTTTACGGTGCGCCGGGGCGGGATGCGTTCGTGTATCGCAGAGAGCTTTTTTATTTGTAACAAAATAAGTTACTTTTTGCCGAAGACATCTCCCATGCGGCGGATCTGAGCTCCTACGCCGCGAAGCTTCTCCTCGAAGTGCTCGTAGCCACGGTCGAGGTGGTAGACGCGGTCGAGGATTGTCTCGCCGTCAGCGACGAGGGCGGCGAGGACGAGCGAGGCCGAGGCGCGGAGGTCGGAGCACATGACGGCAGCAGACTGCAAAGGGCTCTTACCGCGGACCGTGGCAGTGCGGCCGGAGATGGTGATGTTCGCGCCCATGCGGATGAGCTCCTGCACATGCATGAAACGGTTTTCGAAGATGTTCTCGGTGACAGTAGTGGTGCCTTCTGTCTGGGTGGCGAGGGCCATGAACTGGGCCTGCATGTCGGTGGGGAAGCCGGGGTACTCTTCGGTGGAGATGTTGGCGGCCTTGAGTTCGCCACCCATTGCACCACCGGAGCGGACGCGGATGTTGTCCTGGCCTACGTCGAGGCGGACACCGCACTCTTCAAGTTTAGCGATGAGCGCGCTGAGGTGCTTCGGTTCGCAGGAGTCTACGTTGAGGTCGCCGCCGGTGATGGCTCCGGCGATGAGGAAGGTGCCGGCCTCGATGCGGTCGGGGTTGATGCGATGGCGTGCGCCATGGAGCTTGCTGACGCCCTGGATGCGGATGGTGGAGGTGCCTGCGCCTTCGATCTTTGCGCCCATGGCGGTTAGGAGAGCGGCGAGGTCGGTTACTTCGGGTTCGCGGGCGCAGTTCTCGAAGACGGATTCGCCATCTGCGAGGGTAGCGGCCATGAGGAGGTCTTCGGTGCCTGTGACGGTGATCTTGTCGAAGACGATGTGGGCGCCCTTGAGGCGGTCGGCGCGGGCTTCGAGGTAGCCGTGGTCGTAGATGATGGTGGCACCCATGGCCTCGAGGCCTTTGATGTGAAGATCGATGGGGCGGCCACCGATGGCGCAGCCGCCGGGCATGGCGACGCGGGCGATGCCGGTGCGTGCGATGAGCGGGCCCAGGACGAGCGAGCTGGCGCGCATGGTCTTGACGATCTCGTATTTTGCGACGGGGTCGGAGAGGATGGCGCACTTGATGTGGGTGCGGTGCTGGGCGCGGCCGTAGCCGAGTTCGACCTCGGCACCCATGGAGGTGAGGAGCTTGCGCTCAGTCTCGATGTCGCGGACCTGGGGGATGTTCTCGAGGATGACGTCGTCCTCGGTGAGGATGGCGGCGGCCATGCAGGGGAGGGCGGAGTTTTTGGCTCCGGAGACTTTGATGGTGCCTAGAAGGGGGTTGCCGCCGCGTACTACGAACTTGTCCATCGTTAGAGTTTACGGGGATTTTGCGTGGAAATGGGTAACAACGTGGGTACTGCGGTGGACATCCGGGCAATTGCTACCCGGTGTCTTTAGAGTTCGAGGCGGGAGTCGTCGATGGCGAGGCGGACGTTGCCGTCGGATTTGGTGAGGCGGCGTACGGCTTCCATCTTGTCGACGTCGGCTTTGAGCATGACGACGGCGATGGGAATGCTCTTGCCTGCGGACTTGATGGTTCGGATGGCCGTGTCGCGATCGATGTCGCAGACCTTCATGAGGACACGGATGCCGCGCTCGACGAGCTTCGCGTTCTTCATGTGCACATTGACCATGAGATTGTCGTAGACGTAGCCGAGGCGGGTCATTGCGCCGGTGGTGATCATGTTGAGGATCATCTTCTGGGCACTTGCGGACTTCATGCGGGTGCTGCCGGAGATAACTTCGGGACCTACTTCAGCGATGATGGTGGTATCGGCAACGTCGGCGAGCGGGGTGTTGAGATTGCAGGTGACGGCAGCGGTCTTTGCACCGCGAGCGCGGGCGTATTCCACAGCGCCGACGACGTAGGGAGTACGGCCACTGGCGGAGAGGCCAATGACGATGTCCTTGCGAGTGGGGCGGCGACGGGCTATATCGCGCTGACCGATCTCGGGGGAGTCCTCGTTGACGTCGGAGGCGGAGGCGAGAGCCTTGGGACCGCCAGCCATAATGTATTGGACTTGAGCCGGAGCTGTGGAGTAGGTCGGTGGGCACTCCGACGCGTCGAGAGAGGCGATGCGACCGCTGGAGCCGGCACCGACGTAGATGAGCCGACCGCCATCGCGGAGGGATCGAGCCACGGTGTCGATGACGATTGCGATCTCGGGGAGCGCCTTTTTGACCGCAGCGGAGATCTTGGCGTCTTCGTGATTAATGATGCGGGCAATCTCAAGGGCTGATTTGGTATCCAGACCTTCAGAGGCGACGTTTGCGGTCTCAGTGGTGAGTTCGTTGAGATCCGAATGTCCACGATTTACGGGTTTTGACGATGGAACTGGTTCGAGCATTGTAAGGGTAGCCATAAAAGTCCTGCTGCGCTTCCAAACGATTCTATTCCTATCATCAGTTGGATGCGAAAAGAAACCTTCGCGTTGACTTCGCGTTGATTGGAGCCATGGTAAGAAATGCAGATTATAAATGCGCGAAGACACGGAAGTGTGCTACTGCAGATAATTTATGCGACGTCCCCAGGATGTAATATTGCAGAACATGAGACCTAGTTTTGGTTGTCGGGGAATGGCTGCCGGTATTCTCGTGCCTGCGCTGCTTGCGGGTGGTGCGCTGGCGCAACAGATGAGTGTTGGGCATGAAGACGAGCCGCTGCAGAAGCGGTTGAGTGTATTGGCAGCGACACACCACGGGCATGTGGCACTCTACGCGACACAGCTCAATACGGGTAAAACGGTAGGAATCGACTCGGACAGGCCTGTGCAGACGGCCTCCGTCATCAAGTTGACGATCTTGTTTGAAGCGATGGAGCAGGTGCGCGCGGGTAAGGCGAAGTGGGATGAGAAATTGACGCTGGCCAAGGGCGATGCGGTGAGCGGGTCGGGTGTGCTGACATTCTTCGACGCTCCTCTGACGCTAACCCTGAAGGATGTCCTAACCATGATGGTCATCATGAGCGACAACACCGCGACGAATATGGCGATCGATCGGTTCGGGGTGGATACGGTAAATGCGCGGATCGACTGGCTAGGTTTGAAGGACACGCACCTCTACAAGAGGGTGATGAAGCCCGCGACAGGGCCGATGCCCGCGGATCAGCCGAAGTTTGGACTGGGAAAGACGACTCCGCGTGAGATGGCTACGGTGATGGAGCGGATCGGCGAATGCCAGCTGGCGGGACCGGGAGAGACGACCATGCCGGGGGATACCGCGATCTGCGATGTCGCTCTGAAGATGTTGAAGAACCAGTTCTATCGAAATACGGTTCCGCGATACCTGGAGAAGCTGGATTCGAGCGAGACGGGCTCCGGGATTGCGAGCAAGACCGGCAGCCTGAATGCGGTTCGGGCGGATGTGGCGATTGTCGAGGGTAAGACCGGGCCGATGGTCCTGTCGATTTTCACCTATGACAATGAGGACAAGAGCTGGACCGCCGATAATGAGGCCGAAGTGATGATTGGGCGGCTGGCGAAGGATATTGTCGAAGCCTGGTCGCCCGCTGGTCTGGATGGCAAAACGTTGGTACCGGGGCTGGGGCTGGCGGGACTGGTTGGCGGCGGAGCGGTTGGTGCGTCTAAATAATGATAGAGGAACGGGAAAACAGCGTGCAGACCGACGATCAGCAGCAACAGGGACTGGATTCGGGGCAGAATTCAGCGTCTTCCAGTGAAAAGCCTGCATCAAGCGGCAAGGGTGGAGTGCATTCGTGGGTGCGTGACCTGGTGGTCTCGGTGGTGGTGTCGACGTTCATCATCATCTTCCTGTACCAGCCGGTACGGGTGGAGGGGACCAGCATGCTGCCTATGCTGGAGGATCAGGATCGGCTGTTTATCAACAAATTGGCTTATCGGCTGGGAGATATCCATCGTGGGGATGTGGTGGTGTTCCTGTATCCGCATGATCATGAGAAGAGCTACATCAAGCGCGTGATCGCACTGCCGGGGGACGATCTGCGGATCGATCATGGACAGGTGTATGTGAATGACCACGCGATCACGGAGAAGTATGTGCCGATGCGGTTTGCCGATGACCGCTCGCAGCCGGAGATGGTGGTACCGGAGGATGAGTATTTTGTGATGGGAGACCATCGGTCTATTTCCAGCGACAGTCGCGACTTCGGGCCGGTGGAGCGGAACCTGATCTATGGCAAGGCTGCGTTTGTGTACTGGCCTATGGATCAGGCGGGGGTGGTTCGTTAGAACAGTCTTTTTTGGCCGTAGGTGCAACTAAATAAGCATGATCTGACATCACACCTCGTATTGGCCCATAGGAGACTGAGTGAACATTCGGATGAGACGATGGGTATTGGGGTTGGCGTTATTGTTTGTCATCGCTGATGTTTATACGCCAGCACAAGCTGAAGCACAGGTTATAGTCAGGGTAGGCCCTCGGCGTCGCCGATATCATAGACGGCCGCCTCCGCGGCACCACCGCCATCGACGGCACTACTACCGCTAGAGTTGATTGAATCTTACGAAGAAGTACAAAAGCCCATGCCGATCTGGCACGGGCTTTTTCGTTGGAAAAGATCAGGCAGTGGCGTTGTGTACGATCTGGGCGAAGCTGGATGGGTCGAGACTCGCCCCACCTACGAGCGCACCGTCGATGTCGTCGAGACAGCAGATGCTGGATGCGTTCTCTGGCTTTACGGAGCCGCCGTAGAGGATGCGAGTGGAGGCCGCGACAGTGGCGTTGAGAGACCCGGCGACTTGGGCGCGGATGATCTTGTGGGCCTCTTCGGCGATCTCAGGGGTAGCGGTGAGGCCGGTACCGATAGCCCAGACAGGTTCGTAGGCGATGACGAGGGGCGTGGCTTGATTGGGATCGATTCCAAGGAGGGCGGCTGCGACCTGGCGCTTGAGGACAGAGGCAGTATGGCTAGATTCGCGCTCGGCAAGGTGCTCGCCGACGCAGACGATGGGGACAAGGTGATGTGCGAGAGCTGACTTGAGCTTGAAGTTGACAGTCTCGTCGGTCTCGCCGAAGTACTGCCGTCGCTCCGAGTGGCCGATGAGGACGTGGGTGCAGCCGAGGGCCTTGAGCATGATGGGCGAGGTGGCTCCAGTGTAGGCGCCCTCGTCGAGCCAGTGCATGTCCTGCCCACCGACGTGGATGTGGGAGGAGTGGATTGCGTCAATGACGGCGGGGAGCGAGGTGGCGGAGGGGAAGAGAACGATGTCGGTGTGGCGGTTGGAGGCGGTGAGAGGAAGGAAGGCTTTGGTGAAGGCTACGGCCTCCGCGGGCGTCTTGTACATCTTCCAGTTGGCGGCGATTAGTGGCTTTCTCATGAGTGGATCAGTATTCCATCTTGACGTTGTCGAGGGAAGGGAAGATGGCCTGCTGAACTTCGAATGTGAAACGGCCGGCGACGATGGCGGGATCCTGCTGCAGGATCTCCGTCACCTGCTCAATGGAGACATGAGGGTGGTAGACGCCGATGGCGGAGACTTTGCCGCCACGAGTCATGATGGGCGCGGCGGCAATCTGAAGGCCCGCCTGAACGTTGGCGCGAATACCTTCGAGGTGCTTCGCGTGGAGGGCGAAGTTCGCGGGGTTCTTCATGTCGGAGAGCGCGTCGTAGTTTGGGCCGGGGTAGAGGAAGGCCACCGTATAGGGCTTCATGTTGGTTGGAATGGCTAGATTGGCGGGGTTCACTCTTAGTCTCCGTGTTTCTTTCGAACTACTGCTTGTCCGTGAGCGCAGCAACGCCGGGGAGTGTCTTGCCTTCGAGGAATTCGAGGCTGGCACCTCCGCCGGTGGAGATGTGGGTGATCCTGTCCGCCACGCCGGATTGATGGACGGCAGCTACAGAGTCTCCGCCGCCGACGATGGTGGTGGCGTCGCGGTTGCGGGCTACTGCCTGGGCGATGGTATTGGTGCCGTGGGCGAAGGCAGGCATCTCGAAGACGCCCATCGGGCCATTCCAGATGACGGTGCGGGCTTCGGCGATCTCGTCCTCGAAGAGGGCGATAGATTTGGAGCCGATGTCGAGGGCCATGAGGTCGGCGGGGAAGGGGCCGGTGCCGGAGAAGAGCTCAGTTTTGGCGTCGGGGGCGAACTTGTCGGCGAGGACGTGGTCGACGGGGAGGAGGAAGCGGACGCCTTTGGCTTTGGCCTTGGCCAGGGCGGCTTTGGCTACGTCAATCTTGTCGGCTTCGACGAGGGATTTGCCGGTAGTCTGGCCCTGCGCGTTGAGGAAGGTGTAGGCCATGCCTCCGCCGATGATGATGGCATCGGCCTTGTCCAGGAGATTGTCGATGACCTGGATCTTGTCGGAGACCTTGGCTCCGCCGATGATGGCGACGAAGGGCTTGTCTGGCTCGGTAAGGGCCTTGCCGAGGTAGGTCAGCTCTCGCTCCATCAGAAGGCCGGCGGCAGACTTCTTGACGAAGTGGGTGATGCCTTCGGTGGAGGCGTGGGCTCGGTGGGCGCTGCCGAAGGCGTCGTTGACGTAGATGTCGCAGAGTGAGGCGAGCTCCTTAGCGAAGGCGGGATCGTTGGCCTCCTCTTCGGGGTGGAAGCGGAGGTTTTCGAGCAGGAGGGTCTGGCGGGATTCGAGGTTGCTGGCCAGTTCGGTGGCGATTTCGCCTACGCAGTCCGGGGAGAAGGCTACGTTTTCATCCTCGTCCAGAATGTGGTCGAGCAGGTTGCGGAGGTGGTCGACGATGGGACGGAGGCTCATCGTCTCCACAACTTTTCCTTTAGGCCGGCCGAGGTGTGAGCACAGGATGACCTTGGCCTGGCGGCGGAGGGCGTACTCGATGGTAGGGAGGGTCTCGCGGATGCGAGTGTCGTCGGTGATGCGGCCGTCTTTGAGTGGGACGTTGAAGTCGACGCGGATGAGTACGCGCTGGTTGGTGAGGTCTAGATCGCGGATGGACAGCTTCGACATTCGGATTCCTTCTGGGAGAGTGTGAACGGGGTTCAACCTGGTCTGCAAGGCCATGATAGCGGTTTGTGTGGCTTCCCTGCGCGTCATGCGCCGGGGAGAAGCTTATGTGGTCTTTTGCGGGACGTAGCGACGGGCGATGAGGGCAATCGGGATGCCGATGCAGACGATGAGCGCAGCGACTCCGTTGATGAAGGGAACAAGGGGCGGATGCGGCCTTGGGCCGATCTTCGAGAGTGGAAGGACGATGTAATTCATGACGGCGTAGACACCGATGCCGTAGAAGCTGCCATAGAGGAAGGGATGACGGGCAAGGGGAAGCCTGCGGCTGGCGAAGATGTAGACGGCGGCGACGGTGTAGGCGATGAAGAAGTGTAGGATCAGGCCGGGCAGTGCGGAGCGCATGCCCTGGCTGAAGACACCAGGGCCGAGGAGGCCGCTAGCGATACCCTGCAAGATCCTTATAGGAGGAACTCCGCGAAGACCGTAGAAGATAAGGGCATCGGCGATGTCGAGAGTACCTGCGATAAGGCCGGCCAGGGCTATGCCCTTGATCGGTTGGGAGCGGATATCGGCGTAGGCTTCTTCCATCGCGACCATTCTAAGGCTAGTCCGGAATGTAGGCGTCAGCTTCTATTTCAATGCGCCAGTTGGGATTGAGAAGCTCTTTGACGACGACCATGGTGGCAGCGGGGCGGATGGCGCAGAAGAATTTGCCATGGACACGTCCAACCGACTCCCAATCGTAGGTGTTGATGAGATAGATGCGGGTGCGGTAGACGTGCTCGATAGCGGAGCCGGCGTTCTTGAGGGCAGTGGCGATGATGTTGAGGGCCTGTTCGGTCTGCTGGTTGATGTCGCCGTGGTCGGCGCCGACCGGGCCGGTGCCGGAGACGTGGACATGGTTGCCGATGCGGACGGCCCGGGAGAATCCGATGATGGGCTCGTAGGGGCTGGTACCGGGGATGTTTGTGCGGATCATGGGGATGATTGTAGATGGTGTGCGTCCAGTCGTATCGCGTCTTTGACGACGTGCGACATGAACGAAACCATCCGTCGAAGCTGCTAAAGGAATAGCCGAGGTGAGCACTGAAACCCGGCATCAACAAAAGAGATAGGTCCGCGCTAAAGCGGAAAATTCGCTTGTCACCTGCCCGGATATACTTCGGTCATGACGAAGATGGGCGGTGTGGTGCGGTTTGTGGTGGCAGCGGCGATGGTGCCTGTGATGATGGTGCAGCAATCGTTTGCCTGGGGTATGGACGGACACAAGATGATCAACCGGCTGGCGGGAGCGGCGCTCCCAGCTGATGTCCCCGAGTTTCTGCGGTCGCCCCAGGCGCTCAATGCTCTCGAATACTACGGCCCGGAGCCCGATCGCTGGCGCTCCCACAACGAGCCGGAGCTGAACGCCGCGCAGTCTCCCGAACACTTCATTGACCTCGAGTACGCCGACCTGGTGGGCCCGGATCTTCCTCGACGCCGGTATGACTACGTCCGAGCCCTGGCCGTCGCCCAGAAGAGCCACCCCGATCTTGCGCTCTCTCCTGAGAAGGTCGGCCTTCAACCCTACGTGACGACCGAGGTCTGGCAGCGCCTGAAGAGCGGAATGCGTGAGTACCGCACCCTCCTCGCCGCCAAACAGGACACCAAGCCCGTCGAGGCCGAGATCGTCTTCTACGCCGGCTGGCTCGGCCACTACGTCGCCGACGGGGCCATGCCTCTTCATACCACTATTCAGTACAACGGCTGGACCGGTGCCAACCCAAACAACTACACGGCAGAGCATAAGATTCATGCCCTGTTCGAGAGCGAATTTGTCGCGGCGAATGTGAAGCCAGCGGAGGTTGCTCCTCTGATCGCCTCCAAGCCGGTAGTTCTCGGAGATGTCTTCGATGACTACATGAAGTACCTCCGGCACTCGCACTCGCTGGTCGAGAAGACCTATCAACTGGAAAAGGCCGGTGCGTTCAATGGCGCAGGAACTCCCGAGGGCAAGGCATTCGTGAACCAGCAACTAGCTGCGGGCGCAACGGAGCTGCGGGACATGATCTACACCGCCTGGATCAGGAGCGCCGATCCGGTTCCGCCCTACCGTCCGTAGCGGAGCCGGCCATGCCGGAACTCTTCTAAAAAAAATATAGGAAGATGGTGGCGCATTTTTTGTCTCCGAATAAGTGGGGCTAGTTGTCCA
>Ga0193716_1000844_pt1 | contig 18324 bp, 16 predicted proteins | sample U2c1metaG_FD_145901 | JGI IMG/M metagenome (GOLD analysis project Ga0193716, IMG submission 145901) | Soil microbial communities from a riparian zone of the East river system, Colorado, United States - U2c1 | ecosystem: Environmental > Terrestrial > Soil > Riparian zone | place: USA: East River...
ATTTTACTATAGAAAAATTATTACAACGACTTATACAATAAAATAGGTTTTAAAGCCTTTATTAAAGGTTAGTAGTAAGAAATCCAATAACTATTTAGAAGACCCGATTTAAAACCCAATTATTTATGAAACCCAAACCTTACACAACCTCTTTCTGCTGTGAGCAACTACAAGGCTACTGGCAGGTATAACATTCTTCTTTCCCAGTTCGCCATTGCAATACCATCTTATGGCATTTTTCACGGCTTTTGACAAAGCTGGTTTGAATCTATTGATATAATTGCTATGCAACAGGGACGGATATGTTCAGGTGTGTCGGGTTTAATCTCCGTGTTCTATGACCCCGAAAATAATTGATAAAGATTCCTCAGCCGTAGCCAGGATAAAGGCGAAGTTCTCCTTTATTGGAATGCTGCTGCTGAGTTGTGTGCTGCCGGGTTTTTTCCAGTCTGCGATCGCCGATGCGGGCAATCCGGGCCCGGGGACCGGAGCATATACCTACACGGTTAATATCGTGAAGGACTTTTCGATCTTTGCCACCGGTACGGATATCATATCGGTAACGCTTAGCCCAATCCCCCCATTTCCACCGGGAGAAAGTATTACGTTCAACGTCGGTGGCGGCTCTTCTTCCTATGTCGTCCAGACAGATGCAACGGGTACTGCAACGCTATATTTCACCAATAATGCCCCAGGGACTATTCAAGTAGTCATTGACGATGGAGCAATTCCCGTTCAGACCCTCGACATGCATTTCGTCGCAGCTCCTGGTCCACCCGACCCGGCGAAGAGCTATTTCACCGTTGTACAAAATCCGGAGAATGCCGATGGCTCCTCCCAGGATATAGTAGAAGCTTTTATCTACGATGCGAATGGTAACCCGATCCCCGGTGCTACCGTTAACTGGACGATCCAGAGCGGCGCGGCCGCATTTGCCACAAGTCCAAGCCCGGCAACTTTAGCTAACGGGTCTGCGACCACGGGGCTTACCAGTACCGTAGTCGGAAATGTCAACCTAACGGCTCAGGCGTCCTGGGCCGGTAACACTATAACGCTTCACGACCAAGGCAGTCCACCCAATAATGTCCTGGCGATCCAGTTCATACAGCCGCCACCAATTGCAACGTTGAGTCATATCGTTGCCACCGTGACTCCGATGCCTGCGGACGGCGGCAGTCAGGACCAGGTGCAGGCTGTGGTCAATAATGCTGTAGGTCCTGTTCCGGATGGTACGGTCGTGGTGTTTACCATCGAGACCGGTACTGCCACTATGACTACTACGGGGACGACTGTAGGTGGCGTTGCTACAGCCTATTTCACCAGTACAGTAGTGGGTTCGGTCCAGGTACAGGCACAGATCAACGGCGGCACTTTTCTAAATGATCAGGCCAACCCTGCAAATAATTTCGTAACGGTACAATTCGTCATACCTCCTCCTGATGCGACAAAGAGCTATGTCCTTGCCACGGTAACTCCGATGCCCGCGGATGGGAGCAGCCAGGACCAGGTGCAGGCGGTGGTCAATAATGCGCTGGGACCTGTTCCGGATGGAACGATCGTGTTGTTTACGATAGAGACTGGTTCGGCCACTATTACTACTACGGGGACAACGGTAGGTGGCGTTGCCACAGCCTATTTCACCAGCACGGTGGTGGGACCGGTCCAGGTCCAGGCGCAGATCAACGGCAGCACTTTTCTAAATGATCAGGCCAACCCTACCAATGATTTCGTAACGGTCCAGTTCACACAGCCACCTCCAAGTGCAGCGCTAAGCTATGTCGTCGCTACGGTGACGCCGAAGCTCGCGGATGGCAGCAGTCAGGATCAGGTACAGGCGGTGGTCAAAAACGCCCTTGGTCCTGTTCCCGATGGTACGGTGGTGGTATTTACCATCAAGTCGGGAACGGCTACGATCACAACTACGGGGACAACTGTAGGTGGCGTTGCCACAGCCTATTTCACCAGTACAGTGGTGGGATCGGTCCAGGTCCAGGCGCAGATCAATGGAACTACATTTCTGAATGATCAGAATAATCCGACCAATAATTATGTGACGATCCAATTTGTTGTCGGTCCGCCTGTCGCTGGTGATCCCGGTGGCGGCGGTTCGGGTGGCTTGCCTCCCGGCGGCGGTGGTACTCCTCCTATTGGGGGTGGTGGTGGACCCGGTGGTGGTGGACCAGGTGGTCCCGGCCCAGGCGGCAGCGGCTCAAAATATACCGTACTGTTTGTCCGGCAGGACTTCCGGTTGGCGGATGGTACACAGCAGGACAGCGTGATCGCCTATGTCACTGACGCTTATGGACACCCGTTGAAAAATGTGCAAATTCAATTCTTTATACAAAATACGCCGACCTCGGGTACGGCTACTGCCGGGGCGAATTTTGTGACCGACCCGACAAGTGTACCGACCGATGACAGTGGTATGGCCCGTATAGCGATCACCAGCACGAAGCCCGGAACGGTATATGTCGCTCCTAGATTGATCGTGGACGGTGTGCTTATTGACGGCAGCTACCAGATCGTGACCTTCCTGAATAGTCCTGATCTGAATAATCCGTTGACGGAGCTGAGCGTGGTCATTTATGAAGCGCTGGCTGATGGTTCGCAGCAGACGGCGGTGAAGGCGCATATTGTGGACCTGGATGGCAATGTAATGCCGGACCAGGACGTGATCTTTACTATCGACTCAGGCAATGCGACGATAGTTACTCCGCAGCCTGCAGTGACGGATGCCAATGGGGACGCCTATATTTATATTACGAGCAAGACACCGGGATATGTGAAGATAACGGCTACCATAAATGGTAAATCGATCATCTATGGAAGTCCGGCCCGCGTGAAGTTTGCTCCTATCAATATCTATGTTCCGAAGGTCTTTACGCCGAATAATGACGGAACCAACGATCTATTGAAACCGATACTGGTAGGGATATCGGCCTTCCATTATTTCAGCGTCTACAACCGGTGGGGGAATCTGATCTATACGACGCAGAATGCGAACCAGGGTTGGGACGGGACGTTCAAAGGCGTGGCGCAGCCGGTTGAGACATATCTGTGGATGGCGGAGGGTATCGATGTGACCGGGAAGAAGATAGTGGCGAAGGGGATGACATCACTGGTGAGATAACTTTTTAAAAATATTAAAGTATTTAAAATCCAATGTCCAGATGAGGAAGATTTATATAATATTGATCCTCTTTTCCATCACAGGCCTTGCCCGTGGACAGGAGATCAATTTTTCGAGGGTGCAGGATATGACGATCTGGTACAATCAGTCCCTCAAAACCGACAAGCAGAATAGTCTTAAGCTGAACTATCGCAGCGTCCGGTATGGCGGTCAGATCGCTTACAACAGTGTCGCGGCGCTGTTTGACATGCCATTATTGTCAAAGGAGGGGAAGAACAAGCCGAATTCCGGTTATTTCAGTCTCAGTGCGGGTGCGGCATCCGATAAGACCAACGATGGTATTTTGAACAATACGCTTGGGATGATGGGGCTTTCCTATGCTGTCCCCATAGGTCGTCATGAGACTTATCTTGCCGCGGGATTCCAGGCCCAATACTATCAAAGCAATCTGAATGTCGCCGGCGTGGCCAATGCCTTTGGCGATCAATACGACAATTACGGTCCGATCGAGGGCGCACCCAGCGCCGACCGTCTGGCCAATGGCTGGTCGTATGGTCATTTCAATGTCAATGCGGGCGTATCGGTCTTTAGCAATGGCCGCAATGACAAATGGTATGTAGGCGCGTCTGTCATGCAGGCCAATCGGCCCTATTCATATCAGATCAAAGCGGACTCTACCCGTCTGAAGGCGGGGATAGGTGTCCAGGGCGGATATCGGTATACGACGAAGACCGATGATGAGGTCGGATTTTTTATGTCGATGAACTGGCAGGGACCTGCTTACCGCCACTATTATAATCTTTCCTATACCAAGGCTATTCCGGGTGTACAGGGCGGAGCTGCAGTGGGACTGGGTCTCGGATACCGGTATAATGACGCCATCGTTCCGGATGTGGAACTACGCTACCAGAAAATGTTGCTTGCTATATTATATGATGTAAATATTTCGACGATAAATGCGGCGGGCATTGCGCGCAACGGCGTGGAATTGGCCATACGCATAGACTTTTAAAACTAACCCCATGAAGAAGGTAATGATTTGTTTGATTGGTTGCTTCCTGTTCGCCCTTACAACCCTAAGGGCGCAGGACTCTGCAAAAGCGGATTCCGCCCGGTCATCGGTGGATACGACCAAACAAACACAGGGCGGCTCTGTCATATCCAGAGATACAACAGCGTCTACGCCCCGGGATACGACTATCCAGGTTCGGGACACGACGAAGCCTGTAACGGACACTGTTATCTCGCTGGCCGACGACCCTGCGCCGGTGCACGATACTACGATGTATGCCTCGTCGCATAAGGACAAGCCGGATGCGGCGAAGGATGTTGCGGGTGCTACGCCAGCGGGGACGGATCAGCAGGCCGGGGTTACTCCTCCTGCGACCGGGGCTGCGGCTGCGAAGGACACTGCGACCAAGGAAGATAAAGCCGAGGAGACCACGCGCAAGCTTGATACCCGATGGTTCATCTCGCCTTTGTTGAAATTCCAGTTCCAGGATTTTGCCATGCTGGAAAAGAACCGGAAGGGATATCTCAGTGATGCCAATACGCTGCCTTTTTTCAAGCGGGGGAATGCTTCTTTTGCGGCTTCGGCCTACAAGAACCTGACCCAGCGGTTGTCTATCAGTGCGGACCTGGGTCTGAGCTTTGGCCATGTCACGAATGATAACGTGCTGATCAGCCAGACCAAATCAAAAACATTTAATCTTCTGAATGCGGCATTATACTATCATCTTCTTGCGCCGTCCTACCGGCTGCAGCCTTATGTTACGGTGGGGATAAACGATGTTATCAATGATGCTTCATACGCCAGCATACCGATGGGCATAGGCGCCAAGTTCAATGCCCGGAAGGTCATGGTAACGGGGCAGATAACCTATGGTTACGCGATGGGCAAGAGCATTTCCAATACGACCATGTATTCTGTGGGGATCTATCTGCCGATAAAAAATAAGAAGCAGAAGCAGCTGGACCAGGAAGATAACTCTCCTTATAACAGGAAGAAGGACGACAAAAAAGACACTGCCAATAAGAATAATGGGAGCGTGGTCAACAATATCTTTATCACCATCAATATGGACTCGGTGTTGAAAGCCAAGGGGCTGTTGGATGACAATGGCAACCCAATCGGCGGCCGGGGAGTTAATGACGGGGATGACGATGGCCGTGGTGGTGGCGGCTCAAGGGCCAAGCGCGCAAGGCCGTTCCGGAGCATGGGGCTTGATGATTTCAGCGATGACGACTATAAGATCGACTCGCTGGATGGTAGACCTGTATTGCGTTTTGTAGTCTATTTTGAGTTCAATGAATATGGGCTTACGACCAAGGCATTCAATAATATCGACAAGGTGATAGGTCATCTCAGGAAGACGACGGAATTTAATGTCGAGATCAAGGGGTATACGGACTCTATCGGGACGAACGCCTACAACAACATGCTGTCGCGGAGACGTGCCAAGATGGTGCTGGATTATATGAACAGCAGGGGTGTGCCGACGGAGCTGATGAAGGCCAAGGCCTATGGCAGTGATGATCCTGTAGGGGATAATAGGGACCCTAACCAGGCCTGGCTGAACCGGCGTGCGGAAATAATAATCCACCAGAAAGAATTTACAGCGTCTACTGCTGCTGAAAAATAATGTTAATTGTAAATGAAATAGCACAATAATTTTCCCAAATCGAGAGTTATTGTGCTATATTTCCTTATATTTGAAAAAAGACGAATTAGTAAAATCCATTGATCCATGCTGAACCTTAATTTAACCTCTCTTTGGGGACATTTACCCCAGAATATCAAGATCCGCCTCATTGACGAAACGGGTAATTTCATAGACCCGCTCCAGATTAAAGAAGTAGATTATCTCGCTCGCTTCCAGAATAAAGCCGTTGTAAATAAAGTTTATCACCAGATGCTGGCTGATAAACGTAGTGGCGTTATTGAAGTTTACCAGGATAAAATTGTTGTAAAGGAAAATTAAGTTTTCCGGGTTAGGTTGATCTGGCTCCGGCAGGGGCCGGCTTCCTTATTTGGTGATGCGACTGAGCTCGGCGGCGTAACCAGCGCCAACGGGTAGTTCTTTGTCTCCTATCCAGATCGAGTCGCGTTCTATCCGGCTGACTTTTCCGCAGGCTACGAGGTAGCTCCGGTGTATACGGATGAAGTATTCACCGGGGAGAAGGGCTTCGGTTTCCTGCATGGTCAGCCGGGACAGGATCTTTTCTTCGGGCAGCACAAACTGCATATAGTTGCCCATGCTTTGGACGTAGAGAATATCTCCCATTTTTACCCGCACCTGGCCGTAACCGCTTTTTATGAAGATGTCTCCTGCTGCCGGTGTTTTTACTCCTTTTTTTAGTTCGTATTGTTCGTTAGCCTTGTTACATGCTTTTAAGAAGCGTGACTGGGAGAACGGCTTTAGTAAGTAATCGATGGCGTCGAGCTCGAAACTCTGCACGGCGTGTTCGCTGTAGGCCGTCGTAAATATGACCATTGGCGGATCGGGCAGGGCCATCAGGAATTCGGTTCCGGAGATGTCGGGCATTTTGATATCAAGAAACAGGAGATCGGGTTTTTCTTTTTGGATATAATCCATCGCTTCGAACGCATTTGTGAAGGTCGCGCCCAGCTTGATAAATGGAATTTTGGCTGAAAGGCTTCTGATCACTTCCAGTGCCATGGGTTCGTCGTCTATAGCAACGGCTGTCAGCATAGAATGAAGTTGCGGCGGTTTGTGGGAATGAATTTACAATTGTATAGCCAGCTGTACAAAGAATTCCTTTTCGTCCTGGTGCATAAAGAACTCGTGCTGTTCGGGGTAGATGAGTTTCAGCCGGTGAAGGACGTTTTTGAGGCCTACGCCGGACCTGCCTTTCTCGGGGTCATTGCCCTGGCGGACGTGAACGCTGTTGCGGAGCTCGAAATGGAGGCGTTTTCCGTCGCAGTGCAGGTTTAGTTTTATCCATGAGGTTTCGCGGAGGCTGATGCCATGCTTAAAGGCGTTCTCGACGAATGGGATCACCAGCATGGGTGCGACCCGGCAATCGGGGAAATCCTCCTCTATTTCGGTCTCGATGATAATAGACGGCGAGGTTTCGGTCCGCAGCTGTTGTAAGGCGATGTAGCTTTTCACGTATTCGATCTCTTTGCTCATGGCTATCCGGTCAAGGTTATTCTCGTGGAGCATGAAGCGCATCATGTCTCCCAACTGTTGGATGCCGCCGGCTGTTTTCCCTGCGTTCTCGTGCAGGGCTGTTCCGTATAAGGTGTTGAGTATATTGAAAAGGAAATGGGGGTTGATCTGGGAGCGAAGGAACTGCAGGTCGGCTTTTGACTGGCCGAGAGCTGTCTCGAGTCCGCGGATTTGCATGATCTTGTCTTTTTGCTGCTGGAAGATCAGGCGCGAGATGGGAGTGGTTATCAGCATCTGGCCCGCCCACATGGCTAGCAGTACGGGCATGAAGGCATGTTCGTCGGGCACCATTATCATGACGAAAGGAATACCCCAGCAGAAATTGGAGATCAAAAGGCGCCAGAAGATAGCCCGGTGGAAAACTTTTGCTTCGGGTTTGCGGGGGAAAAGCCAGTAGATATTTGTGAGTGCAGCCAGGATCGCCGGGGGAATGATGCCAAAGTACCAGACTTTTAGCGGGCCGTCGAGTGATTCGAAATAACTCAGCAGCTGGCCCAGTACAAAGTAACCTGTGAGGAAGGCGGTGAACTGGTTGAGAAGGTTGATCCGGGTAGTAGCCTGAACGCCCTCTGTCTCTATTCTCCGGAGGATGGTCTCCCGGATCGTAGCGTAAACGATATAGGCAATTGTCAGATTGGTAGCCAGGCGGAGGCCGTTGCCCATTATCATAATATCGCTGATGTCCCGTGGCAGAACATATCGCCGGGAGTAGAAGTGAGCGATGCCCCAGACTGTTCCCAGGCAGAAGATGAGTAAGAAAGTGTGGCCCAGTCCCCAGAAGAAACGTTTTAGTGCTGCTCCAGCCGCGCCGGATACCTCTATGCGGGCGCTGTGAGAGAACTGGAGTCTGAAGCTGCCGACGACGGAGGCTTTTGTTTGGAGGAGCCGGGGCAGGATGAAGAGGTTCATCCAGACATAAGAGCAGTAGACGAGCAGGGGGACAGTGATGTTTGGCAGGAGGATGTTGTTGGTGTATTCAAAAGGGAGATTTTTTTCTCTGAAGGGGCTTCCGTACTCTTCGATGAGCCAGGCTGAGGAGTGTTCGAAGAGGCGCCAGCAGTTGCCTGCCACGGCGATGATACAAAGCAGGGTGACAAGGATGAATTCGTGTTCTCTCCATCGGGTCGTATGAGCGGGGGTTATACTGGGGACTAAAGCAGCCATGTGTTTTTTTGACAAGATTAGGGCAAAGAGAAGCCCGTTTTTTTCAAATGTGACGAAACGACCTGAATTTGTGATGGTTAGGGTGGTCCAGGCGCTGTTTCCCGAGGGTTCGTAGATTTACGATAAAAATCGAGGGCATTCACTCTTTTTTAACATTCTCCACTGATGTACATTTGTCTTGTCCAATACCAATGAATGCCAAATTAGAAAATCCAGAAAAACCAAAAGCTTTCATCATCGTCCAAGGAAAGCACTAAATTCCAATTTCTCTTGAAAGGCCCCTGACTAACTCTTGGGGGTTTTTTCGTGGACAGCCCTGGACGGACAGCCCTGGAAGGGCTGTCGCCGCGCCCCGCGCGGCAGATATGAGCCCCGGTATAGGCTGCATCAGCAGCCGTAGCTCTATAGAGAGCCCATCCCTCCCGCTGCGTCAGCAGCCGTAGCCCAACAGAGAGCCAATCACTTACTTATTTTGTTTGAATTTCATAATTTTGCCGGATGAGGCAAAAAGAATCAGCGCGGGACTTTCATCAGCGCCATGGCAGAGAATATTCCAATACGGGACAGTTCTATGTGTATAGGGTCGAAGACTTCTGCAATGATATTTCCCTTCCTTCGAACAGACGTGATTTTTACAAGATCTGCCTGGTAACGCGGGCCGAAGGGCTGTTTACATATGGAGATGCCGTATATCCCATAAAAGACAATAGTGTCACTTTTACCAATCCGATGGTTCCGTATTCCTTTGAGCATATCTCGACGGGTGAGACGGGATATTTTTGTTTGTTTACGGAGGAATTTATCAATCATCAGCTGAAGGCAGAAAGTCTTGCCGAGTCTCCCTTGTTCAGGGTAAGCGGGGACCCGGTTTGGGTGCCGGATGAAGGCACTATCCGGTTCCTGTGCGGCGTGTTTGAAAAGATGCTGGTGGAGATGAAAAGCAGCTATGCGCATAAATTTGATCTTTTGAGGAGTTATGTGCAGATCATTATCCATGAGGCTTTGAAGGATCAGGCTCCTGCGCCGTCGCCCGGGGTGGGGAGCTCTTCCGCCCGGCTTAGCGACTCTTTTTTGCAATTACTGGAAAGTCAATTTCCTATTGCTTCTCCCCGGCATCCGATCAGGCTCAGGAATGCCAATGAATTTGCTGGTCAGCTGGCCGTGCATACGAATCATCTGAACAGGGCATTGAAGGAGAGTACGGGTAAGACGACGACTGAACTTATTTCGGAAAGGCTGATCAGGGAGGCAAAGGCCTTGTTGCTGCACAGCAATTGGAATATAACGGAGATCGGGTATGGATTGGGGTTTGATCATGCCCCTAATTTCAATATATTTTTTAAGAAGGGCAGTGGGCAGACGCCAAATCAGTTTAGGAAAAAGGTGGTCACTATTTCATAAGTATTTGTTTGATTGGCATAATTTGGGCCTTCCGTCTGGAGGTAATTTTGTGTTCTAAACAGAAACAGTATGCAGAACACAAAAGTATGGTTTGTTACGGGAGCCTCTAAGGGATTAGGGCTTGCGCTGGTCAGATTGTTGATATCATTGGGACATAAGGTGGCGGCTACTTCGAGGAGCGTGGTGGAATTGGAGAAAGTTGTTGGGACGCAGCCCGGTCTGTTGCCGTTGCAGGTCGATATAACGAAGGAAGAAAGTGTAAAGGAGGCGGTTGGGAAGGCTGTTGAGGCGTTTGGGCGTTTGGATGTGGTCGTCAATAATGCGGGTTATTCTCTTTTTGGAAGCATGGAGGAGGTAAGTGAGGCAGAGTTTCGGCAGTCTTTGGATGTGAATCTCGTCGGGCCGGTAAATGTGATAAGGGCGGTCATGCCTTTTTTAAGGGAACAGCGGTCGGGGCATGTCATCAATATCTCTTCTCTTGCGGGCTATAAAGGATATGGGAATGCGGCCAGCTATTGTACGGCCAAGTTTGCCCTAGTCGGTCTGTCTGAATCTTTGGCCGAAGAGGTTAAAGCTTTTGGGATAAAAGTAACGGTGGTCGCCCCGGGTTATTTCAGGACCAGTTTTTTGGATAAGGGGTCTTTGATGATCGCGAAGAACCGCATACAGGAGTATGGTGGTGATCAGTTGTTAGCGATGATGGAGCAGATGGATGGGAATCAGCCGGGCGATCCCGACAAGCTGGTGAAAGCATTGGTCAGGATCACGGAGGATAAGAATTCGCCGGTACATCTTTTGATGGGACCGGATACGTATCAGACGGTAGTGGAAAAGAGGAAGGAAGATGAGATAGAGATGGAAGCCTGGAAGAGCACCTCCATCTCTAGTAATTTTGATCGTTTATCTTAGACGGCATCCGATAATGACGTGAATGTAAAGTCTCTGATCTTCATCGGCGGGATCAGGGCTGCTGAATTGCTTTCTCCGCTGATGGTGCGTTCGGGATAACCCAGCTGTTCGAGGTTGTTGAGCATGATGATGGGGCTTTCATTAAAGCGGAAATTCTTTATCGGGAATTTGATCTGCCCGTTCTCGATGTAGAATGTGCCGTCGCGGGTGAGACCGGTATAAAGCAGTGTTTGGGGATCTACCGATCGGATATACCAGAGTCTTGTCACAAGAATTCCTTTTTCGGTTCCTTTGATCATATCTTCAAGGCTCAAATTACCGCCTGACATGACAAACCCATCGGGATAGGGGATGGGCTGTACTCCCTTTTTTTGCGCCCAGTAGCGGGAATAGAAAAGATTTTTTACGACGCCTTTTTCTATCCATGTCCTTTTTATCTGGGGCAGGCCTTCTCCGTCGTAGTTCCTTGTCGGCAGTTTCTCGTGCCAGGGATCGGAATAAATGGTAACCTGCTCGTCTACGAGTTTTTCTCCGAGGCGTGTCTTGCCGCCCGGCAGGCTCAGGAAACTTCTGCCTTCATCCGCGCTGCGGGCGTCCAGTGCGCCATAGAGGTTTTCCATTAGGACGATGCCGGCTGCGGGCTCGAGGATCACTGTGTATTTGCCGGGTTCGATGGCTTTGGCTTCGACCGATTTTGCTGCTTTCCATGCGGCGACCTGGGTCGACTTCTGTACATCCAGCAGGGAGACATCGTTGTAGCCTCTGGAGGCATAGCCGGAACCGGTGCCGTCGTCGGTCCGCAGGGTAACTGAGAAATTGACATCGGTGGCCGTGTTGTAAGCAAAGAGGCCGTGGGAGTTGAGCATGGCTGAAAACCCTGCTGTGTTCTCCAGGAAGCCGGCGGCGGTGACCTTTGCTTCTTTTGCAATTTTCAGGCTTTGTTCGGTGAGGTCTGCCCGCAGTTTGGAATTGATGTTAGCGGTAGCCGGGATAAAGGTTGTTGCCGCCGGCTGATAGGACTGTGGCCCGACAAAGGGCATATATTCCGGGTTCTCGGGAGCAAGGCGGGCCAGGTCTTCGCTGCGCCGCACTACCTTTGCGAGAGAGGCGTCATCGTATTCATTGATCGTAGAGATTCCTTGTTTTTTTCCGAAGGATGAGGTGACGACCAATTGCGTCGAGCTGAGCTGTCCGCTGGTCGACACGGCATTGCGGGCATAGCGGATATTGCCGCCCTCTCTGCCGCTGATCTGCGCCTGGCATTCGTCGGCTTTTGAGAAAGCCAGTACTTTTTGCAGGAGGGTTCGTGCTTCATCTTGTGTTAGTATCGCCATATTAGATTTTTCTTGCTGTGTTGATAACGTTTATTCCATTGAACCTTGTCGTTGACGAGCCGTGTGATACGGCGCTGACCTGCATCGGTTGTCCCTTACCGTCAAAGAAGGAGCCTCCGAGCCGGTAGTCGCTCTGATCGCAGATAGCTGTGCAAGAGTTCCAGAACTCCTGGGTATTGGCCTGATAGGCGACGTCTTTTAGCATACCGACTATCTTACCGTTCTTAATCTCATAAAATAGCTGGCCGCTGAACTGAAAATTATACCGCTGCTGGTCTATTGAATAGGAGCCGTTGCCGATGATATAAATTCCTTTTTCGACGTTTTTTATCAGATCGTTTGGGATCAGGGGTGTTTTTCCAGGTCTTAGGGAGATATTGGCCATACGCTGGAACTGGACGTCGCGCCAGCTTTGTGAATAACAGCAGCCCTGGGATTCGGAGAGTCCGACGATATGGGCCTGGTCGCGGATGGCCTGGTAGTTGACCAGTGTACCTTCTTTGATAATGTCCCATTCCTTTGTTGCGACGCCTTCGTCGTCATACCCTACGGCGCCGAGTGATCCGGGTTGTGTTTTGTCGGCAACGATATTGACGAGCTTGCTACCGTAGTTGAATTTTCCGCTTTTCCATTTGTCGAGGGTGAGGAAGCTGGTGCCGGCGAAGTTGGCTTCATAACCCAGGACCCGGTCGAGTTCTGTTGGATGCCCTGTCGACTCGTGGATGGTTAGGAAGAGATTGGTGGGGTCGAGAACGAGGTCATATTTCCCGGGCTCGACTGATTTGGCGGCTTGTTTTTGTCCGACCTCTGCGCCTGCCAGCCTCGCGTCTTCGAGGATATCATACCGGTCACGGTAGAGGGTCGTCACTGTTTTTATCTTCTTTTTTTCGTCGGGGATGAGGTATTCGTAACCCAGGCCCATGGGGGCGCTGAGGGCGTCCCGGGTCTGGAACTTACCCGAGGTTTTCTCTATTTTGGTTACGGTGAAGGTGGGCCAGATGCGATGGACGTCCTGGTCGATATAACTGCCATCCGAGGATGCAAAGTACTTTTGTTCGTTTACGAGGAAGAGGGCTGAGTCGACAAAGCTGGCGCCTGTCTTCATGGCTTCTGAATTGGCTGCGAGTAGTAGCTCTGCCTTTTCTTTTATGGGGACCTCGAAGGCGTTTTTTACGATTGGCGTCTTCCAGCTGACCTCGCCATAACCTTTCTGGGGTGCCAATTGTACTGGTTCGGTCAGGAGGCGAGCGTTCTCTCTGGCGATGGATACTGCGAGCTCTGCGGCCTGTGCGATGCCGTCGTGGTCCAGCTTGTCGGTGGCTGCAAAACCCCAGCAGCCGTTTGCGATGACGCGGATGCCGATGCCATAGGATTCGGTATCTACGGTATTGAGTACTTTATCTTCCCGGGTAATTATAAATTGGTTGCGATAGCGGCCGATGCGGACATCCGTATAGGTAGCGCCTTTTGAGCGGGCCGCGTTGAGCGCGATGTCTGCCAGCTGTTTCTTCAGAGCTGTGTCGACAGTCTCAAACGGCTTTCCGGGCGGCACTGGCGCACCCATTAATGGTAATTGACTGAGCAGGGCGCCGCCCATTCCCAGGCCGGCGAGAGAAAGGAAGTCTTTTCTGTTCATATGATCTAAATTAATACTTTTATCCATTAATTGATCCTATGCGGTTGTATATAAAAAATATGGTGTGTAGTCGTTGCCGTATGGCTGTGCAGGCTGAGCTGGAGAAGGCCGGTCTACATCCGCTGACGGTGGAGCTGGGGGAAGTGGAGATCGGGAGTAAGCCATCCCGTGAAGAGCTTAAGCGACTAGATGGGTCGCTTCGGAAGCTGGGTTTTGAACTGATCGATGACAAGAAAAGCAGGATCATTGAGAAGATAAAGAATTGTATCGTTACGCTGGTGCATCATTCTGAGGTTCATGTGGGTGTGAATTTGTCCGACTATATTGCGGGCCAGCTTCATTACGAGTATACTTATCTCAGCAATTTGTTTTCGGAGGTGGAGGGAACGACGATCGAGAAATATTTTATTGCACAGAAGATTGAGAAGGTAAAGGAGTTGCTGGTCTATGATGAGCTGTCGTTATCGGAGATCGCGGATCAACTGGGGTATAGCAGTGTGGCTTATCTGTCTTCGCAGTTCAAGAAGGTGACGGGGTTGACGCCTACCTATTATAAGTCATTGAAGGATCATAAGAGAAAGAATATAGAGGACCTGTAAATCTTATAAATCTATCCCAAGATTGAGTAAATGTTTCCGCATCCTACGGGTGTAGCTTTGTGTCATGAAACATACATATTCTATAACGGGGATGACTTGCGGGGGTTGTGTTGCGAAGGTGAAGGGGTTGTTGAGCGGGGTAAAGGGGGTGAATGAAGTTGTGGTTGATCTTGGGAAGGGGGAGGCGGAGGTGGAGATGTCGGGGCATGTTGGGACGGAAGTTTTGAAGGAGGCGCTTGCGGGGTATCCGAAGTATGGGTTGTCGGAGGTTGCGGCGGCGCCGGCGGCGGCGGCTTGGTGGGTTACGTATAAGCCGATACTATTGCTTTTTGGTTATATAACGCTTGTGGCGCTGGTTGGGGGGAATGGGAAAATGGGGGTGGTCATGCGGATCTTTATGAGCGGCTTCTTTTTGAGCTTTTCTTTTTTCAAATTACTTAATCTTAGGGCTTTTGCGGAGAGCTACGCGATGTATGATGTGGTTGCCAGGCGTTGGGGCGGCTGGGGATATGTCTATGCTTTTGTTGAGCTGGGGCTTGGGGTGGCGTTTGCCGTCAATGTGTTTCCGTTTTATACGAACCTGGTTACGCTGATTGTGATGTCGGTGAGTATTGTGGGGGTATTGCAGAGTGTTTTGAATAAGAGGAAGATCAAATGCGCTTGTTTGGGGGCGGTATTTAATCTTCCTATGAGTACGGTGACGATCATCGAGGATGCGCTGATGATCGGGATGAGTGCGGTGGCTTTGGTTATGGGTTTGTAGACCATAGGCCCGCATCCTTTACGACGACCCGACGGTTAAGCTTTAGCTGTGAGACGACCAGCTCGGCGATGTCTTCGGCTTGCATGACCTTTTCAGGATTGCCATCCGTAAGTTTCAGGTTTATTGCCATATCCGTAGCGATGGTACTGGGTGTCAGTGTGAAGACGCGGATATTCGATTTTCGTACTTCCAGCATCAGTGACTCGGACATTCCGATCAAACCGAATTTTGAGGCACTGTAGGCGCTGGTCAGGGGCGATCCTTTCTGGCCGGCAGTGGAAGAAACATTGACGATGTCGCCTGTCTGGCGATGGAGCATAGAAGGCAATATAGCCCTTGTGACATAATAGGGGCCGAACAGATTTACTTTCACTATCTGCTCCCATTCTTCCGGCGACAATTCCATGAATTTGCCAAACTGGCCGATGCCGGCGTTGTTGATGAGTATATCGATGGGGCCAAGCGTCTTTGCGAGTTTTTCTACCGCCTGATCGACCTGCTCTCGGCTGGCGACATCAGCTGTGGCGAATTCGACTTTTACGCCGGATGGTTTAACTTCCCCGGCAACGGCCTTAAGGTCCTTTTCTGTCCGGGCGATAAGCGCGAGATTTACGCCTTCCGCCGCTAATGCCAGGGCTATGGCCTTTCCTATACCTTTCCCAGCACCGGTGATTAATGCATTTTTGCCTTTCAAAGATTGCATAAAGTAAATTTAGAAGGCAAAGATAAGAAGACACACGCTATATTTATCTTATGATACTTTTAGTATCCGCAGGCTGAGCGCAACTGTTGTTGCGGCGGGTCGTTAAGGTTTCCGGCCGACAAGGTTCATGACTGTCTCTTTGTAGTTGAGACCGATGGGGATGGTTTCTTTTCCCAGTTCGATGGAATTGCCATAGATGCTTTTAATATGTCCAACTGCCACGAGGTAGCTGCGGTGCACCCGGATGAACTGGCGGGCGGGGAGGGTCTTCTCGAGGTCGTTCATTGTCTGGTGCGTGATGAGCGTATAGTCCGGTGTATGGACCTTGAGGTAGTCCTTCATGCCCTGTACGTAAAGGATCTCAGAAAAGTTGACCCGGAAGAATTTGCTGTTTGATTTAATAAAGATATGATCGCCGGGTGGAGGAGGTTCTTTTCCGGCCAGCGAATAAAGGCGTCCGTCGAGCAGCTTGTTCACAGCCTTTGAAAATCGCTCGAAGGAGATGGGCTTCAGCAGGTAATCGATGACATTGAATTCATAACTTTCGAGTGCGTATTCTGCATAGGCTGTGGTGAGCACCACCAGTGGCGGATCGGACAGGCTGCGTAGAAAATGCAGACCGCTCATACCCGGCAGCCGGATGTCCAGGAACATTACGTCCACTTCCTGTTTGTCCAGCGCTTCCATGGCTTCACGCGCATTCCGGTATACGCCGGTCAGCTCCAACTGATCGATGCGTGCCAGGTGATTGCGAATGACATCCTGGGCAAGGGTTTCATCTTCTACGATGATACATTTTATCAAGCCTTGGCAGTTTTTAAAATTAATGATACGGTGAACGAGCTTTTGTTCAAAATTACGTCTAAGGTATGAGAATCGTGATAGAGGTTTTCCAGTCGTTCCCGGGCGTTGCGCATCCGGAGCTGGCTACTGCGGGATTCATCCTTTTCAGTTTGGATAATATCGAGGTCATAGGAAGAAGGGTAAAGCAGCTCGAGCAGGCTCCGACTGTGGGTGATGCCCATGCCATTGACACGTTTCGCCTGCATGGCGAGATCAGCGTCGGTGCTGTTGATGACGTTCAATACCAGCTGGCCGTTGCCGACTTTCAGGGTGATATAGATGAAGGGTTCGTTGAAGCTATGATCCATTGCGTGTTTGAAGCCGTTCTCGATAAAGGAAATGAACAGGAAGGGCTCGATCATCTGGTCGCTGGTCTTACCTTCTACGGTAAACCGGATATCGGCATTGTGTCTCATCTTTTCGATGTCGATATAGTTCCGTATGAATTCGATCTCTTTATCCAGTGGGATCTTTTCCTCGTTGCATTCATAGATGAGGTAACGCATGATGTCTGCCAGTCTTATCACCACTTCCGGGGCCTTGTCGGACTTTTGCAGGGCGAGGGAATAAATGCTGTTCAGCGTATTGAAGAGGAAGTGGGGATTGAGCTGGGAACGGAGATAGCGTAACTGGTAGAATGTATTCTCCTTTTGCATGAGGGCCAGCTGGTCTTTTTCGTCGTCGGCTTTACGGACGTAATAGATCGCTATCGACAAGGCCATATTGACGGCAGTCCACCAGCACTCCCGGACGATGGTGGTTCCATGGAAAGTTAAATAGACTTTCAGTGCCGGGAACGGGTGAAAATTCAATATAAGGGAATAAACGGCATGCAGGAATGTCAGGATCACGAGGAAGGAAAGGAGGCTGAGCAGGATGGGAAATATTTTCCTGCTGCGGCGGTCCAGGGCCGCGCCCATTATACGGGAATAAATGATATAAGCCGGGAGAAGCGCTCCGTTGACAAGCAGGAGTATCAGCCAGACGGCGGGTTTTTGGGGGAATACGGTGAGGCTATTGGTCAGAGGGCATAGGAGCAGCAGCATGATCCAATAGAATTTCTCCATTTTTGGAGGCTGCTTTCTGAGTTTGTCGTTGTCGTATTCCATGCGGGGTTAAGTAGATGGTTGAAATTACCTTATCCTTTTTTGGGGGTAAAATGTTTTCGACTAATTAGGGGGAAGCTTCGATGAATAGGGTTTTTTGTTATTTTTGGCGCAAATTGCGTAAAATCAATGGCTACTACCAAGATTACAGTCAACAATAACGGTTCAATTAAATTGGAAGGGGATTTTGAGATAGTCGATCGCAATGGAGTGGCCTATGGCCTTGCTGGTCGGGAGGTTGTCAGTATTTGCCGCTGCGGGCTTTCGCAGAATAAGCCTTTTTGTGATGGGTCGCATAAGGGGCATTTTGAGCATGATGCCATTGCTTTTGATCTGCCGCCTAAGAAAGTGGTTTAGGGCTGGGGCACCAGTTCCTGAAAAGAAAGCATCAAATCTTTAAGAAGGGTTATCGTCGTTTCATCCAGGGTATTGGAGGCTTTATTTAGCTTACTGTATGCGCCGGTTATGAGCAGTTTTGACGTTGGGGTCATTTTGGCACCGACTGTAGTCATGATCAGGTCGAGGGATTCGAATGCCTTTTGC
>Ga0193716_1000845_pt1 | contig 18315 bp, 21 predicted proteins | sample U2c1metaG_FD_145901 | JGI IMG/M metagenome (GOLD analysis project Ga0193716, IMG submission 145901) | Soil microbial communities from a riparian zone of the East river system, Colorado, United States - U2c1 | ecosystem: Environmental > Terrestrial > Soil > Riparian zone | place: USA: East River...
CCTGTCCGGCACCGTCGAAATCGACGGCGCATATTTTGGGGGCCATGTGAAGCCCGCCAATTTCAAGGAACATCGCATTGACCGCCGCTTGGCTGAAAACCAGACCGGCAAGCGCCGCTGCGTGGTTGTGATGCGCGAACGTGGTGGCCGTACCATCACCCGCGTTGGCAAGTCCGAACTGGAAGCGGTCCCGGCCATCATGAAGCGCGTTGCCCCCGGCACCGTCATTCACGCCGATGAGGCTTCCTCCTGGGACAGCCTGCACGACCATTACGAAATGCGCCGCATCAACCACTCGGTCTGCTATTCGGACGGTCAGGCTTGCACCAATGGCGCGGAAAGCTTTTTCAGCCGCCTTCGCAGGGCCGAACTCGGCACCCATCACAGTATCAGGAAGGGCTATCTTGCCGCCTATGCCGGTGAAATGGCTTGGCGCGAAGATCACCGCCGCGAAAGCAACGGCGCGCAGTTTATCGGGATTGCAAAGTTAGCAGCGCAGTCGCCGGTTTCGCGCCAGTGGAAAGGCTATTGGCAGCGCCACCTTCCGAAGTGAGTTGCCAAACGCATACGCCCCGACGCCGCAAGGAGCCATCAATGCCCTTGCGGCGCTTGGCGCGCACCCGGAGCGTTTGCACCACCCGGAGGGCTATAGCTTGCGCCAGCACCTTATCGTTCGTGTCCAGGCCCTTGGCCGCCATGACCCGCTGCGTTAGCTGGCGCGTATCTAGTGGCCCCTCAGCGGCAAGCGCGGCCATGCACAGTTCGGTAGTCTCGCCGCGCCGGAACAGCCTGTTTAGGTCCATGTAGGGCGTAAAATCGGCTGGCTCGCCGCTGGCTTCAAACAGCCTCAGCGTGGACAGGACACTCGCCAGATCGGCGCGGGCCTCCCTCAGCTTGGCCTCATAGGCCGCGATAGCGTCGCGTATCTCATTACGCTTACGCCGCAGCATGAAAACGGACAGGGGAATCGCCATGCGCCGAATATCAGGCGCTTCGGGCTCCAAGCCTAGAAGTGTCTAGGTGTGCTTGCTGCATAATGGAGGAACTGGGTGGCTGGGGGACTAGGATTCGAACCTAGATAGGCAGAGTCAGAGTCTGCAGTCCTACCGTTAGACGATCCCCCATCAAGGGGGCTTGGCCCCGCCGGGACCGCCCGTTTAGACCAGCCGCCAACCCCTTGCAAGGACGGGTTTTCGGCCCCTTTTGGCCCCGCATCCGGCCTCTGCCCATGCTAACTTGGGGCCGGCGGCGCACCACCGCCCATGGGGAAAAATGCACGGGAACCGTCAGAAATCGGGCGAAAAGGACGCTGGGACCACACCGCTGCTGGCGGTGCTGGACCTGGGGACCAACAATTGCCGCCTGCTGATCGCCGCCCCGGCCAAACCCGCCCGGGACAGTTTCCGGATCGTGGATTCCTTTTCCCGCATTGTGCGGCTGGGCGAGGGGGTCAGCCAGACCGGGCTGCTGTCCGACGCCGCCCTGGACCGCACCATCGCGGCGCTCAAAATCTGCTCCGACCGCATCGCCAAGCACAATGTCCGCCATGTGCGCGCCATCGCCACCCAGGCGGCCAGGCTGGCGCGCAACGCCGATGTGCTGGTGGCTCGGGCCCGCGACGAAGCAGGGCTGGAGCTGACGGTGATCTCGGCGGAGGAGGAGGCTGACCTGGCGGCCGAAGGCTGCGCGCCCCTGATAGGGCACAAATACAAAGGCGCGCTGGTGTTCGACATCGGCGGCGGCTCGACCGAGATTATCTGGCTGCAAAAAACCCCACAGGGCCTGCAGAAGAAGCTCACCGCCTCGGTGCCGGTGGGTGTGGTGAGCCTGGCGGAACACTATGGCGCCGCCTCGACCAGTCGCGACGGTTTTGAACAGATGCGGGCGGACTTGCGCGCGCGCTTCGAACCGTTCGCGCTGCAGATGGGTGAAGGCTTCGATATCCACAAGCATCACCTGCTGGGCACCTCGGGCACCGTCACTACCCTGGCGGCGATCGCGCTCAAGCTGCCGCGCTACAACCGCACGCGGGTGGACGGAAGCTGGCATGAGACGGCGCATATGTTGCGCGTGGTGGACCGGCTGGTGGGGCAGGATACCCAGGCGCTGGCCCAGATCGGCAGTATCGGGCCTGAGCGCGCCGATCTGATGCTGCCGGGCTGCGCTATCTTTGCCGCCATTTGTTCGTTATGGCCCGCGCCTGTGCTGCGGGTCGCCGACCGGGGATTGCGTGAAGGCATGTTGCGACAGTTGAGCCGGGAATTGGTATGAAGCAGGGCGATGCATCGGGGCGCGGCCGCGTGCCCGTGAAGGTCAAGAAGAACAGCGGGCGCACGACCTCGTCCCAGGTCTGGCTGCAACGTCAGCTCAACGATCCCTATGTCGCCGCTGCCCGGGCGAAAGGTTATCGCAGCCGCGCCGCTTTCAAGCTGGTGGAGCTGAACGAGAAATTCCGTTTTTTGAAAAAGGGCGCACGGGTGCTGGACCTGGGCGCTGCCCCCGGCGGCTGGAGCCAGGTCGCCGCCACCGCCGGCGCCACCGTGGTCGCAGCCGACGTGCTGGACATGGAAGAGATCGCCGGCGTCACCTTTTTCATGGCCGACCTGACTGACGCCCATGTGCCCGCCATGCAAAAGGTGACGCTGAACGGCCCCGCCGACCTGGTGCTGACCGACATGGCCGCGCCCACCACCGGCCACCGGGCCACCGATCATATCCGCACCATCGCCCTGGTGGAGATCGCGCTCGAAGTGGCCGAAGACGTGCTCAAGCCCGGCGGCGCCTTTGTCGGCAAGGTGTTCCAGGGCGGCTCGTCCAACGAATTGCTGACCCGGCTGCGCAAGTCCTTCCGCGACGTCAAGCACGTCAAGCCGCCGGCCAGCCGGGCGGAATCGGTGGAATTGTATGTGGTGGCGCTGGGTTTTAAGGGGTGAGGTACGACCGGCACAGCCGGGCAAATCGGTCCAGTGGACCGATTTGAGTACCGAACGCCCCGAGCTTCGGCGAGGGGCCGACGGCAAAAATAATTTTCGGCCGGCGGGAATAAACCCGCGGTCCGGGAGGTCTATCCCGTCATGGACGATCGGCGCCGGAGATTTGAGGCGCAAGCCCTGCCGCACATGGATGCGGCCTACAGCCTGGCCCGATGGCTTTCGCGTTCGCCTGCCGACGCGGACGACATCGTCCAGGATGCCATGCTGCGCGCCTTTCGCGGCTTTGACGGGTTTCAGGGCGGCGATGCCAAGGCCTGGCTGTTGACCATCGTGCGCAATTGCTGGCGCAGCGCCGGCAGCGCCACCAGGCGGCGTGGCCATACGCCTATCGAAGACGAAAATCTGGCGGCGGAAGGGGCCAGTCCCGAAGAGGCGGCGATCGAGGCCAGCGCCCGTCGCCGGCTGGATGCCATGATCGCCCAGCTGCCCGAGGAATTCCGCGAAGTGCTGATCCTGCGCGAAATGGAGGATATGAGCTATCGCGAGATTGCCGAGATCACCGGCACGCCCATCGGCACGGTGATGTCCCGGCTGGCGCGGGCCCGTGCCCTGTTCCGGCAAACGGCAAAGGATTGCATATGAGCTGCGACGAAAGCCTGCGCACCCAAAGCTATCTGGACGGCGAACTGCAGGGCCTGGCTGCGGCCGATGCCGAGCGTCACCTGCAGACCTGTGCCGCCTGTCAGGCACTGGCGGCGGACGCGGCCGATGTCAGCGATCTTTTGCGCAAGGCCACGCGGCACCGCGCGCCGGCCGTGTTGCGGATGCGGGTGCAGACGCAGCTGGACCGCGAAACTGCGCGGCGTCCGGCCCGCAATTTCTGGTTCGGGGCGGCCAGCGGCGCCGGCGTTTCGGCGCTGGCGGCGGGGTTTGCGCTTCTGCTGTTGTTGCCGCCGTCCGTTGCAACTCTGGCGCAGTCGGTCACCGACGCCCATGCCCGCGCGCTGATAAACGGCTCGACGATCATGGTCGCCTCCAGCAACCATCACACGGTCAAGCCCTGGCTGGCCGCCCATGCCGGCATTTCGCCGCCGGTGACGGATTTCGCAGCCGAGGGCTTTACCCTGACCGGCGGCAGGGCGGACGAGGTGGCGGGCAGCCGCGCCGCGGTGATGGTCTATCGCCACGGCAACCACCAGATCGACCTGTTCGCCTGGCCGGATCGCGGTGCGCCCTTGCCGGTGGCTGGCATGGCGCATGGTTTTCGCAGCCATTTCTGGAAGAGCGGGGACCTGGATTTCGCGGCCGTGTCCGACGTGGACGCACAGGCCTTCGAAAAATTTGTCGATCTGGCGCGCGCCCAGCGGGAATAAATCGGCGGTCCCGAAAGTCTTGTCCCGTGAAAACCGGAGACAAGACCATGACCCAGAACCGCCGCGATGCCCTCAAATGCCTTGGCGTGGGCGCAGGCACGTTGTTCACCCTGTCCGGCGGCATTCTCAGCACCGTCGACATGGCCGAGGCGATGACCGCGGCCGGCACGCCGCTGTTCGTGCAGATCAGCGACAGCCATATAGGCTTCAACAAGGAGGCCAATCCCGATGTCATCGGCACCTTGAATGGCACCATCGACATGATCAACGCGCTGCCGCGGGCGCCCGCCTTTGCGATCCATACCGGCGACGTCACCCATCTGTCCAAGGCTGCTGAATTCGATACCGCCAGCCAGCTTCTGTCGCGGCTGAAGGTCAGCGAGATGCATGTCGTGCCGGGCGAGCATGACGTCACCGACGGGCCGGGTACGGAATTCTTCGCCCGCTTCGGCAAAGCGTCGAACAATCGCGGCTATTACAGTTTCGACGCCCAAGGCGTGCATTTCGTTGCGCTGGTCAATGTGATGAACTTCAAGCCCAATGGGCTGGGGGCGCTGGGCGACGACCAGCTGGCCTGGTTCACGGACGATCTTGCGGGACGTTCGGCCAGCCAGCCCATCGTAGTCTTCGCGCATATGCCGCTCTGGACCATCTATGAACCCTGGGGCTGGGGCACCGGCGAGGGCGAACAGATCGCAGCCCTGCTGCGCCGCTTCGGATCGGTCACCGTGCTCAACGGTCATATCCACCAGATCGTGCAGAAGGTGGAAGGCAACATCCTGTTCCACACCGCCCGCTCCACCGCCTTTCCCCAGCCGCTCGCAGGCGACGGACCCGGGCCGGGACCAATGGTCGTGCCTGCGGCGCAGCTCCCCGGCATGCTGGGCGTCACCCTTGCGGTGTCGCGCAAAAAGAAATTGTCGCTCACCGACACAACACTCGCCTAGGAGAGAGACATGCGATCCGCTTTTGCTGCCTTTGTCCTGTTTCTTTTGAGCGGTCTGTCGGCCAATGCCGCCGACACCATCGTGACGATTAAGAATTTCGATTTCGCCATGGATGTGTCGGTGACATCGGGTTCGACCGTGACCTGGAAGAATCTGGACGGCGAGCCGCACACGGTAGTCAGCGCCGACGGGCTGTTCCGCTCACCCGCGCTGGACCAGAATGACAGCTACAGCTTCAAGTTCGACAAGCCTGGAATCTACAAATACATCTGCTCCATCCACCCCAAGATGCGGGCGATGATTACAGTAAAATAGGAAAAGGCCCCGGCTGTTTCCAGCCGGGGCCTTTTACCAAATCAAAGAAGCGGTTGTTACTGCGCTTCGTGCAGGCTGATCGAGCCGATGCCGGCCGCGACGTTCAGGCCCTTGCTGCCTTCGACGCTGAGGGGCTGCAGGGCGAAGGACTTGTTGAAGCCGCCGATCAGGGCATTGGCGCCGACGCCGACCGCGACGGTGGCCTGGGCCGAGGCGCCAACATAGTCACCCGCCAGGGCGCCCTTGCGCATGTCGGAGGTGGGCGCGAACACGCCCCACACCAGCACGCCGCCTTCGGTGTAGCCGACATCAACGCCGAACTTGGAGATCGCGCCGGTGTAATGCTCGCGATGGCCGTTGCTGCCGCGATAGGTGCAATGCAGATCCTTGGACGAGCCGAAGACGAAGCCCCAGCCGCTGGCGACGTTGCAGGTCAGGTCACCGACGCGAATTCCCGACGGGGCGGCATCGGCGGTCGAGGCAATGGCCAGGCCGGCGACGGTAACAGCGGCGCCAAGCATCAAACGAAATGTTTTCATGGTCTTACTCCTGGAACAAATGGGGGGACTCGGCTTAATTGCCGGTCGCACCGCTACAACGCGCGTAACTATACACGGTTCCCGGCAAAAGCAGTAAATCGAGACTTTACAGGGATTTAAGGGGGCCTGAATACGGCCACTTGCGCAAACGAAAAGGCGCTGGTACAGGCTCGGCGCTCCATATGGAGCGCGCCCACTTATGACCAGCCCCAGCATCCGCGAAGCCCTGACCTTCGACGATGTCCTGCTGGTGCCCGGCGCCTCCGAAGTCCTTCCCGGCCAGGTCGATACCCGCACCCGTCTGACCAAGACGGTCGAGCTGGGCATCCCGCTGATCTCCGCCGCCATGGATACTGTCACCGAGGCGGGCCTGGCCATTGCCATGGCTCAGGCCGGCGGCATGGGCGTGATTCACAAGAACCTGGGCATCGAGGAACAGGCCGAGCATGTGCGCCGGGTCAAGCGCTATGAAAGCGGCATGGTGGTCAATCCGGTGACCATCGGGCCCGACGCCACCCTGGCCGACGCGCTGGCGCTGATGGAGCGCCATCACATTTCCGGCGTGCCGGTGGTGGAGAATGTCGACGCCAAGGGCGCCGGCAAGCTGGTGGGCATTCTCACCAACCGCGACGTGCGCTTCGCCGCCGATCCGCGCCAGAAGGTCGCCGAGCTGATGACCAAGGACCGGCTGGTCACGGTGCGCGAAGGCGTGAAGTCGGATGAAGCCAAGCGGCTGCTGCACCAGCACCGCATCGAAAAGATCATCGTGGTGGACGACGCCTATCGCTGCGTCGGCCTGATCACGGTCAAGGACATCGAGAAGGCGCAGAAATACCCCAACAGCTGCAAGGACGAGCGCGGGCGTCTTCGTGTTGCCGCCGCCACCGGCGTTGGTGAAGACGGTTATGCGCGGGCGATGGCGCTGATCGAGGCGGAATGCGATGTCATCATGGTCGATACCGCCCATGGCCATTCCAAGGGCGTGATCGACGCCATCCGCCGCATCAAGAAAGCATCGAATTATACCCAGGTCGCGGGCGGCAATATCGCCACGGCGGAAGCCGCCAAGGCGCTGATCGACGCCGGCGCTGATGCGGTGAAGGTGGGCATCGGTCCCGGCTCGATCTGCACCACCCGCATCGTGGCGGGCGTGGGCGTGCCGCAGCTGACCGCGATCATGGATGCGGTGTCCGAAGCGCGCAAAGCCGGCGTGCCGGTGATCGGCGATGGCGGCATCAAATATTCCGGCGACCTGGCCAAGGCGCTGGCCGCCGGGGCCGATGTGGCGATGGTGGGCTCGCTCCTGGCGGGCACCGAGGAATCGCCGGGCGAGGTGTTCCTCTATCAGGGCCGTTCTTATAAGGGCTATCGCGGCATGGGCAGCGTGGGCGCCATGGCGCGGGGTAGTGCCGACCGTTATTTCCAGCAGGAAGTGCGCGACGCGCTGAAGCTGGTGCCTGAAGGCGTCGAAGGCCAGGTGGCCTACAAGGGTCCGGTTTCCAGCGTGGTGCACCAGATCATCGGCGGCCTGCGCGCCGCGATGGGCTACACCGGCTGCCGCACCATCGAGGAATTCCACAAGAAGGCGCAGTTCGTGCGCATCACCGGCGCGGGCCTACGCGAAAGCCACGTCCACGATGTTACCGTCACGCGCGAAGCTCCCAACTACCATCCCGGCGGCCAGTAAGATCGGCGCGCGCCGCTGGCACAAAGCCGCCGCGCTGATGCTTTTGCTGGGCGCAGGCGCGGCCAATGCCCAGCCGCTTGCCGACTGGGCCCAGATCGAGGCCGTCGAAGTGCGGGCGAAGCCCGGACCGGCCCTGTGGCACGTCACCCGCGGCAATTCCGAAGTCTGGATCCTGGGCACCATCGGGGCCATGCCCAAGGACCTGGACTGGAACAAGCAGTATCTGTCGGACCTGCTGGGCGGCGCGCGCGCCATCCTGATGCCGCCCAAGGCCAATATCGGCATCGTCGATATCGGCTGGTTCCTCTTGATGCATGGCAGCGAACTCAGTTTGCCGCGCGGACAGACGCTGGAAGCCGGGTTGCCGGACGATCTGCGCCGGCACTTCGTCGCCGCGCGCGACGCCGCCGGCGGTGACGCTGGCGATTATCAGACGGACACGCCAATCCGCGCCGCGATCCGCCTGCAGCAGGATTTCATGAAGAAGACGAATTTCTCTTACAAGGAACCGCGCGACACGATCGAGGACATGGCCGCCCGCAAACATATCCGCAATGCGCCGGTGACCCGTTTCGAGGCGATGGACGCCATCCGCGAGATGCTCAAGCTGACGCAGGCGCAGCAGCAGGTGTGCCTGGGCCAGGCCGCCGGTGATGTGAATTGGGGACTGGCGCATGCCGGCGCGGCGTCACGCGCCTGGGCGGTGGGCAACGTCGGCGGGGTGAAGGCCAACTATGTCCAGTCGCGCCTGCTGGACTGCGTGACCAATGCCGTCCATAGCGCTGGCACGATAGAAGCGCGCACCATCGCCGATACGGTGGCGGCGATCGACGCGGCGCTGAACCAGCCGGGCAAGACCATCGTGGTGATCGCCATGGGACCGTTGCTGCGCAAGGGTGGGGTACTCGAGCGGGTGGAAGGTTTGCACGCCACCATCGAGCGTCCGGTCGAGTAACATTCAGGGCGTTGCCGCATAGGGCCGGTCGCCGCAATGGGCCTCGGCGCTGGTGCAAATGGCCGCCATGGGACGGACGGCGCGGCGGTAGCGCCAGCCTGCGACGCCCAGGCCCAGGAACAGCGCCACCACGAACAGAACGATAAACCAGCGGTCCATACGATTCTCCCTTGCGCGTTACGTCTCCAGCTTTGCCGCCTGCAGCAGCAGGATGGTCTTCATGTCCACGATCTCGCCGCGCGCGGTCATCGCCATGGCCTCGTCCAGGGTCATTTCCAGCACAGTTATGTCTTCGCCTTCGGTTTCGTGGCCGCCGCCTTTTTCGCGCGCCGCGCTGGAATCGTAATCCGCCAGGAACAGCGACACCCGTTCCTTCACCGCACCGGGGCTGACAAAGCAGTGGGTGACCAGGCGCGGGTTTGCGATGGTTACGCCCGCTTCTTCCATCGCTTCCTTGACGATGCAATCCAGCGGCGTATCGCCATCCAGCTTGCCGGCGATGACTTCCACCAGCAATTGGCGATAGCCCCATTCAAACATCGGCCAGCGAAACTGCTGGATCAGCAGCACGCGGTCGCGCGCGCGGTCATAGGGCAGCACGGCGGCGGCGTCGCCGATATCATAGCTTTCGCGCTCCTGGTGTTGCCACTGGCCGTCGCCGCGCTGGAAGTCGAAGCTGGCTTTGCGCAAGGTGTAGTAATTGTCGGACAGGATTTTCAGGTCGCGCAGCCGCACCCGGCCGCTGATATCGTCTTTGTCAGCCATGCCGGAAGGCTAGTCGTGGACGTGCACCACCGCAAGCTTGTCGGCATAGAAGCGGTGCCAGCCGGGCGTGGCGTCCAGCAGTTTCACCACCGGCGCCTGCGCCGAAAATATCGTCCAGCGCACATGATAGAAGGTGAGGGTGGCGGCCAGCGCATCCTTATCGGGTGCGGTGATGTCGGCATAATTCTGCAGGAAGATGTCGCCATACAGGTCGGCGCGGCTGTCGATGAAAGGCTTCACGCCGTTCCAGATCAGGTAGCCGCCGAAACCATAATCGTTCAGCACCGGGGTTTCGCGCACAAAGCGCGGCACATGCGCCAGGGCGGAAACCGGCGAGACCGGATCGTCGCCGCGCACCACCGGCATCGCCAGCCGCGCGGCGATCAGCGCCACCAGCCCGGCCAGGGCCAGGGCCGCGAACAGCGGCTTGCCGCTTTCGGCTTTGGCGGGCCATGTCTTGCCCAGTGACGGCGCCAGCAGCAGCGGCGCGCATACGCCCAGCAGCATCTGGTGGCGGCCATGCGCCAGCGCCAGCCACACCAGGCCCAGCAGGATCAGCAAGCGGACCGCAGGAAGCTTCAGATGACCGCGGCCCAGCACGAACAGCGCCGTCAGCAAGGCAATGGCGAAAGGCGACACTTGCGAGAAATCACTCGCCTGCCATTCGCCGATATGGCCCAGGCCCTGCATCGCCGACAGCCGAAGCGGAAACAGCAGGCCCTGCAGGCCGAAGGGCGTGATCAGCGCCGACAGGATCGCGGTGATGACGAACAGGCCCCAGCCCAGTGCTGCTTTTTGGCGGTCTGCGGATTCAACCACCGCTTCGATCGCCAATACGCCCGCCAGCGCCAGTCCGAAAGCAAAACTGCCATGCAGGTTGGCCCAGAGCGGTATCGCCAGGATCAGCCACCAGGACGGCGCCGTGTTTTTTTCGCGCGCATGAACCAGCCCCGCCGTCCAGAACGCCAGCAGCGGCAGCGCCAGCATGTGCGGCCGCGCCAACAGGCTGCCGGTGACACAGGCCAGGCCCAGCACGGTGGTCAACAAGGCGGGCACGAAATCGGCGCGCTTGCGCACGAACCAGGCCACTACGCCGGCCGTCAGCGCCGCCGAACCCGTGAACAGCAGATGCACGCCGGGCCAGCCGGCGCGCCAGCTGAATGCCATGGCGATCTCGGCCAGCCATTCCTGGGTGTGCCAGGGCGCGCCAGCTGCGGTGTAGGAGAAGGGATCGGCACGCAGCACCGCGTCCTGGGCGATCATCCATTCGCCGGCGCGGATGTGCCAATAGGTATCGCCGTCATTCAGCAGGCCCGGCGAGAAGGCGGCCAGTGCAAAGGCTGCCAGTGCGGCGACGGCAGCGAAAATCAGGGCAGGAGAGACGGTGCGGGGCATCACGATTGGCTTTCGGGTCGGTGCACACTCTATAAGGGCAATCGTCAACGCCCCCTTTCCGGCTTAAGGCCTTGGTTCCCATCACAAAATGACTCCCACAGCCCGCCTGCAAATGGCCATCGAGATCCTGGAAGGGCTCGAGAAGACCAGCCAGCCTGCCGACCGCTTCCTCAAAAGCTGGTTTCGCATCCGCCGGTTCGCGGGCTCCAAGGACCGCCGCGCCATTGCCGAGCAGGTGTTTTCGGTGATGCGCGGCCGCGCCCGCCTGGGCCACCGCATGGGCAGCGACACGCCGCGGGCGCAGGTGATCGCCGCGCTGCTGGAGGCGGGCGAGGACATTTCCGCGCTGTTCACCGGCGGCGGCTATGGTCCCGAACCGCTGAGCGATGCCGAACGCGCCGCCATCGCCGCGACGCCGGCTTCCGCGCCGTTATGGGTGCGCGGCGAGTTTCCGCAATTTCTGGAAGCTGAACTCGGCCGCGCCTTCGGGGACCGGTTGCTGGATGAGATGGTGGCGCTGCAGTCGCGCGCGCCCACCGACCTGCGCGTCAACACCCTGAAAGCGGGGCGCGAGGCGGTGATCGCAGCGCTTACGGCGGACGGTATTCTCTGCGCCGCCACGCCTTATGCGCCGCACGGCATCCGCATCGGCAGCGACGCCACCAATCTTTCCAAGTCGGCGCTGTTTGAATCCGGCGCTTTCGAATTCCAGGATGAGGCGGCGCAGATCGCCGCGGTGCTGTGCGGCGCAGAGCCCGGCATGCGGATACTCGATCTGGCGGCCGGGGCCGGCGGCAAGAGCCTGGCCTTCGCCGCCAGCATGCAGAACCAGGGCGAGATCATCGCCTGCGACGTGCGCGGCGAGGCGCTGTTCGAACTGGAGAAACGGGCAGCCCGCGCGGGCGCCACCATTATCAAGACCTTGCCGCTGGATCACGCCCAGCCCAGCGGGCTGTTCGACGCGGTGTTCGTGGATGCGCCCTGCAGCGGCACCGGCACCTGGCGGCGCCAGCCCGAACAGCGCTGGCGGCTGACCCCGGGCTGGCTGGCGGCCCTGACCGAAACCCAGGACAAGCTGCTGGACCAGGCCGCCCCGCTGGTCCGTCCCGGAGGGCGGCTGTTCTATGCCACTTGCTCCATTCTGCCCGTGGAGAATGAAGACCGGTTGGCTGCCTTTGGAACCCGCCACTCCGGCTTTACGCCCCTGAATCTGGCGGACAATTGGCCGCAAAATCCGCCCCCCGGCTTGGGCCAGGATTTCCGCGCCAGCCCCGCCAAAACCGGCACCGACGGCTTTTATTGCGCGGGGCTACGCCGCGAATGACGCATGGTTACAGGGCGTCAAAATGGCTTATGGTCCGGTTTATGACCTCCCGCACGATTCCCCTCCTGGCCGCCCTGCTGTTGGCGACGGCCCCCGCTTTGGCCGCACCCGCCAAGGCCCCCAAGCCCACCACGCCGGCCCAGCCCATCACGGTGGAATCGCTGTTGGCCCAGGCCCATACCGCCGTCGGCAAAGGCGATACCGAGCTGGCGGTGCGCCTGGCGCAATCGGCCATCGTCGCCGACCCGGCGCGGCCCACCTCTTACGTCGCGCTGGGCGATATCTATGCCGACGCCGGGCAGGCCGATTATGCCCGCAACTTCTATGACGCCGCGCTGGGCATCGAAGTTGCGGAACCCACCGCCCTGAAGGCGCTGTCCGCGCTGGAAGAGGGCCACAGATCCACCACGGCGAACGCGGCCCGATGAGCGTTCTGGTTCTGGATTTTGGCAGCCAGGTCACCCAGCTGATCGCGCGGCGCGTGCGCGAGGCCGGCGTCTATTGCGAGATCGTGCCCTACAACAAGGCCGAGGAAGCGCTGGCGAAAAAGCCCCGCGCCATCATCCTGTCGGGCGGTCCGCGCTCGGTTTACGAAGACGGCAGCCCGCGCGCGCCGCAGCAGGTGTTCGAGGCGGGCGTGCCGGTGCTGGGCATCTGCTATGGCGAGATGGCCATGAGCGTCCAGCTGGGCGGCAAGGTCGAAGGCGGCCACAACCAGGAATTCGGCCGCGCCGACATCCAGGTGAACACCAAGTCGCCCCTGCTGGAAGGCCTGGCGGAATCAGGCAGCGAGCCGGTGTGGATGAGCCATGGCGACAAGATCACCGCCATTCCGCCCGGATTTGCTGTGGTGGCGACGAGCGAGTCATCGCCCTATGCCGTGATTGCCGATGAGAAACGCCGCTTCTACGGCGTGCAGTTCCATCCCGAAGTGGTGCATACGCCGCGCGGCGCGACCTTGCTGTCCAATTTTGTGCGCACCATTGCCGGCATCGAGCCGGAATGGAACATGCACGCCTTCCGCGCCGCCATGGTGGAGAAAATCAAGAAGCAGGTCGGCAAGGGCAGGGTGATCTGCGGCCTGTCGGGCGGGGTGGATTCCTCCGTCGCCGCCGTGCTGATCCATGAGGCGATCGGCGAGCAGCTGACCTGCATCTTTGTCGACACCGGCCTGATGCGCGAAGGCGAGAGCGAAGAGGTCGTGTCGCTGTTCCGGGGTCACTACAATATTCCCCTGATCCATGCCGACGCGCGTGAATTGTTCCTGACCCGGCTGGCCGGGATCAGCGATCCGGAACAGAAGCGCAAGATCATCGGCGCCGCCTTCATCGACGTGTTCGACAAGGAAAGCCACAAGGTCGGGGGCGCGGAATTCCTGGCGCAAGGCACGCTCTATCCCGACGTGATCGAAAGCGTCTCGGCCACCGGCGGGCCCTCGGTGACCATCAAGAGCCATCACAATGTCGGCGGCCTGCCGGACTTCATGAAATTGAAGCTGGTCGAACCCCTGCGCGAACTGTTCAAGGACGAAGTGCGCGCCCTCGGCCGCGAGTTGGGCCTGCCGCCGGCCTTTGTCGGCCGCCATCCTTTCCCTGGCCCCGGCCTGGCCATCCGCATTCCCGGCGAGATCACCGACGAAAAGCTGGAGATCCTGCGCAAGGCCGACGTGATCTACCTGGACGAAATCCGCAAGGCCGGCCTTTACGACAAGATCTGGCAGGCCTTTGCCGTGCTGCTGCCGGTCAAGACGGTGGGCGTGATGGGCGACGCGCGCACCTATGACCATGTCTGCGCCTTGCGCGCCGTCACCAGCAGCGACGGCATGACGGCGGATTACTATCCCTTCGAGCACAGCTTCCTGGCCCGCACCGCCACCCGCATCGTCAATGAGGTGCGCGGCATCAACCGGGTTGTGTATGACATCACCAGCAAGCCGCCGGGAACTATAGAATGGGAGTAGTCCGGCAAAAGATTGTTGGGTGATGTCGGCTCCCGAAGCCTCCGTTCGTCGTTCCTATGCCGGGCTCATGCAGCCGGCTTAAACAGGAGGCCACCCGATGAAACCCACCATTACCGCCTTTGCAAACTCGCCCGATCGCGGCCGGGGATTGGCGCGCGACATGCAGGTGCGCTGGGCGCTGGAAGAGGTCGGCCAGCCTTATGATGTTCGTCTTGTCTCGTTCGACGAAATGAAACAGCCCGCGCATCTGGCGCGCCAGCCCTTCGGGCAGATCCCGACCTACGAAGACGGCGATCTTGTGCTGTTCGAGTCCGGGGCCATCGTGCTGCACATTGCAGAGACGCATGCGGGGCTTCTGCCCGAGGACGCGAACGCTCGGGCGCGCGCCATCGCCTGGATGTTTGACGCCCACAGCACGGTCGAGCCCGTGATCGTCAACCGCGAAATCGCCATCCTGTCGGAGCGCGACAAGCCCTGGCATGAAGCGCGCCTGCCTCTTGTTCTGGATCGCATCCGGGACCGGTTGAAGGACCTTTCCCATCGTCTTGGCGATGCCGACTGGCTCGACGGGGCGTTCAGCGCCGGAGACCTGCTGATGGTCGGCGTGCTGCGCCGGTTGGGCAGTTCAGGCATGCTGGACGAATATCCCAACCTCGCAGCCTATGTTGCGCGCGGTGAAGCGCGCCCCGCCTTCCAGCGTGCGTTCGCCGCACAATTGGCGGTTTTCACGGCCGCATCGCGCGGCGCATAGAAGTCCGCCTGGGTGAAGCACTGCCCCGCCGGTTTGCGGCGATCCGTTCCCTGTGAACTTTCGGCGAATCATGGTGCCGTCGCGCATGTCGTATGAGGGACACAACGGACGGGGCATCACGCTGGCTGTCGGCGCCGGGCTGATCGCGATCCAGGTCGCGGTCCTGCACCATCTTGGCCAGCCGTTTATCGCCGCCAGCGGACATATCCGGCCCTGGGCCAGCGACCCCTTCAGTCCGGATATGTCGCAGCAGCTGGCCGACTGGTACAGTTTTTCCCACATCATCCACGGGTTCATTTTCCTCGCGCTGCTGCGGCTGGCCGCGCCGCGCCTGCCGCTGGCGGCGCGTCTGTTGATCGCGATGGGCATCGAGATCGGCTGGGAGATTGCGGAGAATTCGCCCGCCGTCATCCAGCACTATCGCCAGCAGGCGTTGGCGGCGGGCTATGTCGGCGACAGTATCCTCAATTCTGTATCCGACACGGTGATGATGTCCTGCGGTTTTCTGCTGGCCGCGCGGCTGCGGGCGCGCACCGTTATCGCCCTGGCGCTCGGGTTTGAAATATTCACGGTGGTCATGATCCGCGACAACCTCACCCTGAACGTCATCGGCTTGGTTGTCCCGTCCGGGTGGGCGCCGATGCCGGCAATCCACCGCTGGCAGTCCGGTGCCAGGCAAGGCCACTGACCATGTGCGGCAAGTTCACCACCAGATCTTCCTGGACCCAGATCGTGGATTTCATCCAGGCGCAACCGCCACGGGAAGGCGACGAGGATCGCTCCATCGCATTGCGTGTCATGAGCAATGTTCCCGTCATTGCCTGGGATGCGAAACGCGGCAAACGCGTGCTCGCGGCGATGCGTTGGGGCTTTGCGCATCCGAAGGACTGGAAGAAACCACAACCGATCCATGCGCGGGCCGAGACCATCGATACCGTCAACGCCTTCGCGCAGGCGTTTCGCGATGGCCAGCGCGGCATCGTGCTGGCCGATTCCTTCAACGAGGCCCCTGACAGTGGCGAACAGCACACCGTCACGCCTGCGGGCCCCATCGGCATCGCCTTTGTGTGGCGACGCTTCGAGGTTGCGGAATCACCGGCGCCGTTGCTGGCTTGCGTGATGGTCACCGTGTCTGCCAACAGATTGCTGGAAGGCCTTCCGACCGACCGCATGCCGGCGGTGCTGGCGCCGCAGGATTGGGCGGTCTGGCTTGGCGAAAAGCCTGCATCGCCCGCTGAAGTGAAAGCCTGCCTGAAGACGGTGGACGATGTGCGCTGGACCATGACGCGCGAGGAACGCGCCAAATCCGCCAAGCGCGGCAAGCCCATGGTTTCCGATCCGGGCGGCCTGTTCTGACAGGGTTGACTCGCTTCGATTGTTCTCGTTATGTTCTTTCATGAATCCGCTGCTGTGGTCCATCCCGGGCCGTATCCCCACCTGTCTTTTCTTCGCCGTGCTGCCGCCCGATCCCGCGCGCCCGGAGATGGAAAGGCTGGGCGCCTGCCTGCAGCGCGCCCATCGCCTGCGCGGCGCCGCGATCGCGCGGGATCGGCTGCACAACACGCTCGCGCCGGTCCAGGACAACCGCTTCGCGCTGGAGAAAAATATCGAGCGCGCCAGGCGGCTGGGCGCAGACCTGCGCCATCCGCCTTTTGCGGTGCGTTTCGACTGGACGGGAAGTTTTCGCGGCGGGTCCCACGGCCATCCGCTGGTTCTGCGCGGCGACGAGGGCCTGCGGTCCCTGACGGCATTCCGGCGAGGCCTTCGCGAAGGGATGCTGCGGGCCGGCTTCATGGTGCCGCAAAGCTATACCCCGCACGTCACCCTGCTGTGGGCCGACCGATGCGTGGAAGAATATCCCATCGCGCCCATCGGCTGGCTGGTACGCGATTTTGCGCTGGTGCTCAGTTTGCAGGGATTGGGCTATCACATTCCCGTTGCACGTTGGTCCTTGCACTGACGTCGAGCACTTATTCGGCAGGGACCGGAATGATGGCGCGGAACCGCAATTGAAAGCGCGGTTGCAGCAATTGCATCACAACGCGGCGCTTTTGTCCTAGTATCGCAAGGCATCCGGGCGATTCAATCAGGGCACGCGCCGCGCGTTTCCTATTGAAGGATGGAGTTGGGAATGAAGATGTCAATGAAATGGGCGGCAATCGCCGCGATGCTTTCACTGTCCTTTTCTGCTGCGGCCAAGGCCGAGCCGGCGCGCAATGTGGTGCTGATCCACGGCGCCTGGGCCGACGGCTCCAGCTGGAGCGAGGTGATCGCGCGCCTGCAGGCCGCCGGCCTGCATGTCACCGCGGTGCAGAATCCGCTGACCTCGCTGGCCGATTCCGTGGCGGAGACGCGCCGCGTTCTGGCGCAGCAGGATGGACCGACGGTGCTGGTGGCCCATTCCTGGGGCGGGACGGTGCTCAGCGAGGCCGGGATCGATCCCAAGGTTTCCGCCCTGGTCTATGTCGCGGCGCGGGCCCCGGATGCGGGCGAGGATTTTGTCGCGCTGTCCGCGAAATTTCCCACCATGCCGGTGCGGGCCGGTGTCGTGACGCAAGGCGGTTTCACGACGATCTCGGAAGATGCCTTCCTGAAATTTTTCGCCAATGGCGTGCCGCACGCCAGGGCCGAAGTGCTGTATGCCGTGCAGGAGCCGGCCGCCACCGCCCTGTTCAGCGGCCGCACCACGGCGGCGGCATGGCGCTCCAAGCCCAGCTGGTATGCGGTGTCCAAGCAGGACCAAACTATTTCACCGGATCTCGAGCGCTTTTTGGCCAAGCGCATGAAGGCAACGACCGTGGAGCTGGATGCGGGCCATCTGTCGCTGGTGTCCCATTCCAGGCAGGTCGCCGACCTGATCCTGGCCGCCGCCGGCCGCGGCAAGTAGCGCCGTTCTTCCCGATTTGAGCGCGCCGCGCCCCGGGCTATGGTCGCGCGGCACATGGGACGAGGCGCACAAAATGGCAAATTCCGACAGCGAAACCACCATCGTTTCCGAAACCGGCCTGGGCAAATACCAGGTCGAGGCGCGGGTGGGCGATGCGACCTTTCTGATTGACGAGCCGGTCGCCTCGGGCGGGCTGGGCACCGGGCCCAATCCCTACAACCTGCTGAGCGCGGCGCTGGGCGCCTGCACCACCATGACCATCCGGCTCTACGCCAACCGCAAGGCCTGGCCGCTCAGCAAGGTGCGGATTGGGGTCCGGCACAGCCGCGCCAGCCTGCAGGCCCAGGACACGTTCAACCTCGACATCGCGCTGGAAGGCGATCTGGATGACAGCCAGCGGGCGCGGCTGATGGAAATTGCGGAACGCTGCCCGGTGCACCTGACCCTGGCGCGGGGCTCGGAGGTGCACGCGTCGCTGTTGCCG